>ENA-OYXP01000566-OYXP01000566.1-human-gut-metagenome-genome-assembly--contig:-NODE-566-length-14786-cov-26.199715_pt1 | contig 14786 bp, 13 predicted proteins | sample MGYA00244847_ERZ653426 | MGnify/ENA primary metagenome ERZ653426 (study PRJEB26926, sample SAMN06164979) | human gut metagenome | biome: ENVO:00009003; feature: ENVO:2100002; material: ENVO:00002003...
AACATACGTTATATTGAAACGTCCGACAAAATTGCAGATTATATTACAACAGTATTGTACACTTACTGTATCGGACGGCAAGAAAATTTATCACAAAAAAGAAATTATTAGGAGATTGTCAGTATGAACATGAAAAAACTTTTAAAACCTCTGACAGCATCGTTTCTTGCTCTCATCATCTCCGGCTGTTCATCAGCCCCTGAAGCTATATCGGACGGGCTTGTCAGTGCAGACTTTGAGATCTCGCAAAGCACCGATATATCGGCATCGCAAAATGACTGTTCCGAAGAAAATTTAACTCGTGAAGAAATATCCGCAAAAGCACGGGAAAAACTCATTTCACTCGGAAACGGAAACGTGTTATGCGACATAAGTAAGGATGTTGAATATAACGGCGGCGTAATGGAATTGCCTTGCAGTATAGAACAGAGTTGTAAATCGGAAGAATCTTTCACAGATGTATCAACAGGATGCCTTATAGCGATAAACGGCGTACTTCAGAAAATATCATACGGCGAGCAAAAAGATCAATATATGTATGTTCAGACCTATGAAAAGGACGATTTCATAAAGGAAAACGAAGATTACACTGCACGCAAAAAAATCACCCTCAGCTTTGAGCCGCAGATAAACGAAAAGGATAAGGACCTGACAAAGCTGCAGCTTACAATTATCACAGTAGACAACCCGCTTTTCAGACTTCAGCCTGAATATCCTTTGGGCTATTTGATACATCGGGCAGCTACAAGCCACGTGCTTAAAATGACGCTTAATTCACCGATAACCAACTACACTAAGGATGAAATTTCAGAGAGCGGTATTACCGAGCTGGATTTAACCGATGAGGTTATAGAAAAATACTCGGAAATGGCTAATATAAAACCAAAAGCCATAACTGAAAATACACGCCCCTTTGCAAATGTCGATTCTGAAAATCGTTCACATTTTAATTTTGATGAAAACAGAAAGCTTGATCTGGGTTTTATCACATCGGTAAGTGAAGACGGTGAATTTGACTGTGAAATATCTTCACAGGGAAGATACCTTGTTTCTATGTTTGTAAACGGTGCTCCCCACGCTTTTCCGGACGGAAGTATTTATAAAAGCATATATATGAAACCGGGAAAGCTGTATGTATATGAAGCACAGGATTTTTCAGAAATACTGGGCGAGTGTGACACGATAGTCTTTTTACCTGTCGCCTGCCTGCGTGACGACGGGAAATGCATAATGAGTCATACTGTTCAGTCTGAAGCTATATGGCCAAAGGATAGAGTGTAACTGAATTACGGATGATTAAGCACCGACAGTTAAGGCAACACACTTTCAGCAGAAGAAAGCATACAGTGCGTCTTTATAACGTACTGTATGCTTTAAATTTAACAAACGAGGGAAAATAATGGAACTTAAATTAGAAGGTATCACAAAATCATACACAAAGGGTAAAAAACGCAAAAACGCAATTGAAGACTTTACTCTCACTCTCACTGAGGGAGTATACGGACTTCTCGGACCCAACGGTGCGGGAAAATCAACGCTGATAAATATTATCACGGGGATAATCGGCAGGGACAGCGGCAATATATCCTTTACCGACGGTAATGACAACAGCTTTTTGTCGCATCTCGGCTTTATGCCGCAAGGTATGGATTTTTATCGCAACTTTACCGCAAAGGACTACATAAAGTACATAATGGCACTGAAAAAATACTCTCCCGATAATGCAGACGAGTACGCTTTGACAACGCTCGGCAAAGTAAATCTCCGTGCGGATGCCGACAAGAAAATCGGCGCTTTTTCAGGCGGAATGAAGCAAAGACTCGGCATAGCACAGGCTATAGTCGGAGAACCGAAGGTGCTTATATTTGACGAGCCTACCGCCGGACTTGACGCAAAGGAGCGTATACGCTTCAGAAATGTTATAAGTTCTCTTGCCGCAGACAAAATAGTAATACTTGCAACTCATATCGTGACCGATATTGCGTATGTAGCAAAAACTGTCGTGCTTATGAACGACGGCAGGATAATAAAAACAGGAACGCAGGAGGAGCTTTGCTCCGATATTTCAGACAAGGTATGGGAGATAACCGCACAGAGTGACAAAGTAATGGACTATATGAACCGTATGCGTGTATCAAACGCAGTGTCTGACGGCAATAAGTATACCCTGAGAATAGTATCCGATGAATATCCCGAAAACGGCGCTGTTTCAGTACCGCCTACACTTGAGGACGTATGTATATATTATTTCGGAGATATGTGATATGAAACTGTTTAAATATGAACTGAAAAAGAATATACTGCGGCTTCCCGTTCTGCTGTTGTTTGCGGCTCTTATACTTGTAAGCCTGTACAAGCACAGTGAAACCGTTCAATTATACGGCACACAGGATTATCTTGCCGACGGTCTTATGCACAATATTTATCAGGCGTACAAAGGTGAGATCACCGATGAAAAAATACAGCGGATAGCCGCATACAGAAATGAAATGTCGGCTATTGTAAGCTCATCGGATTTCGACTATCCGACTACGCCCGATGACAGATATTATACCGGCTTTGCATTCGGAGATAACGGGCCATCGGAAAAAGTTATCGAAGAAATGAAATATGCGATAGAATACATAAACAATATCATTGTGCTTAGAGAGAAAACACAGACCGCAATTGCATTCTACGAGGGTAAAAACGACTACAAGGTGAGAGAGGCTCAGCAGATTGAACGCCTGTACGGAAACCGTCATATAGACGTATACGGCAATTACGATACTTACGCCCTTTACTTCGACTATGAGTTCTCTACCTTTATTTCGATGATAATGGTGCTGTTTGTATTTGCTCCCTCGTTTTCAAAACAAAAGGCTATCAGCGATGACAAGATAATATGTGCCTGCGGAAAGGTCAAAAGCGTATTTTTTGCAAAGCATTTGTGTATGTACGCATTTTGTGCCGCCATTACGGTGATAATGACATTTACGGATATTTTATCCTTCGGCTGTCGGTACGGCATTGAATTTTTGGAGCAGCCGATATATGCAATACACAGCTTTACTTATGCGCCGCTTGACATAAGCATATTTACCGCAATACTTATTACGGCGTTTATGAGATTTCTGCTTACTGTGCTTATCGGTGAAATTGTACTGCTCATATCCTCTACCCAGAAAAACATCGGCATTTCCTATGCCCTGAGCTTTTGTGCAATAGGTGCGCTTATCTATCTGCACGGCTCTATACCATCACAATTCTCTCCTTTTTCTATGATATGTATGAGTAACTTTTTCACCGATGCGGAATTTGTTAATGTGCTGGGATTCCCTGTTCTCAACATAATTTTTCTGCCGATACTTACAATACTTCTTTGCGTTACAGTAAATATTATTTGCTTTGCTGTCGCCTGTCCGCAACGTGCGATACGGCTTACCGGAAAAGCGAGGAGTAATGCTATATGAAAATATTTGTATATGAGACGAAAAAGATACTGATAAAACAGTACGCAATAATAATTCTGGCAGCTGTAGTAATAGTAAGACTGCTATCTTCTCTGCCGCTTGCAAAGCAGACATACGGATTTGACTCTGCCACAGAGCGAGAGAAATATTTTGAGATAATCTCTCCGTTTATAGGAGCAGTGACCGAAGAAAAAACTGACCGTGCAGACGAGCTTGAAAATCAGCTGAAAACGGCAAGTCAACAATACGATAAGCTGATTGATCAGCGTCTGGAACACAAAATATCGGATATTGAATATTACGAGCAGATGAAGCTGTACGAACCGACGCTCAATATCAAAAAACAGATTGAAAAAACTGTCGAACAGGTACGGCAGGCGCAAGAACGCCAATGCGATATTCTTCCTGTAAGCTATATCCCCATAATATGTGATGCGTCGGCCGATTACCTTTTTGTGCTTGCAATCTGTCTTATATGCAGTCTGAGTGTAATCACAGAGTATACAAGCAAGACAAGATATATCCTGTGTACTACTCCGGCAGGACAGTCACGCAGTATGGCGGCAAAAACGGCAGTTCTGCTCTTAGCGGTCGCAGTGGCATCGGTTTTACTCTCGGCGGTTGAGGGATACTGTCTTTCAAAACAGCTTCCCTTTGAATACTGGGCATATTCCGCAAGAGGCGTAGAGATAATGACGAACTGTACGGCTGAGCTTTCTATAGGCGGCCTGTTTATTCAGACCCAGCTTATTAAACTGGTGGGAAGCATTTTTACCGCTTCGGTTGCAATTCTTATTTCCGATCTTTTTAAAAGCTATGCCGCAAGCGTATTTTCGCTTGTAACCGTACAGATAGTTGTCGACTATGTCGGCAATCGCTCAAATCTCAGCTATCTTCTGCCGACAGGGGCTATGCGTGGCTACGGTTATTTTTACGGCGATGTCACGCCGACCGCCGAAAACAATTATATGCAGTTTTCGGGAGTTCCTCTTTGGTATACTGCAGTGCTTATGTGCGGTTTGCTGATTTTTTCGGCGGCAGCTTGCACAGGAACGATTCTTTCCTGCAATAACCGACTGAAAAGAAAAAGGAAAAAGATACGCAAAGCGGCACTTTTGTCAACTATATGCATTATCACTTCACTGCTTCTGTCCTCGTGCAGTGTTGCGAATAACCGCTACGACCCCGAAGATACAATGAAGCTTGTAGGCGGCTCATATACCTTGATCGGCGAATATAATATTCCCTTTACAGAAGAACTGAAAACAAGCAAATATGAAATCGTTCTTGATACCAATCAGTCTTCCGGCGGATTTTCAATATCGCTGATTGACCTTGCAAGCAATGAAAAGCTCGATATTCCGCAGAGCTATTTTTCGGACGAAACTTTCATTCATTGCTTTATAACCGAGCATTACATTTTAGTCGAGTATATTGCCAAAGACGGAACCGAAGCAATGCGGTACTATGACCTGAATGACTTTTCAACACAAACAATCGCTCAGAACACCCGAGGAGTAGAAAAAAATCTGTTCGGACTTACCTTTAAGGACAGCGAAAGCATATTTACGACAAGCGCCTTGGTTTTCACCGATGACAGAGATTTTTTCTTTGTTACAGACAGCGGTTTGTATAAGGTAGGCATAAATAAAAATGCGTCACTGATAATAGACGAGCCTGTAACCGAAGGCTTGATTTACGATGCTCACAGCATCTATTTTATCAGCGAAAAGGACAGCATCAAGCGTTACGACCTTTCAACAGGCATTCTCAGCGAAATTGTAAGCGGTGAAAAAATAATCCCACGTTCGCTGTGGGGAGATTACGATTATATTTATTACACAAGCGAGAACGGCGAACCAAAGTTAGCAAAATAGCACTGCAATCATCGCAATAAATCCGCCGATTATCCGAGTTTGTAAATTTAAATTCAGCTATAACAGCTTCGACAAAACCCCGATTTGCTTTTTAATCGGGGTTTTGCCATAGTCTGCACTCTGATAAAACATACCTTTGCAAAACCTCTCAAAATGTGTTATAATAATATCCGAACATTCATCAAATCAAAAGGAGTTTCTTATGTACAGATACGAATTGCATATGCACACCAAAGAAGGCAGCGCCTGCGCTGTAAGCTTGGTAGAAGATATGATAAAGCAGTACGTTAAAATCGGTTTTTCGGGTGCTGTTGTAACAAACCATTTTATACGAGGCAACACCTGTATTTCACGTTCTCTGCCGTGGGAACAGCTTATTATGCAATACAGCAAGGCATACACGAACGGCAGAAAAATCGCCGAAGAACTTGATTTTGACCTGTTTTTCGGCATTGAAGAAGGCTACGGTAACGGCAAGGAATTTTTAGCCTACGGCTTTGAACCGGAATTTCTTTTATCACGTCCGTTTCTGAGAAATGCCGATCTGAATATATGGGCACAAGAAATCCACTCAGTCGGCGGATTTATAGCTTACGCTCATCCTTTCCGTGACAGAGATTACATAACAAATCCCGATGAAGTACCGGATATTTCGATAGTTGACGGAATTGAGGGCTACAACAGAGGAAACCGTGATATTGAAAACGAAAAAGCAATCCGTGTTTTCGGCAACGAAGATACGGTTATAACCGCAGGAAGCGATCTGCACAGCACCGACTTTGACAGTGCCTACGGAATTGAAACACAGCACAGGATAAGGAGCAACGAGGAGCTGGTGAAAACGTTGCTTGAGAGGAATTTTAAGGTTTATCTTGGGGGATGAAAAACTGTCAGATAGCAGATCTTACAGTTTTATGCTCTCGTAAAACAAATTAATAATTATGGCAAGTCGTAGAAATACGGCTTGCTTTTTAATACCTGCCCCACTTTTGCACATAAATTTCTTCTGCAATATAACAATGTACTGTTTTTGGGACAGGGGCTTGTGTATAATTGCATTATAAGAAATCTGAATTGTCAAAGTGAAGTTGTGATGTTAAGTCGGATTGCGTTCACTTTGCAAAACAGTATTTCAATCTGTCTGCCTTGCTATACAAAAATGACAGTGAAATATATTGAAAGCCGGCTTTTCGCAAAGACAAACACTGTTTCAAGTCGCAAATCTGCTCATATTTGGCTTAGTAAAACAGATAGTATTTATTTACCGCTTTGCCATTTAAGCCAAGCAGGTAAGTTAGCAGTTTATCCGTTTTTATGTATTGCTTTTTTGATATAATTACAGTACAATAAAACAGATAACTAAAAACCGAATCTATTATCAGATGCCAAAGCAATATTTTGATAATCTTGTAAAACGCAGTTGACATATCAAAATATCTACAAGTCTGAAATAACAGTATTGTTGTAAAGGAGAAAAATATGGGATTTCAAATTACAAACGACGGCATTCTGGAAAAATACATAGAAGAGGAAGGCGTGACTGAGGTAGTTATACCGGACTGTGTGAAAGAAATCGGCGAACAGGCTTTTTGCAATTGCAGTAACCTTACACGCATAACCATTCCCGATTCGGTTACAAGCATTGGTGAAGGTGCGTTTGAATGTTGTAAAAGCTTTACAAGTATAACCATTCCGGATTCAGTCATTAGTATTGGTATCTATGCATTTTTCAACTGTAATAGTCTTACAGACATAACCATTCCTGATTCGGTTATAAGTATAGGTAGCGGTGCTTTTTTCGGTTGTGCTGATCTCAGAAGAGTAATCATTCCAAGTTCGGTTACAAGCATTAATGATGAGACTTTTTTTCTTTGTTCCAATCTTACAAGCGTAACCATCCCCGATTCGGTTGAAAGTATCGGCGATAAAGCATTTGACTGTTGTGAAAGCCTCACAAGTATAACCATTCCCGATTCGGTTACAAGCATTGGTGATGTTGCATTCAGATACTGTGGCAGTCTTACAGCAATAATCATTCCCGATTCCGTAACAAGTATCGGTGTGGGAGCGTTTGTTGGTTGCGGAAGTCTTAACAGCATAACTATTCCGGATTCAGTTACAAGTATCAGTCCCTATATATTTTTCGAATGCTACGGGCTTAAAAGCATAATCATTCCCGATTCGGTTACAAGTATTGGTAAATGTGCGTTTTACGGTTGCAGTAATCTTACAAGCATAACTATTCCGGATTCGGTTACAAGCATTGATGAAGATGCATTTGACGGTTGTTGTAGCCTTACAAGTATAACTATTCCGAATTCGGTTACAAGCATTGATGAAGGTGCATTTTATGGTTGCAGTAGCCTTACAAGTATAACTATTCCGGATTCGGTTACAAGCATTGGTGAAGATGCATTTAACGGTTGTTGTAGCCTTACAAGTATAACTATTCCGAATTCGGTTACAAGTATCGGAGATTGTGCATTTGAAGACTGTAGCAACCTCACAAACGTAACCATTCCCGATTCGGTTACAGATATCGGTGATGGCGCATTTGAAGGTTGCGATTCAGCAACTTTTAACTATATCAAAACCGGAAATAAAGACGAGAATCAAAATAAATGTTGATGGTTTAAAGGAGAGAATATAATGGATAAAAAATTAATAGCAAATTTCTTATTGAGATCAACAATACCGGAAGCAAAAAAATGTAAACTTCCTGATAACGAAGTTGATGCAAACGGTTTTATCCGGGATTGTGTATACAGAGCACATAGAGATGTTCTTACCGGTCGCTTTTGGCTAAAGAAATATACCGGCTATAAACACGATGATTGTAATGAAATTGTTGAACAGTTATACAAAAATATTTGCGAATGTATCAACCGAAACCAAGCACTCAATACTAAAATTTTAATTAATCCGCTTTATAAGAAATATGGTGACGAAGTAGAATTTGGTGCTTTACAGAAACTTGTAAATATGTCACTGAAATATCTAATTATCCTTTCCGGTTTTTGCGTATTAAATATAACGATAGACGAAAAAAATTGTGATTGTCCTATTGATAGCATAATACTTTCTCACTTAGGAATAACTGACATTAAATGGACAAGTATGAATAAGGAACAATATAATAAAATACAAGATAAGATTAAAGAAAAAGTAGAAAACGATTGTGGTAATATTACTTATGATTTTAAAAATTGGCAATAATTATTCTGAAATTAATTTACTGATTTAATGCTCAATATCATATTATTTGTGTTCCCCGCCGTACCCTGTACGGCGATTTTCTTTCTATCCATCTTCCACATATCCCCTCAACCGTCAACTTCTTCTACTTGACATTACAATAAATTCTTGCTACAATATCTTTTATACAATATAACCTGAGGTGAAAAATGAAAAAATTCTTGATACCGCTGTTATGCACCGCAATATTGCTTTTATGCGGCGGCTGCGACCTAAGCGACAAAGTGAGAATCGGCACGGCGGCTGAGGGCGGAAATTACTACATTTTCGGCAGTGAACTGAATGCTATAGATTCGCTCGAAAGCTACAATATCAATATCAAAAGAACGGCAGGATCTGCCGCAAATATGCGTCTGCTCTCAGAAAACTATCTTCAGATGGCAGTGGTTCAGACCGACATAATAGACGATGCGTGGAACGGCAGAAACGGCTTTAAAGAAGAATACCATGATTTCGGCGCAGTAGCAGGACTGTTCACCGAAAGCTGTCAGATTGCTGTACGCAGTGACAGCGATATAAAAAGCGTTTCGGATCTTAAAGGAAAGACTGTAAGCATCGGTGAAGAAGAATCGGGTACTGCGCATAACGCAAGGCAGATACTGACTTCATACGGCATTGCCGAGGATATGATAAAGACGGTAAACCTTGATTACAAGGATGCCGCAAGTCAGCTTGAAAACGGCACTATAGACGCATTTTTCTGCACTATCGGTGCGCCTAATCCCACTGTAAAATCACTCTGCGACAAGGGCGCTACTCGTCTTGTTTCGCTTGACAGCGACAAGATAGACGACCTTGTAAGTTCCTACGGCTACTACTCTGCCTGCACGATACCCGCAGGCACTTACAACGGTCAGACCGAAGACGTCAAGACTATAGGCGTTACCGCTGTACTGCTTGCAGGAAATTCTTGCCCTAAAGACACAGTGAAAGCGATAACAAAGGCGATTTTCGATAACTCGGAAACCATACAAAACGCACTTCCCGTAAATATCGTAACCGACAGAAAATCAGCTGTCAACGGCATCAATATCCCGTTTCATCCGGGTGCCGCCGAGTATTACGGCGAAAACGGAATAAACGTAGAAACGGAGTAACAAGATGAGCATAGCACTTGATATGTATCAGACAGTAGCAATAGCTGTGCTTGTCCTGATGCTTGGCGCATTTCTGCGCAAAAAGATACATTTCCTTGAAAAGTTCTGCATTCCCGCTCCCGTTATAGGCGGTCTGCTGTTTGCAATACTCACCTGCATTCTGCATGGCACGGGTCTTGCAGACGTCAGCTTTGATGATACACTGAAAGAAGTCTGTATGGTACTGTTCTTCACATCTGTAGGCTTCCAGGCAAACCTTAAAGTCCTCAAAAGCGGCGGAAAGTCGATGATAGTATTTCTGATACTGGTCATACTGCTGATAATCGGACAGAACTTCGCCGCACTCGGACTTTCAAATCTGCTCGGACTTGATCCTCTTATCGGTATGTGTACCGGTTCTATACCAATGGTCGGCGGTCACGGTACGGCAGGTGCGTTCGGTCCTGTTCTTGAGGATCTCGGAGTATCGGGAGCCACCACACTATGTACTGCGGCGGCTACATTCGGACTTGTCACAGGAAGCCTTATCGGAGGACCTATCGGCAGACGGCTTATAGTAAAGCACGACCTATTAAAGACAGTCGTACCCGAGGACGACAGTCTGCTTGTCGAAGAGGGCAAGAAGCACGAGCGTCACTTCTCTATGTACGCTCCCGCCGTATATCAGCTTGTACTCGCTGTCGGCGCAGGCACGGTAATCTCCTACCTGCTGACTATGACGGGAATGACGTTTCCGATATACATCGGTGCGATGATTGTTGCCGCTCTTATGCGTAATATCGGCGAATACACGGGCAAAATCACCATTCATATGGGCGAAATAAACGACCTCGGCGGTATATGCCTGTCGTTATTTCTCGGAATAGCAATGATAACACTGAAGCTCTGGCAGCTCGCCGACCTTGCATTACCGCTGATAATTATGCTCGGCGGACAGGTACTGCTGATGTTCCTGTATTCCTATTTTGTCGTATACAGAATTATGGGCAGAGATTATGACTCGGCAGTGCTGACAGCCGGTATGTGCGGCTTCGGTATGGGTGCAACACCAAATGCAATGGCCAATATGCAGGCTATATGTCAGAGGTATGCACCGTCTGTAAAGGCGTATCTCCTTGTTCCGCTTATAGGCAGTCTGTTTGCGGATTTTCTCAACAGTATCACCATCACGTTCTTTATAAATATGTTGTAAACCTGCAGTGGTTTGCTTTTGGAGGGGTTTATATGTTCGGCAAAGATAAAGACAAGCAGAAAAAGAAAAAAGAAAAAATGAATGATAAAGCAGGACATTCGGAGGAAAACTACAATGTTCTTTATGACAATCTCGCTTTTCCCGAAGTATATGCAAAACAGCAAAAACAAAGCGATACCGAGGAAACAGACGAAGAGCCGGTAAATTACGACAATGTGGCTATTCCCGAAATCAATGTAAAGAAAGATAAGAAATAATTCCGACCGCTCTTAATGAGCGGTTTCAGACTGTCGAAAAACCTCTTGTAAATATTAAAAATGGGGTGTCGAGTGTTGCTTGCTCTGCTGGTTTTGCATCGTGCAAAACTTTTGGCAAGCAACCAAAGCATCCTTGCTTTGGGGCGAAGCCCCCGACAGGGTCTAGGGGCGGTAGCCCCAGTAATATAGCCCCTTTCCTGGGGAAAGGGGTTTGGGGATAGGGATAGAGAATTCGCACTATCTTATAAAAAACAGACTTTTTCTACAAACTGGACCGCTCTTAATGAGCGGTTTATTTTTATCCCCTATAATAATTTATCGCATAACCGCCGTATGACAGCCGAAAATAAGACATAAAGCAAAAAACAGTTGCAAATGCGGCGGTAATAGTGTATAATAGAATATGAATATACTGCCTTAATAGTGGTAATTTTCAAATGTGAAAGGAAAATCTATGTTACTTAATATAATGAACAGTCTTGGCGATCAGCGGAGCATTATCATCACTGTATTCGCTTATGCGGTGATCCTGCTTATTGCCATACCGATACACGAATGCGCACACTGCTTTGCGGCATATCTTATGGGCGATGATACAGGACTTCATTCGGGCAGAATCACTCTGAACCCGATAAAGCACTGGGATCTCTGGGGTACGATAGGTATGCTTACTGTCGGAATAGGCTGGGGCAAGCCTGCACCTGTAAACCCCGTCAGAGCAAGAAAGGTTTCCGCAAGAACGTTCATGGCGCTGACTGCGGCGGCAGGACCTTTATCAAATGTTATACTCTCGTACATTTTCGTACTTATCGGAAAGCTTGTATGGTTCTTCTTCGGTGCTTCAAATCCCGATGTTGTAGCATATGTTTATTACGCTTTTGATATGGCGGCAAGCATAAACGTTTCGCTTGCTGTGTTCAACCTGCTCCCCATACCGCCCTTTGACGGTTCAAGAATAATGCTCGTATTCTTAAAGGAAAGAACATATTTCAAGCTGATGCAGTACGAGCAGTATATAATGATCGCCGTACTCGCTATCTGCTGGACAGGTGTACTTAATGCACCGCTGAACTTCCTTGACAATGCGGTTATGAGCTTTCTTGATTTTACAACCTCTTTTGTTCCGCTCGTACCTCTCGGAGCATAAGAAATGCAGGAACTGAAATTCAAGCTGGAGGTCTATGAAGGACCGCTCGATCTTATGCTGAGCCTTATCGCAAAGCATAAGCTGAACATTTACGATATAGAAATCTCCCTTCTGCTCGAACAGTTTATGCTGTATCTTGACCGAATGAAGCAGGCCGATATAGAAATAGCGGGCGAATTTCTCGAAATGGCGGCAAGGCTTATCTACATAAAGTCAGCCGCACTTCTGCCAAAGCACGAAGCGGAAGAAATGAAAAAAGAGCTACAGGGTGTACTGATAGAATACGCTATGTGCAAGCAGATAGCATTGCAGCTGCAGCAAAGCTGGGTAGGCGATGATGTGTTCGTGCGTCCGCCCGTACAGGTGGAAGAAAACAAGGCATATCTCGGCATACACGAGCCGGACGAGCTTTTTCTGGCAATGTCGAACTTAAACTACAAGGATGCGGTACGAAAAGCCGTGCCTCATGTAAAGCCTGCCATTGCAAAGAGCTTTGTCAGCGTATTCACAAAGATAGTATATGTGTTGAAGCGTATAAATGACGGTCATAAGGTTGAAGTAAATTCGTTATATAAGGGTCAGTCCAGATCGGACTGTGTGGCTGTGTTTCTGGCACTTTTAGAGCTGTCGAAGAACAGCCGTATAAAGTTTACCGATGACAACAAATATCTTCACTTTGTGCCTAATGATAAAATAGAAGAAGAATTCTCTTTCGGAGAACCGGATGAAAGCGAGGCGGCAGATAATTGAATTACAATGAATCAATCTGTATAATAGAAGCTCTGCTGTTCGCATCGGGTGAACCGATTTCGCTTGACCGGCTGAGCGAAGCAAGCGGCATTGAGCCGGAAACGGTGGTAAAGCTGATTGACAGGCTTGAAAGGAAATACAACGTATCCGACAGTGCGATAAGGGTGCTAAGGCTTGAAAACTCGTATCAGCTTTCGACAAGAGAAGAATATGCACCTTATATAAAGCGTGCAATGGAAAACAAGCGTCAGGCAAGGCTTTCCCCTGCGGCACTTGAGGTACTGGCTGTAGTAGCTTATAATCAGCCAGTCACTAAAGCATTTGTCGAGCAGGTCAGAGGCACTGACAGCTCCGGTGTTATAAACACGCTGGTAGAACGTGAACTGCTGTATGAGGCAGGCAGACTTGAACTGCCCGGCAGACCTATTACATACAAGACAACGGACAACTTCCTTCGCTGTTTCAAGCTTGAAAGTCTGGCACAGCTGCCAAGCCTTCCCGATGAAGACGGACAGTTAAACCTGAATGAGATCGGCACATTACAGCAAGACGCCGACTTTATTCCGGATGACAGCTTTGAGGAATAATCCGATTACTCCTGCGGATACTCTTATCGGAGTACCGTCCGCACACCAAACCGAAACGGAGGGCTTATGGGCTGGCTTATTTTCATAGATATATTGCTCATCATCGTACTTGCTCTCATGCTGTCGGTAACAGTCAACGTACATCTGAACGATGAAACGAGAATAAAAATCAGATACGCAGGCATAACGATATTCTCTGTTTCTCCCGAAGACGAAAAACATAAAAAGCAAAAGAAAAGCAAGGAAAAACAAAAGAAATCGCCGGACGATAAAAGCGATAACATTTCTGCGGATAACGAAAAAACGGTGCAGAATACCGAAAGCACTCCCAATAAAGCCGAAGAAAGCAAAAAAACGCATAAAGTCGGAAAAAAAGCAGATAACAACGGCAACAACGGCCTTTTATCAAAGCTCGGTCTGAGCGGCGACATCGGCGAAACAATCGAATTTGTAAAACAGCTCATCTTATCGGCATCAAAACCGGTAAAACGGCTTATAGGACATATCCGTGTAAGTAACTTTTATTTGTTTATAACGGCAAGCGGAGAAGATGCGGCGCAGGCGGCGATGAACTACGGAAAAATAAACTGGCTTGTACACACAGCTTTAGCGGTGCTTTACAATACCGTTAAGCTGAATGTGAAAAAGATAGATATTACCGCAGACTTTACATCGGGCAAAACGGAGTACGAGCTTTCGTGCAAAGTGAAACTGAGGCTCGGAACGGCCATAGGCTGTGTCTTGTGGTTTTTATTCAGAACAGCAAAATTATATTTGAAGATAAATTCAAAGAATGCAAATAAAACTGCAACGGCTGAAAGCAATACAAAGCCAAAAGCAGAGAAAGCGTGAGCTTTCGGAAAGGAAATCAAAATGGCAGAACAGCATCCAATCAACGGACTTATGGGAACTTCTATGGAGAAGATAAGAGAGCTTGTTGACGTTAACACTATAATAGGCGACCCTATCACCTCTCCCGACGGAACAATAATCATTCCCGTTTCGAAAGTCAGCTTCGGCTTTGTCGCAGGCGGCTCAGACCTGCCCACAAAAGCTCCCAAGGAAGTATTTGCGGGCGGAAGCGGCGCAGGCATCACGATAAATCCGCAGGCTTTTATCGTAGTACAGCGTGACGGCGATGTTAAAATGCTTGAGCTTGGTGCAACCGGCAA
>ENA-OYXP01000602-OYXP01000602.1-human-gut-metagenome-genome-assembly--contig:-NODE-602-length-14261-cov-14.712164_pt1 | contig 14261 bp, 9 predicted proteins | sample MGYA00244847_ERZ653426 | MGnify/ENA primary metagenome ERZ653426 (study PRJEB26926, sample SAMN06164979) | human gut metagenome | biome: ENVO:00009003; feature: ENVO:2100002; material: ENVO:00002003...
AATTGCAAATAACTTTTTCATTGTGTGTCTAATTTTTAAGATTAATTAATTAATTGTTATTTATTTGTTTTAATTGTCTTCCAGTCTGTTGTGCTTTCCATTACAATGCGGAGAGAGCGGGATTCGAACCCGCGAAACACTTTTGGCGTTTACACGCTTTCCAGGCGTGCCTCTTCAACCACTCGAGCATCTCTCCTTTTCGGGCGACACAATACTATCTTTTTTAAAATCGGGTGCAAATTACAAAGAAAATCGGGAACTGCAAGCGATTTCAGCTACAAATGTATTCTTTTTTTTCGTCTTACGTAGAATTAGCCCTGCCAATATTTAAATTACCTATCAAAATTAATAAACTTTAAAAACTTATTCAGCCATTTTGAACACTTTTAAAGCATTATTGGCAGTAATTCTATCCACATCTTTAAAATCCAGACCATAGATTTCGGCAAGTTTCATCGCTACATTCTTTATATAAGAAGACTCGTTCCGTTTTCCCCTGAAAGGCACAGGAGCCAAATAAGGAGAATCCGTTTCAAGAACAATTCTGTCTAAGGGGATATGAGGTAAAACCTCAGCCAGACTACTCTTCTTGAATGTAACGACTCCATTGATTCCAAAGAAAAAACGAGCATACTCTAAAACCTGCCCTGCTTCCTCCAGAGCACCCGTAAAACTATGAAAGATACCGCTTAACTCAGTTTTTTTATAAGGTTCCATCACTTCAAACAACTCCGGAAAAGCTTCACGGCAATGCAACACCAAAGGCAGATGATATTCCAATGCCCATTGAATCTGTATATCCAACGCCTTCTGTTGTTCTTTCAAATATGTCTTATCCCAATACAAATCCATTCCCACCTCACCTACAGCCACAAAAGGATGTTCACCGGAAAGCAGCTTTTTCATCTCATAAATACGGAATAACGAATCAGCCCCAACAGAAGTCGGATGAAATCCAATCATAGGAAAACAATACCCCTTATATGCCGTACAGACATTCAACATCGCTTCCACCGTGGTGTCATCAATATTGGGCATAAAGACTTTAGATACTCCGGAATCCCGAGCACGTTCTATCACAGCCGGCAAATCCTCATCAAACTCCTCAACAAACAAATGAGAATGCGTGTCAATCATATTATACTTTTCTATTCATTAAATGACAAACAAAAGACTTCAGCTCTTCTTTTCTTTCAGAAGGCACAGCCATACTTTCCAACAACGAAAGCCCCTCGACATAATAAGCGTTAATCTTTTCTTCACAAATTCCGCCGATGCCTATCTTATCATAAAGAGCTGTTACAGCTTTTATCTTTTCTTCCGGACAAAAAGCAGTAGAAGCTATCCATTTTTCCAACTCCTTCCGTTGTATCCCATCTGCCAAAGCCAACGCATTGATCAGCATAAAAGTCTTCTTATTGCATAAAATATCTCCACCTATATTTTTTCCAAACACTTTCGAATCCCCATACACATCCAGATAATCATCCTGTAACTGGAATGCCAATCCCATTTTGATACCGAAATCGTATAATTTGCGGGCATCATCTTCCGAAGCCCCCCCTAATACAGCACCAATTTTTAACGCAGCAGACAAAAGTACCGATGTCTTTAAACGAATCATCTCCATATATTCGGGAACAGTAACATCATTCCGGGTTTCAAATTCCATATCCCACTGCTGTCCTTCACAAATTTCCAAAGCAGTCTGACTGAAAATATCCATTACTTGCTTCAAATAACGCTCCGGACAATTGTTCATCAGCCGATAAGCCAACACCAGCATGGCATCCCCCGAAAGAATAGCCGTATTCTCATCCCAAACCTTATGCACGGTAGGCTTGTTTCTGCGCATATCCGCACAATCCATCAAATCATCATGCAACAATGTATAATTATGATAAGTCTCTATACCTGCCGCTTGTGGTAAAATATCATCCACATTCTCTTTGTAAAGCTGATAGGAAAGCAACATCAAAACAGGACGGATACGTTTACCGCCTAATGACAAGACATACTCTATAGGAGCATACAATCCTTTTGGTTCGCGCACATAAGGCATCGTAGCAAGATAAGTATTTACCTTTTCCAATAACTGGTCTGCAGAAAAAGCCATAAATTATTTTGATTAAGGGGTTCTAGAAAAAGAGGCTGCTTTTTAAAGGCAGCCTCTTAATTAAGATATTAAAGTATTTTATTACTGTAATTTGAAAGTTACAGGCACTGTATATTTCACACGTACAGCTTTACCACGCTGTTTGCCAGGTTTCCATTTCGGCATGGTCTTGATTACACGGAGTGCTTCCTTATCCAAGTAGGGGTCTACACTACGCACAACCACCGGGTCAACGATAGAACCGTCCTTATTAACGACAAACTGAACGATAACCTTACCTTGCACACCGTTTTCCTGAGAAATAGTGGGGTATTTAATATTCTTACCCAAGAACTTCAAACATTCAGCCATACCTCCGGGGAATTCAGGCATTTCCTCTACAACTTGGAATATCTGCTGTTCTTCAGGTTCTTCTTCTTCCACTTCTACCGGAACATATTTAACTTCCACAGCCTGACCTGTTTCTTCAGAAGCCTGAATGGCAGTTTCTTCTACTTTAGCATCGTTTTCAACGATCTGAAGCACTTCTTCTACCTTAGGAGCTTCGGGAGGAGGAGGAGCTTGTTTTTGTTCCTGTTCCGTAATAGGGATAATTTCTTCTTCAAATACGACATCGGTTATACCTGTTTCCGTAGTCACTTGCTTGTCGCGATCAGTCCATTCGAAAGCTACAAACATGAGAGCAAGGATAAACACATAACCGATAAGCAGCCAGGTACTCTTTTTACCTTCGAGATCTGCTTTAGGCGATTTTTTAACTTCCATAAATTGTGTTTTAAAATTAAGTGTTTCTCACTGAGGGCAAATGTAACACAAATCTTTTAAATAAAAAGTATTTTCACATGAAAAATATGCTAATTCATTTTATTTTCATCCGATTTCATAGACATACACCCAACTTTTATCTATCTTTGAAGCGTTTTTAGTAGTCACCTATACATTAATTATATATGAAAAAAATAACTATTGCCATTGACGGTTTTTCATCATGTGGAAAAAGCACTATGGCCAAAGACTTGGCACGTGAAATAGGATATATCTATATTGATAGCGGTGCCATGTATCGTGCTGTTACATTATATAGTCTACAGAAAGGGTTCTTTTCGGAAAAAGGTATCGACACCGAAGCGTTAAAAACAGCAATGCCCGATATACATATTTCATTCCGGTTGAATCCGGAAACACAACGTCCCATGACTTTTCTGAACGATACAAATGTAGAGGATGCCATCCGCAGCATGGAGGTTTCTTCTCATGTAAGCCCTATCGCCGCCTTGGGCTTTGTACGTGAGGCTTTGGTAAAACAACAACAGGAAATGGGAAAGGCCAAAGGAATTGTCATGGACGGAAGGGACATTGGAACCGTTGTTTTCCCCGATGCCGAACTGAAAATATTTGTAACCGCCTCGGCTGCCATACGTGCACAGCGCCGTTATGATGAATTAAGAAGTAAAGGGCAAGAGGCCTCTTATGAAAAAATTCTGGAAAATGTGGAAGAGCGTGACCGTATAGACCAAACCCGTGAAGTCAGCCCGTTACGGCAAGCGGATGACGCTATCTTATTGGACAACAGCCACATGAGCATTGCCGAACAGAAAAAGTGGCTGACCGAAAAATTTCAAGCAGCGATAAATGGTTAACATAGAGATAGACGAAGGATCTGGGTTCTGCTTCGGAGTCACCACAGCTATCCGTAAAGCAGAAGAAGAACTGGCAAAAGGAAACACTCTTTATTGTCTGGGAGACATTGTACACAACGGACAGGAATGTGAACGCCTAAAAAAAATGGGGCTTATCACAATAAACCACGAAGAGTTTGCCCAATTACACGATGCCAAAGTACTGTTGCGCGCACATGGAGAACCTCCTGAAACATACGCTATAGCCCGTACCAACAACATCGAGATCATTGACGCCACCTGTCCGGTAGTATTACGCCTCCAAAAGCGCATCAAACAGGAGTATGATAATGTTCCGGCAAGTCAAGACACACAAATCGTGATTTATGGCAAGAACGGTCATGCCGAAGTACTGGGGCTGGTAGGTCAAACTCATGGAAAAGCAATTGTCATAGAAACACCTGCTGAAGCTGCTCATCTGGACTTCACCAAAGACATACGCTTGTACTCCCAGACAACCAAGTCTTTGGAAGAATTCTGGCAAATCATAGAATATATCAAGGAGCATATCTCACCCGATGCCACTTTTGAATATTACGACACAATCTGCCGGCAAGTGGCCAACCGGATGCCTAACATCCGCAAATTTGCAGCAGCACATGATCTGATCTTTTTTGTCTGCGGACGAAAAAGCTCAAACGGAAAGATCTTATATCAAGAATGCAAAAAGATCAATCCGAATTCATACCTCATTGACCAGCCGGAAGAAATAGACCGGAACTTGCTCGAGGACGTCCGTTCCATCGGCATTTGTGGAGCGACTTCCACCCCCAAATGGTTGATGGAAGAATGTAAAAAAGCAATCTTAAACGAAAAATAGACCAATAAAAAATAGAAAATTATCGTTGTCCAACTGATAATTTGTTAACTTTGCGACATAAAAATATTAAAATGGGTATTTATGGGAACGATTAAAAGTATTGGTATTTTAACCTCTGGAGGAGATGCTCCGGGAATGAATGCTGCCATTCGTGCAGTCACACGTTCTGCCATCTATAACGGCTTGAAAGTATATGGCATTTATAGAGGTTACAAAGGATTGGTAACAGATGAAATTCAGGAATTCAAAAGCCAAAATGTTAGCAACATCATACAAATGGGAGGTACCATTCTGAAAACCGCCCGTTGCAAAGAATTCACGACACCCGAAGGACGGGCACAAGCTTACGAAAATATGAAAAAGCACGAGATTGATGCTTTGGTCATTATCGGCGGTGACGGTTCGTTGACCGGTGCACGTATCTTTGCTCAGGAATTTGATGTGCCTTGTATCGGTCTGCCCGGAACGATTGACAACGACCTGTATGGAACCGACACCACCATCGGCTATGATACAGCTTTGAACACAATTTTGGATGCAGTAGATAAAATCCGTGATACGGCAACTTCTCACGAACGCTTATTTTTTGTTGAAGTGATGGGACGTGATGCAGGTTTCCTGGCATTGAACGGCGCTATTGCCGCAGGTGCAGAAGCAGCTATTATTCCGGAATTCAGCACAGAAGTTGACCAATTGGAAGAATTCATCGAACATGGTTTCCGCAAATCCAAGAGCAGTAGCATCGTATTAGTAGCCGAAAGCGAACTGACCGGGGGTGCAATGCACTATGCCGAACGTGTGAAGAACGAATATCCGCAATACGATGTGCGTGTAACGATATTAGGACATTTACAACGTGGCGGACGCCCCACAGCGCATGACCGAATCATTGCCAGCCGTATAGGAGTGGCCAGCATCCAAGCACTATTGGAAGGACAACGTAATGTAATGATTGGTATTGATGATGATAAGATTGTTTATGTACCTTTCGCTAAAGCTATAAAGAACGACAAGCCTATAGACAGAGAATTGGTGAATGTACTTCACGAACTTTCTATCTAATTTCATCCACCACAGACAATAAAAAAAACGCAGATTTAATGAATAATCATAATCTGCGTTTTTTGTTTTGCCTGTTGGTAGCAAAACCTTATTTCAAGGTTGAGAAATAAGCATCCAATAACTTTTTGGCAGCAACAAACGAAGTCAGTTTGCCATTCAGCACCTCTTCCTCTTTTGCAGCCAACATAGAAATTATCTTTTCATTATTATAGAAACTATCACGCAAATGCTCGTTGATAGACTCATACATCCAATACTTGGCCTGTTCATTTCTGCGATATTCAAAATAACCATTCGCTTTCACAAAAGCGAAGTATTCATAGATCATATCCCAGATTTCTTTAATTCCAATACCATAAAAGCCGGAATACGTCATTACTTTAGGACTCCAGCCCGAATCAGGAGCAGGAAACAAATGTAAAGCATTGCGGAAATGACTGGCAGCCAGTTTTGCTTTCTCAATATTGCTGCCGTCGGCTTTATTGATAACAATTCCATCCGCCATTTCCATGATACCTCTCTTAATCCCCTGCAATTCATCACCAGTACCGGCCAGTTGGATCAGCAAAAAGAAATCCACCATAGAATGCACTGCCGTTTCGCTCTGCCCTACTCCAACCGTTTCAACAAAAATCTTATCAAAGCCCGCAGCCTCACAAAGTATGATCGTTTCACGAGTCTTACGAGCTACCCCTCCCAACGAACCTGCCGACGGACTAGGCCGTATAAAAGACTTCGGATGGACGGATAGTTTCTCCATGCGGGTCTTATCTCCCAAAATACTGCCTTTAGAACGCTCACTACTGGGATCAATAGCTAAAACAGCTAATTTTCCTCCCTTCTCAAGCACATGCAATCCAAATACATCAATAGATGTACTCTTGCCGGCACCGGGCACACCACTGATACCGATTCGCATAGAATTTCCGGAATAAGGCAGACACTTCTCTATCACTTCCTGGGCAATAGCCTGATGTTCCGGTTTTACACTCTCCACCAAAGTAACCGCCTGACTCAATACGGTCACATCACCTTTTACGATGCCTTCTACATATTCACCTACGGAAAACTCACGACGACGAGGTTTTTTACGTAGTTTCAAATAAGGATTCACAATAGATGGTTGCTCAATACCTTTGTTCACTGTCAATCCCTTATATTCTTCACTATTTTCAGGATGTTCCATAGCTATTTTTTTGAGGTTACTTTTACTTTTATAATTATCTTCGGATTGTTAGGATCATTGGTTATCATCAAGACACGCGGAGTACCCTTTACTTTCTTCAAATTTTGACCGAAAGCAGTAATCTTCAACTTGGTAGACGCACCCGGTTTCAAGACACGTTTCTTCAACTGGACCCCCAAAGCAGAATTAAACACCTGCAAATCAAGAATTTCCAGATTAGATTTTCCTACATTCTTAACAATAATCGTATGTGCTTTCTTTTCATCGCTTTTCAGTTCTCCCATCTGCAACTCTTTGGCAGAAAGATGAATGGCAGGCGGATTCAAGCGTTCCTGCTGGCTGATATGCGAGAAATCCGGCAATAATATGGCAGAAACCGGAATTTCATTTTCCTCTCCTACCTTATCTCCCGGAAAACGGGATAGATAAACAGAAGCTGTTGTCAAGCCCAATTTAGGCAGCTTATCCGTATCAAGAGTGATCTTGATTTTACCCGTACGTCCCCTTCCTAATTTTTCCGGAGTTGCAACAGCACTGAGGTAAGGAGGCAAATGCATCAGCACAGGGGTATATAGTTTATCTGACGTATTGGCAACCAACAATTCCATAGTCGGTTTATCACCTTTATTGGCATCCTCAAACTCTATTTCTTCCTTATCCAGACGAATAGCGCCAATTTGAAAAGGATGTGTGAAAGTGTAATTCTTAGGATCGGCTGTTACCTCTCCCCGGATAGCCAGATAGATAGGTTTATTCGAGGCATTGCAATAAATGCCTACGCTCTTCTGAAAACGTCCGATGGCTTTGGCGTCAAAAGTAGAACTGACAATCCCGGTCTTTCCCGGTGCAATCGGTTCTTTGGTCCAATCAGCAACCGTGCAGCCACAAGACGTTGTCACATTAGATATCACTAAAGGTTTATCTCCTTTATTAGTGATTTTAAAGGTTGCCGTCACCGGATTTTTCCATAAAATAGTTCCAAATTCATGCGTTGTCTTATCAAATAATGCTTTGGGTTGTGCCTGTACTCCCAAAGTCACTCCCATTAACAAACTTACTATCAGTATAATATGTTTCATACAATTATTTTATGCTTTTTAGATAGCAAAGATAGACAAAAAACATCCTTTACCCATTTTTTCAGCCTATAATTTATTTTATCTTATGAATAACCTTTATCTTTGTCCCGCATTAAAAATCAGATAAATTATGAAAATAGTAAAACATTACTGGTTCGTTGCCATTGCATTGATTACAATGATAAGTTTTTCTTCATGTGAAAGCGATGAGGAAAGAGGATTTGACATTTCAGGATTATACGGTAAGACTGGTGGGGCGATATGGGATTTGAAGACCGATATGGAGAACCTCTTTACAGTTACATCACATTCACCTCAGGTGCTTTCACAGATCATGGTGTAGGTACGGAAGAACGCTGTTACTATAATGATGAACTTTATAGGGTATATAAGTTTGACTGGGAAATTCAAAACGGTTGGTTGTATCTATATTATTCAGATGGTTATACATTTATAATTGAATATCCATCCGTTTCAGGCCGCTATTTTTATGGCACGGCTGAAGATGGTTTTGAAATAAGACTAGAATGGGTGGACGGCAGAAGCATAAGAAAAAAGTAAGTTAGCAAGCTAACTTACTTTTTATGAAATCACACAATTAATTCCAGACATCCCGTGTCTTTATTCCACCATCACCCGATATCCTCCCGTATGCCCTCCGAATTCCGGAGCATAAGCAGACTGAACAGTTGCAATTCCAGCCTGATATTCTCCTGTCCGGTTCACATACACCTGATACTCTATGACATAAGTTCCTTTTCTCATCTGATCGATAAAGAACTGAGTCGAAGCATCTTTGGTAGCCTGATAATATCCCAGCCCGTTGCTCCAACGGAATCCCGAAACTGCCTGTAACGGTTCCATACAAGCTGCACGGTCATCTTTGATCTGAACAAAATCCATATCACGGTCAGCCTTTACAGTCAGGCGAACGGTAATCCTATCGCCAACCTTCAATGGAGCTGATTCATTCAAAGCCTCATCTCCTTTATATAATTGACGGCTGACAGACAATCCGTTTCCCTGCTCACCTATTTGATCCATACTTTCCAGATATTGGGCATAAACGGCTCCCCAACCCATTCCGGTTCCTTCTTTATCCACGCTTACTTTCTTGATATTCATCACATCACCGGACACCGTCTTCTTGATATAACCGATGGCATCATCTGCCGGAGTCCGGATCACTTCTTTACCTAAAGTAATCTCTACTCCTCCTGTATTTGCCAATAAATCCGAAGCTCCTGTAGCCATCAATGCATACACCGCATCAGCCGTGGCAATCGGCGTTTCCCAAGTCTGTGTCTGTTTCTGCTTCAACAGCCAGCGTTTCATTTCATCAATAGCTTTCGTATCTTTTGTTATACGCTGTATAGCTTCCATAGCAGCCACTTCAGTCGGAATTTTATAACTGAACCATGAATATCGGGCTTTAGGAGTATCAAAGTAACGTCCCATTTCATCCGTCACAACAGAATACTCCATCAATGACTGCATAAACAGCTTGGCTTCTGCCACCTTACCGGCTTGCTGCAAGATGATAGCTCCCAACGCCTTTTCATAAATCGTCAGTTCTTTTCCCTCACCGGACAACTTGTCTATGAAATACCGGTTCACCTTTTCATCAACCGGAGCCTTGCCATCCAAAGCACAGATATACAAATACCTGAGAACCTGCTCTGACGGACGGATACCGACAGCCCCTTTCTTTTCAGCTTCTTTCATGGACTTATACTCTTCGGCTGCCTGCTTGCCTAAATACTCGAACCCTTTTTGAATCATAGGCTGCATCCGGCTGTCAGCATCCTGATGAGTCAATGCATTCAGCCGGACCAGCATTTCCATTACCTGAGTAGTTACATAGCGGCTGCCTTGCATACCTTTATACCAACTCCATGCGCCATCGGCATTTTGCAATTCTCCCAGTTTCTCTACAGAAACAGCCAGTTGGCTATTCATTGTATTCAGGTCAAACAAAGTGGCGATACGCTGTTTTTGTTCGGCTTCATTGGTAGCCTCTGCCAGCCAGGGAGTTTCAGCCAGCAGGATATTTTTCAGTTCCTGATTCTTTTGCAGATTGCTCATAAAAGTTTCCTTCGTGCCACCTTGAGCCTTCCAGCTATCAAAGACTTGCTTGATACGGGGATTTTCTTTGACTATATATGCAGCCAATGAATGGGCATAATAAGCGGTAGCCCAGGAAAGAGCATCTTCATTCTGAGGATGAGCCACTACAGGCAAAGCCTGCACGGCATACCAAGCCGGATGGGCAGTAAATTCTACGGTCAACCGTTGTTCGGAAGCCGTTTTGCTATGCTTGTTAAACAGGTTTTCCAAAGAGAAAGTATGCGCACCTTCCCCATTCACGTTCAGAGGAACGGTTTCCGTCACCCACTGTTTGTCTGTCAGTACGGGGATGTAACGCTGTTCTCCATCACTGAAGGTATCTCCATCCGCTACCATCCGGCATGCCATTACCGTATATTTGTCACTCACTTCAAAAGTAAAGTTCACATGCCCGGTTTCTCCTCCCTTCACGTCAAACTTCTGTTTTTGTGAATAGAATACCTTTTCTGTTTCCGGATTGAACAATTCCATGCAAACAGTCCCTTTCACTCCCTTGTCCGACAGGTTCATCAGTGAAGCGGCAATATTCGCCTTATCTCCCACGCGGACAAAGCGGGGCATATTAGGCTGAAGCATAAACTCTTTGCTGGCAGTAGCGGTAGCTTCTATCTTTCCATAATCCACATTCCGGGTATGTGCCAAGCCCATAAACTTCCATCGGGTAAGGCTCTCGGGCAGTACAAAGGAAATACTGATTTCACCTGTTTCATTGGTGCGGAGCTGTGGATAAAAGAATGCCGTTTCCGCAAAGTTTTCACGTATCTGTATATCACCTGTTTCTGCCAGTTCTTCAGAACTGTCCATTTCTGCATTTTCCTGTGCAGACGTCTCTACCATTTCTTCCTGGAGCACCATATCAGTAACAGCCTCTTGTTTCATCACAGCATTTGCCGCACTCCTACCTCTTATCTTCAAAGATCCTGTAAGAGCGGCACGAGGGCTACCTCCATAACCTACCACCACAGCCTCCATTCTTCCTGTAGATGGAATGATCAATTCACTATATTCCAAAGGAACTGCACGAAGCCTCTTCAACGGGAAATCAACATACAAATAAGCATTCCGCATATAGGATGTATTCCAATAAGTCAATGGAACCACATAATGAAAGTCCACTCCAAAGTCCAGCTTATGTGCACTATATATCTTATCCAGAGAAGCGTCATACATGGTAGCCAGCATTTCAGCCTCAGCCGGGCGCCCATCCGGATAAAGTACCGTCAGTTTCCATTCCTCTTCCTGTCCCGGACGAAGTTTGTCACGGAACGTAGTCCATTTCAGCTGCAACTTCTTCTCAGGGGCCGGTTTCATAATCTGTGCATTATGACTGTAAAGTCTGCCGTCTTTCACAAATGCCATACTTACCAGAATGCCGTCACCATATTCCTTCTTATAAGGGAAGCGGAAACTGATCACCGAGTCCGAAAGCTGTATACGTTTGCTTTCCAAGCGCTTGTTGCCTGCAAACACATCATAAAGCAGATAGACATTCTTTTCGCTGCTACCTATATATATAGTAGCTGGAGATGCTGCATCAAATTCCAGACCATCCTGATAGAACCAATCCGTTATCACGAAGGGCGGACGCTTGTCGTTCAATGAAAACAGAAGGAAATTCTTAAATGCCGTACACTCTCTGCCTTGTGTATCCTTAGCCGAAAGCTTCAAACGATAATTACCGGAAGGCAGGGCATAAATAGCCTCAGGAACAAAACTCTTGTTGGCTTCCACCGTACCGGTCAATATCTTTCTGCCTTCTTTTTCCTGACCGTCTTTCTGCTTCTCCATTTCGACTACCTGATAAGTAACCGGAGTATCTACCGGCTCACCCGAAAGATTCATGGCTGTCAGTTTTATTTCCAGCTTCTTTTCTTTCACCAAATTATCGGGCAGATTATCCATATTCAGCACCATTGAAGTGCTTCCTAAAGGCAATGACAAATTAGCTTGCTGTGTCTCACCTGCACCATCCGTCACATCCGCCTGTATGTTGTACGTATAATACCACAACGGAGATTCTCTCCTGTCCGAATCTATTTCAAAATGCACCGGAACGCTGAACTTACCGTCCGCATCGGTCATTGCCTCTCCCTCCCAACGGGCAGAACCTCTGCCCATAAACCGCCAGAACCAGGCATAGGAACGGGATATATTATAGTGTACCCTGGCATTCTGCACAGGCGCACCGGCAAAAGTCTTTGCCATACCCACCACTTCTATAGAGTCACCCACTTGATACTCCACTTTCACGGGCTCAAACGTGACATCAAAGGTGGGACGTTTATATTCTTCTACCTTAAAACTGACAGAAGTATCGGCCACACGCAAGCTAAAATAACCGGTCAAGCAAGGAGAGGGCAAAACAAACTGTCCGCTGAACGAGCCAAAACCATTCGTCCGTACTTCTACTTTTCCTGTTTCATTATTATTCGCATCATATAGGGATACCGTATATTTTTTATCCGCAAGCACACGCGTAGAATCCTTTTCCATTTCATAAGCCAAGCCGGATACATATACGGTTTGACCGGGACGGTAAATGGAGCGGTCGGTAAATAATTGCAAAACTTCTTTCCTCTTGCTCTCTTTATAGTAATAATCGTTTTTCCAAAGATTCAAGATGGGCATCGCATTATCAGCCGCCGTATGTGCATTATACCAGTATTTGTTACTATTCAGGAAATCCAGTTTCAAAGTACCCTGTTTATCCGCCTGGTAGGTCTGTTGGGGAGAATAACCTCCTCCCTTCTCCGTATAAATGGTTACTTCCGCCTCAGAAACAGGCTGTCCGCTCACTGCATCTACCACCACCAGTTCCAACGTACCATCCGGCAGAGGACGATAAATGGTCTTTAAAGCGGTGACATTCATTAATGTTCCGTCCGAAACGCCCTTCTTCCCATCGGGCACTGCCTTTAAGAAATAAATTCCCGCTTGAGGAGCCTGTATGGTCAGGGTGGTATCGACATTCAAATAATCTGTAGTAGGTTTCAAAGAAAAATGCTCCTCGCGTTGCAAACGGGCATATTTACTTTCAAAATGGGTGGTTCTGTTCTGCAATACGGCAGAGGTAACGGGTAAATTCACCTTATATAACTGCAAGGTGATGCCGGTAAGGTTTTTATAATTTACTTTCACCGACTGCTGTTCACCCGGATAGGCCGTAGCTATTTCCAGTGAAAGGCTTGCATTCAGAATTTCCTTTTCTATATTCTTCAGTTGGTTGATACCTTCGTAACGGGGGTATCCGGCTATTCCTTCACGAACTATCCGCAAGCGCTCTACCTGATTATTTTGATACTGTAGGAATTGTGCCAAAGCCAGATAAGCTTCAGGGACTGTTTTCACAGCCGGATAAGTATGAATCCACTTCCGGAGTTCCTGTTGGCATACGTCATTCGAGAAGTTTCCGGAAAAATTGCGGTACAGGTAATTCAATGCGTCTATCCCGGTCAGCAACCAACCCTCACGCTCCGTTTCCGTATCGTATGCTTTCAGCAAGGACTGATAAGTCTGCATGACAGCTGCCGTCAGGTCACAATCAGAGACGGGAACAAACTGATAAGTAACAAACTGATCCATATCCGTCATATCCGCAGGCAGACTGTTTGTCTGATTTGCTTTAGCAGCCGCCTGCCACCTGTACTGCTGCATGATTTGTATGGCACGACGTGCCAGCAGGTTGTACAGATTATCACGAAAATACCGTTTACTAGCCTCTCCCACTCTCACCATAGGTCTCAATTTCTCGACCGGGATAAGTAATAACCGGTCTTTATCCTTGAGAGAGGCCTGCAAATAACCCAATCCTTTTTTTACGTCGGCAGGCATGGTCATTTCACCCAGAATGGAATACAATATAGCTTTGTCTTCCATACTGCCGGTTTGGGAAGCCCATTGTTCCAAACCATTCATATCTACCTTCAAGCTATCGGGAGTTAAAAGGGAACGGTACTGCATGGCAGTGAGATAGGCTTTCATCATTTGCGGTACATTCTGTTCCGCTTTTGCTTTATCGTAGATTTTCATTGCTTCGGAAATAACCGACTTGGGCAGATCCTTTCGTTCCAATACTTCCAGTTCTTTCCACAAATTGTCATAGGTTTGTGCCTGCATAGGAGCAAATACGCTCATTACCAGTAACACTATCAAAGATAAATAACGAATTTTCATATCTACAATCTTTTAGTTC
>ENA-OYXP01000605-OYXP01000605.1-human-gut-metagenome-genome-assembly--contig:-NODE-605-length-14216-cov-5.401949_pt1 | contig 14216 bp, 10 predicted proteins | sample MGYA00244847_ERZ653426 | MGnify/ENA primary metagenome ERZ653426 (study PRJEB26926, sample SAMN06164979) | human gut metagenome | biome: ENVO:00009003; feature: ENVO:2100002; material: ENVO:00002003...
TCAGATGTGTATAAGAGACAGAGTTAGCACACTAACTAATTAAATGCAAGTATTTTTTTTAGTTAACCACATTACCATAAATGTGGGAAGTTTGTTTTAATCAAATATGAAATATAAGAAGAAAGGACAAAACATATGTTAAAAACACTAGGTGCCCAAATAAAGGAATACAAATGGGCTTCGATTGCGACACCTGTTTTCATGCTGCTTGAGGTGGCTGTGGATACCATAATCCCTCTTCTCATGGCATCAATCATCGACAACGGTGTCAATATGGGCGACACAAGGCATATCTATATCATGGGTGTGTGGATGATTGTCGCAGCACTGTTTGGTCTTTTGACAGGATGTCTCGGTGCAAAATATGGTGCAAAGGCCGCCATGGGCTTTGGAAAGAATCTGCGTGCTGCAATGTTTCGCAATATCCAGACCTTTTCCTTTGCAAATATCGACAGATTCTCATCCGCGAGTCTTGTCACACGTATGACAACCGATGTGACCAACATCCAGAATGCTTACATGATGCTGCTTCGCATGGCTATGAGAGCCCCTGCGTCCATAATATGTGCGATGGCTATGACATTTTTCATCAGCCCTCGCCTTGCGACAATATACTTAATCGCTGTCATTGTGCTTGGAGCTTTACTGCTTTTCATCAGTAAGGCGGCCATGAAATACTTCGACAGAGCCTTCAGGCGCTATGATGACCTGAATGAAAGCGTACAGGAAAACGTATCCGCTATCCGCGTTGTAAAGGCATACGTCCGTGAGGATTATGAGAAGAAACGTTTTTCAAAGGCAGCACAGAATATCTACGACGTATTTGTGAAGGCAGAAAGCCTTGTGGTATACAACTCTCCGCTCATGCAGTTTACAGTGTATGCCTGCATCCTGTTAATAAGCTGGCTCGGAGCTCATATGGTGGTAAGCAGCTCTCTCACTACAGGTGATCTGATGGCTCTTCTCACCTATTGCATGAATATTCTGATGAACCTCATGATGCTCTCCATGGTTTTTGTAATGATTTCACTCTCACTCGCATCTGCAAGACGAATCAGCGAGGTATTAAATGAGCAGAGCACACTGCACAATCCAAAGGAACCGCTTTACGATGTGCCTGACGGAAGCATAAGCTTTAAGCATGTATCCTTCAGATATTCAGACACCGCTGAAACTCCGGTTCTGTCAGATATAAATCTAGACATAAAATCCGGTGAGACCATCGGCATCATAGGAGGAACCGGAAGCTCGAAATCTTCCCTTGTAAACCTGATAAGCCGTCTCTACGACACAGACACCGGCTCTGTAATCGTCGGAGGCCACGATGTGCGTGAATACGACATGGACACTCTCAGAAACAAGGTAGCTGTCGTGCTCCAGCAAAACGTGCTTTTCTCGGGCACCATACTCGAAAATCTGCGCTGGGGTGACAAAAACGCTACCCCAGATGAGTGTATTGAGGCCTGCAAAATGGCATGCGCCGATGACTTTATCGAGTCCTTCCCTGACAAGTACAACACCTACATAGAGCAGGGCGGAACCAACGTATCCGGTGGCCAGAAGCAGCGTCTGTGTATCGCAAGAGCTCTGCTTAAAAAGCCAAGGATACTCATACTCGATGACAGCACCTCGGCTGTAGATACAGCAACAGATTCAAAAATCCGTGCTGCCCTCGCAAAAACAATACCGGGAACCACTAAGCTCATCATCGCACAGCGTATCTCATCAGTCATGGATGCTGACCGTATCATCGTGATGAATGACGGAAAAGTGGACGGCTTTGACACTCACGAAAATCTGCTTAAAAATAATGAAATCTACCGCGATGTTTACGATTCCCAGACAAACGGCGGAGGAGACTTTGATGAAGGAGGTGCTGCCTGATGCCAGGACCAAGAGGACCACGAGGTCCAAAACCCAAAATTAAAAATCCCGGTAAGCTTTTTGCGCGCCTCATGGGATTTATTTTCAAGAAATATTTACCGGCCTGCATAATTGTTGTTATATGTATCTTTGTCAGTGTACTTGCAAATGTGCAGGGAACCATGTTTACCAAAAATTTGATTGATGACTATATAGTACCACTGCTTAAGACAGGAAGTCCCGACTACGGACCACTCCTTGCAGCAATGGGAAGGGTCGCCGTATTCTACGGCATCGGCGTCATCAGTACGTTTGCATACAGCAAAATAATGATCTACGTATCACAGGGCACCATTAAGAACCTGCGTGTTGAGCTCTTTTCCCATATGCAGGATCTGCCAATCCGATACTTTGACTCACATGCGCACGGCGATATCATGTCAATTTATACAAACGATATCGATACACTCCGCCAGCTCATCAGCCAGAGTCTTCCGCAGATACTTAACAGTGCTATCACTGTTGTGAGCGTTTTTGTTTCAATGGTCATATTAAATATTCCGCTCACCATACTAACTATCGTGATGGTAATCGTAACAACAGTCGTGACAAAAAAATTTGCAGGCTTCTCCAGCCGCTATTTCCTCGCTCAGCAGCGCGACCTCGGCAAGGTTAACGGCTTCATCGAGGAAATGCTCAACGGCCAGAAGGTAGTCAAGGTATTTACCCACGAGCAGGAAAATATTGAAGCCTTCGACAAAATAAACGATGAACTCTTTGAAAGCGCCTACAATGCCAACATGTACTCCAACATGCTCGGTCCTGTAAACGCACAGATTGGAAATCTAAGCTACGTGCTCTGCGCTCTTGCCGGCGGTGTTATGGCTCTTTCAGGCTTTGGCGGTCTGACCCTTGGTAAGCTTGCGAGCTTTCTGACCTTTAACAAGAGCTTTAACATGCCTATCTCGCAGGTCAGCCAGCAGTTCAACAGTATCATCATGGCACTTGCCGGATGCGACCGTATCTTCTCACTGCTCGACGAAGCGCCTGAGACTGACGAGGGCTATGTCACACTGGTAAATGCTAAGGAAGAAAACGGAAAACTCACTGAAACACCTGAGCACACCGGCTTATGGGCATGGAAGCATACTCATCAGGCTGACGGCTCTGTGGACTACAAAAAACTCGAGGGCGATGTGGTATTTGACGATGTGGATTTCGGATATGTGCCTGAGAAAATTGTACTGCACGATGTGGATCTTTTTGCAACACCCGGTCAGAAGATTGCCTTTGTTGGCACCACCGGAGCTGGAAAGACTACCATCACTAACCTTATCAACCGCTTCTACGATATAGCAGACGGCAAGATAAGATATGACGGCATCAATATAAACAAGATTAAAAAGGCTGATCTGCGCCACTCTCTTGGCATTGTTTTGCAGGATACCCACCTTTTCACAGCTACTGTCATGGAAAACATCCGCTACGGCAAGCTTGATGCCACAGATGATGAAGTATACGCAGCTGCCCGCCTGGCAAACGCCGATACGTTTATCCGCCAGCTTCCTGACGGCTACAATACTGTACTGACAGGTGACGGTGCAAACCTAAGCCAAGGCCAGCGCCAGCTTCTAGCCATTGCGCGTGCCGCTATCGCCGATCCGCCTGTGCTCATCCTCGATGAGGCTACAAGCTCAATTGATACACGTACCGAGCGTATTGTTCAGGACGGCATGGATAAGCTCATGCATGGCCGTACTACATTTGTTATCGCACACAGGCTTTCTACTGTCAGAAACAGCGACTGCATTATGGTTTTGGAGCAGGGACGCATTATTGAAAGGGGAAGTCATGATGAGCTGATTGCAAAGAAGGGAAAGTATTATCAGCTTTATACCGGAAAGACTGCGTAATTCACTTGACTAACTACGAAAACCGGGAGACCGTGAATACGGCAGAGGGCACACCCTCATGTGCGCTAACATGAGGGTGTGCCCTTAATGCCTACCTGAATCATCTTCATTGCTTCTATTGCTGTCTTATGACTTTCAGGCGTTACGCAGGCGCAGGCATTTTCTATTACAAACACCTCTGCATCTTTACAGAACGTCTTTGCAATCGCCACGTTGCTTATTACGCATATTCCTGTGCAGAATCCGCAGAAATAAATCTCTGTATCGCTGTTGTCATATTCCGCAAGAAGTCTACCAAGCTCTTTGCTGCCAAACGTCGGCTTGTCAATATAAGTAATATCGTCACAATTAACTCCACGCTCCTTCATTGCATCTTTAAGACGAGCGTCTACTTCCCATCCGTTTGTCCCTTTAATACAGTGCGTTACCGGAAGTTTCTTTCCTTCCTGAGTATTCAGATAGTTTTCATCATGTGTATCCCTTGTGAATATCACATCATCATATTTGCCTGACCTGATTTCATCTGCAATAACATTTGTTGCCACGTCACACTCTTTGTTTCCAAGAGCTCCTGTAATAAAATCATTCTGTGCGTCCACTACTACTAAAATTTTCTTTGCCATAATTATTTTCTCCTTTATGATAGGAGCTTTCCTTTCCATCTTTGAAAGCCTTCCAAAAGTCCTGCAACTGGTCGGTATTGGAAAATATTTTATTTCTGAACCACTCCTGTATCTGCAGCTTAAATACCTCTTTAATCTCCTTGTTCGGAATAACAAGGCTATATTTTTTGTCCTCACTTTCGAAATACCAACATCCTTCTCCTGCATAAATGCAATTTATTCCGGCAATTGTATTTATGCAGCCTATGAATAATCCATAATAAAAATTTTACTTGCGATATGCTCTACTATAGCCAATCCTGTTCTATTTTCTTCTCTAATTGTATAAACATATCATAATACTTTTCTTTGGTTTGACGTATAATATCCATTGCAATTGCCTGATTATATGCGTGTGCAACATTATTTCTCGAAACCAATGCATCCAGCCATAATTCTTCATCACTAATCATTCCCGCCTTGTAAGCTGTTTTTAAAATTGTTCTTGGCGATCCTGTTGCGCCCTCCGCATAACCAAAATTCTCTAATAGTTCTTTCATCGCTTTCCATGATTGTTCAAAACAGATTTCATATAATCCAACCATGCCAGCAATTTCCACATTTCCATATGGTTCTTTATAAGAAAAAATGTCGTTCAAATTGACTAATGCTGCCTTAAAATTCTCAAATTTTTTCATATAGCACTACCCCCTCTCTTTTTATAGATTCCAACAATTCTTTTCTTACAGGCTTATCCAAGTCCACTATATCAAATTCCAACAACGTCGAAGTTGTTTCGTCTACATCCAAAATAAAATGACTACTGCTACCACCGCAAAATGCCAAATCTATATCACTTCGCTCTTTATAATCACCTCGCGCTCTTGAACCAAAAAGAATTACTTTTTCAACACAATTCTTCTTCGCCAGCTGGATAATCTCCTGTAATACTTTACTTTTTATTCCTGTTTTTTCAAAGGTACTATTTACATCCATAAATGCTCCTATATTACTTCATTTATTCTTCCTCTTTAATCACCTTTAGGAAACGCTTGACCTCCGCCCATGCACGCTTGGACTCCGGGAAATTGAGATATCCCATCTGGAACACATGAAACATCCCCTCATACACTGACAGTCGCACCTTAACGCCCTGGATTCTTGCCTTTGCAGCGGCCTCTACCGAGTCAGATAAGAGCATCTCTATCGAGCCTACCTGTATGAGCATTGGTGGAAAGCCTCTGAAATTACCAAATAGTGGCGATATGTATGGATCCATTTTATCGTGGTCACCGGGATAGTCATTCACGTAGATGAGACTGTCCCTTGTGTTCCCAAACAGTGGGTCCTTTTCATAGTTTGTCTCGTAGGATTCTCCTCCTGCTGTGAGATCGGTCCATGGTGACATGGCTACTATTCCTGCCGGAAGCGGCATGTCATGGTCGCGAAGATACATGGTAAGGCACATTGCAAGGCCTCCGCCCGCTGAGTCTCCTGCCAGCACAATCTGCGAGCCAAACCAGCCCTGTGACAAAAGCCATTTATAGCAGGCTATGGCATCCTCAAGTGCTGCCGGATACGGATGTTCCGGCGCCACGCGATAGTCAGGCGTGAGCACTGAGCAGCCTTCACTTACCTCATTATAAAGGCCTGCAAATACATAGTATGCATTGCGCACTGCCCCCATATATCCACCACCATGCAGCTGCAGTATCACACGCTCTGTATTTGGGTTTTCCTTTGAGGATAAAAGCTTCATAGTGAAACCGCCCATATCTATATCCTCTGTTACAAAGCAATCCGGAACAAGCCATGCAGGTTCCTTCATACGCTTCCTGAGCTCTCCGGATTTTATTTTTTTGCCGATTGCAAGGTCATTTGTGATATGTCCCATCAGATTGGCAAGTATTTTTCCCTGCATACTGACTTCTTCATCTGCCACAGCTGCATTGCTATGGACTTTTTCCACATGCTCACTTTTCATGGCAGATAATGAGTTCTTAAATGTCTTTTCAAGCTTATTACCCAAAGCTCCTATTATTCCAGTTTCATTATCACCATTACTATCGCCGTTTTCAATTTCCGGATGGTAGTTTCCCATCTCCTCATCCTCAAACATATGCGAATTTCCTATTCCATGAAAGCCTATCATATATGAAATCTCCGTTTCAGCTCTGTTCTGGCTCTTTTGTCACCGATAATCAGTGTTCCGAGGAACAAAAACAAAGATGCTCCCATCGCTCCCATTGCCAGATATGGGAACCATATGACCTTGACTGCCACAAGTATCATCGCAATCACGCTCATCAGCACAAGAAAAAGCTGCATCATCATGTAGCTCTGCCAGTTTCTTATGTTTACTATCATAAGTATAATTGTTGCAAGAACCATCGCCAGTATGGCACTTGGGAAAACAAATGTAAGTGCCCAGCCACTGGCTCCTGTGAGCAGGTCTATGCCCTCGAGAAACAGCACCGTGAACACAAATGTGCTTACAATTTTAAATATATATCCGTTTCTTCCGACTATTGCCAGACGCAGCGTCACATTCGCATAGATTACAACAAGAAGCACTATAAAGCTCCAGTTTATCTCATGGTCTGTCATGTAATCAACAGTTGTCAGCACAATCTGTCCTACTATAGACAGAAACAATATGATATTTTCCAGTAATCTGTATTTTCTTGATGCGCCCTTGACGTCAGGATATCTCGTACCGTTGTCATGGCTTGCTGTACTATCTGCCCTCTTTGCTGCACTATCTGTATCGTTTACGCACTTATCCGGCACATCATTATGCTGTTCAAAAACCCCTTCATTGCCCTGATGATTGTCCGATGACAGTTCAACCGGTGCCACAACCTGCTGGCAGAGCGGGCATTTATCTGTATTGTCTGCAATATACACACCGCATTTCATGCATTTAGTCATAATACTCTCCATTTGTTTCAATTGTCACTTCCACTCCGTCATTTACAAGCTTCTTAAAAAAGCTTCTCTGAATCATCGTATCGGCCAGAATAGATGAGAAAGTAAACACCAGCGTGTCCTTGTAGGAGCATATGGTGCCCTTCATAGGCTGTCCCTTGGACATTGGTATAAAGGAATAAAAGCCTGTTATATACGGCTCGTATTCCGGCTCCACCTTTATATTTCCAATATTGGTGATAGTGGTGGTGTTTGCCAGTGCCGACTGCGTATAGACCGCCTTCATTGCCAGATTTTTTATAAAAAGAGGCACCGGTCTCATCAGGATATTTTTCTGATTTGACACACTGTATGAGAAAAGATCTTCCAGATGCTCCTTCGAAATCTGTGAATTGATGGAATCCGTCACTATTTTAAGCACCTCCTCAAATGTGTAGGAGCTGTTTTGCGGTCTGAACTCAGCAGATATCATGACAAAAAAGTTCTTTGTGGTCACGGAGTCAAAATAAGGACGAAGATTCACAGGAACTGCAACCCTGACAGGCATATCGTTTGGCATGCCGTGAAAACACTCCTGATACACACTCCACACAAAGCATGCTACCAGATAATCATTTATGGAAACTCCATAGCGGTGGCAGACCTGCTTCAGCTGTGATACAGGCATCATGCCATGTATCAGCCCAAACTCTCCATCAGGTACCTTTTCCAGCTTTAAAAGATACGCCTTCTGCCTGTTAAAGCCACTTGGCTTACTTGATTTGTAGTTCTTTACAAAGCTGTCCTCTCTATTTAAGGATGTGCCCTGCGTCAATGAATCGCCCTTTAGCTTTGCAATCTCCGGATGTGTGAGACGCAGATACTGGTAGGTGAGCTCCCTAAGGAAATTGATGCCGCCCATGCCATCTGTCAGCACATGAAATACCTCAAGATTTATTCTGTTCTTATAGTATGTCACCCTAAAAAGATAGCTATGATTCTTGTTCGGTCTTATAAATCTGCACGGAAATGTATTTTCCTCATGCACCTTTGGTGCCTTTTTGCCATTTTCCTCAAAATAGTTCCAGAATACTCCCATCCTGAGTCTCACATTAAACAGACCAAACTTCGGAAGCACTATATCCAGTGCCTCCTGCAGCTTTTCACTGTCAATCTCATCAGTTAAGGTGACTGAGATCCTATATACATTTGTCATGCTCTCCCCCGCTATACTAGGGAACAGATTTGCTGTGTTGTCCAGCTTGTCCCAGCGGATTGAACGCGTTTTCGACATTTTAAATTCCTCGCTTATTATAATGATATAGCGATGCAGCACCCTAATCGAGCCTGCCGTACACCTCCATCGGCACATATGCCTTTATCTGTATCCCATCAGCCACATATTCCTCCGACACAAGCTCGCCCTGTTTTCTGATGAGCTGTATCACGCCAGCCTTATCATATGGGATAATTCTCTCGATATATACCTTATTCTCTCTTAATATCTCCTCTAAAAGAGATTTTACCTCATCTAATCCCAGATCCTTTGCCGCTGAAATGTTAAGAGTATAATCTGCCCTGAAATCATGCAGCGGTTCGTTGTCTGTGCGGGCATCCTGCTTATTAAAAAGTGTGACAAATTTCTTGTCTTTTACACCAAGATCATCCAATGTCTGGTAGGTTATGAACATCTGCTTTTCCCGCTGCATATTTGATGCGTCCACCACATGGAAAATAATGTCAGCGTACTTTGCCTCCTCAAGGGTGCTCTTGAATGCCTCTATCAGATGATGCGGCAGCTTTCTGATAAACCCGACCGTATCAGTTAAAAGCACCTGCTGCTTGCCATCAAGCGCAAGAATACGCGTTGTAGGATCAAGCGTTGCAAAGAGCTTATCCTCCTCAAGCACATCTGCCTCTGTCAGGTGATTTAACAGCGTGGACTTACCTGCGTTAGTATATCCTACTATCGCAACAACCGGTACTTTATTTTTTTCACGCTTTGCCCTTGTGATATCTCTGTGCTTCTGCACCTCTTTCAGCTCTCTTCGAAGCTGTGCTATCCTGTCATTTATAAGACGGCGGTCCACCTCAAGCTTTTTCTCTCCGGGACCTCTTGTTCCTATTCCACCGCCAAGCCTTGACATGGACTTTCCCAGTCCCGACAAACGGCTTAATCTGTACTTGAGCTGAGCAAGCTCAACCTGTATCTTACCCTCACTTGTTGTGGCTCTTGATGCAAAAATATCAAGAATAACAAGTGTCCTGTCCATAACCTTTGTGTCAAGGTACGTCTCCAGATTTTTCTGCTGTGCCGGACTCAGCTCATCATCGCACACAATGCCTGTTGCCCCTGTACTCTCCACAAGCTCTGCAATCTCTGCCACCTTGCCGGTGCCGACATACGTGCCCGGATGAATTTTTTCTCTTCTTTGGATAAGCGTGCCTACAACTGTCGCACCTGCTGTCTTTACCAGCTCCGCAAGCTCTGAAAGTGAATCATCTGCATCATCACCGTCCTGCTCACTTACTCCGACGAGCACCACTCTCTCCTCAATATCCTCTATCTTAATAGTATCTGCCATAATCTATCTGGTCTCCAAAAACTGATATTCTCTTGCTGCATCCTCATCATCAGGATAATCCTTCATGTATTCCTCCATTTTGCTCTTTGCTGTGGCAAAATCGCCGGAATACTCATATGCTATAATCATAGCCTTTGTTATCTGCTGCTTGTTCGGCACACTTTCAAGTTCAAGTGCGTTCTGAAAATAAGTAATCGCAGTGTCATAGTTACCATTGTCCATCTGCGCCTGTCCCATATTCATCAGATCATACGAATCTGCCTCACCGCTGTCTAGGTATTTCTTAAAATACTTCTGCGAGCTGTCATTGTCGCCCTTCTTCTGATATACCTCACCCATATAGTAGTTTGCCTTGACAAGCTTCTCATCAATAGCCTTTTGCAGACTCTTTATTGCTGAATCATAATCTCCAAGCATGGTGTATATACGGCCTCTCTGCATATAGTCATCAGCAGTTTTTGCCTTAAGCTTTAAGGCATTATCCAGGTATTCCTTTCCCTGGTCATTCATGCCATACTTTGACAGGGTCTCATAAACGCCAAGATAGAGCTCATAATTATCATTATTCTCACTGAGCGCCGTCTTAAAATCCTTCAAGCCCTTGTCTGAATCATTCTTGGCAAAATATATACAGCCTCTCAGATAGTATGCGTCAGAATCCTTATCATAGTCGATAATAGCCGTATATGTATCAATTGCTCCATCCACGTCACCGCTTAAATACTGTGCCTTTGCCTTATAATAACATATGTCAAGCTCCTCTGCGCCCACTGAGCCCACCGACTGGTCCAGTGCCTTCTGAAAAGCATCGACCGCATCATCATAGCTGCCGTTCTCTATACAGTTGATGCCATACTGTCTGTACGCATCCTTGTCCTTTGCCTTGTCGTCGGAGCCACAGCCGGTAAGCATGCCTGCTGTGAGCACTACGGTAAGCGTGAGTGCCATAAATTTATTCTTTATCATAATAGTTCTCCATGTGTATATTCTTCCCCTTATTATATATGTATTTGCCAAACTTGTAAATCCCGCCCTTACATTTCTGCTAAGACCCGCAGTTCACGGTGGGGCAGGGCCGGTGAACTGCGGATTATGAGATTGTAAGCTGTAATAGTACGGTTTATGGGCGTGGTGGAGGATACACCGTCCCGCGAGTGCTACGCTGCGCTGCCAAGATACTGTAGGAATTATGCCTTGCAGGCTTTCTATGCTCGACGAAACCGTCGAAACTCGCCTTCCATGGCTCGATTTCTCCTTGCCCCGGCGTCCATGCCGGGCCATTTCTGTGTTGCATGGGCATAATTCAACAGTATCTAGACAGCTTCGCTATTCGCTCTCACGAGACTGTGTATCCCCCACCACGCCCACAAACCTCACTTTCCCATAAAAAATATAAGTATCGGTAAGTAGTGCAACACATCATCTCACATCTCTTCACAACATAGTAAGACGTAAGCACCGGCCACCGGTGCGCACACGTCACCACAATCTCACCACAGCGTAGCAAGACGTAAGCACCGGCCACCGGTGCGCACACGTCACCACACACATTTTGCCACAACGTAAGGGACGTAAGCGCAGGGGACGGCGTACACACATACTCTTGCGAGAGCGCATAGCGAAGCTGCCTAGTGTCTGTAGGATTATGCTTAGAACCACAGAAATGCACCGCCATGGACGGCGGGGCAAGGCGTTATGCGCCACGGACGGCGCATAAAAGCCGGTTTCGTCAGCCTGCGAAACACTCCGGGCATAATCCGTACAGACACTTGGCAGCGTAGCGTAGCGAACGCAAGAGTATGTGTGTACGCCGTCACCTGCGCTTACGTCCCGTACTCTATCAAAAAAAAGAACCCCCGCGGGATGCACCCGCAGGAGTTCTTAAGCCCAATTTGTATTTAAAGGAGGAAGAAAAATTCTAGGCCTCTAAATGCCAGATTTCATCATTGTACTGCTTGATTGTTCTGTCAGAAGAGAAGAAACCAGCCTTGCTGATGTTGACAAGCATCTTCTTAGCCCAAGCCTTCTTATCCTCATAATCAGCGTAAGCCTTCTCTTTTGTCTTGCAGTAATCCTCAAAGTCTGGGAATGTCATGAACCAGTCTTTGTTGAGGAGCTCGTTGTAAAGTCTCTCTAAGTTCTCCTTAGAACCAACCTTCATCATCTCATCACTTACAAGGAAGTCAACAGCCTTCTTTAAGTCTGCATCCTTGTCATAGTAATCCTTAGAGCAGTAGTCGCCTCTCTCATATCTGTCGATAACAGTCTGTGAATCCTCACCGAATACATAGATGTTCTCATCGCCGACAAGCTCAGCTATCTCTACGTTTGCTCCGTCACTTGTTCCAAGTGTAATAGCACCGTTAAGCATGAACTTCATGTTTCCTGTTCCTGATGCCTCCTTAGAAGCAAGAGAAATCTGCTCTGAAATATTTGCAGCCGGGAATAATTTCTCAGCTAATGTTACGTTGTAGTTCTCAACCATGAATACCTTAAGATATGGACTTACCTCAGGATCATTGTTGATAATCTGCTGTAAGCAGAGGATTGCATGGATGATATCCTTTGCAATGATATATGCAGGAGCTGCCTTTGCACCGAAGAAGCATGTGATTGGTGTAGATGGCTTCTTGCCTGCCTTGATCTCAAAGTACTTACGGATGATGTAAAGCACGTTGAGCTGCTGTCTCTTGTACTCGTGAAGTCTCTTAACCTGGATATCAAAGATTGAATTGTCAGGTACGTCGAGATTCTGAGTCTTCTTTAAGTAAGAAGCAAGCTCTGCCTTCTTTGCGTTCTTGATGTCAACAAGCTTTGTGAGAACAGCGTCATCATTGATGAAATTGCCAAGCTTCTCTAACTCGTTTGCATCCTTCTTCCAGCCGTCACCGATAAGCTCTGTGATGTATGCTGAAAGCTCCGGGTTACAAGACATTAACCAACGACGGAATGTGATACCGTTTGTCTTGTTGTTGAACTTCTCAGGATATAACTTGTAGAAGTTATTGAGCTCTGTATTCTTTAAAATCTCTGTGTGAAGGTATGCAACACCGTTTACAGAATATCCGAAATGAATATCCATGTGTGCCATGTGTACAAGACCATCCTTGATGATGTATGTGCTCTCGTCAGCTACCTTTGCGCGAACCTTGTTGTCAAGCTCACGGATGATTGGCATAAGCTGTGGAACTGCCTTCTCCAAGAAGCTGATTGGCCATTTCTCAAGAGCCTCTGCAAGGATTGTGTGGTTAGTGTATGCACAAACCTTTGATACAATCTCAATAGCCTCATCCATCAGGATGCCCTTCTCCTGAAGGAGACGGATAAGCTCTGGAATAACCATTGATGGATGTGTATCGTTAATCTGAACTGCTGCATAATCAGCAAGGTCATGTAAATTAGAGCCCTTTGCCTCTGCCTCTGCAAGGATAAGTCTTGCTGCGTTTGATACCATGAAATACTGCTGGTATACACGAAGGAGACGTCCCTTATCATCTGAATCATCAGGATATAAGAATAATGTAAGGTTCTTCTTGATATCATCCTTGTCGAAATCAATTGTGTCGCCTACGATTGACTCATCAACTGACTCGATGTCGAATAAGTGAAGCTTTGTTGTACGGTTGTTGTATCCAACTACGTCGATATCGTAAAGTCTTGACTGTACTGTGAATCCGCCAAAGCTTACAGGATATGTGATATCTGTCTTTGTAAGCCAGCTCTCCTTTGTAATCCATGGATTTGGAGTCTCCTTCTGGAGATTGTTCTCAAATACCTGCTTGAATAATCCGTAGTGGTAGTTGAGGCCTACACCGTCTCCGTTGAGCCCGAGTGTTGCGATTGAATCTATGAAGCATGCTGCAAGACGTCCAAGTCCGCCATTTCCAAGTGAAGGCTCAAGCTCGATTTCCTCGATTTCAGCAAGTGACTTTCCGTTCTTCTCAAGAGTCTCTTTAACTTCATCGTAGATGCCTAAGTTGATAAGGTTGTTTGATAAAAGCTTTCCGATAAGGAACTCTGCTGAGATGTAGTAGAGCTTTTTCTTTCCTTTGTTTGAAACCTTTTTCTCTGCCTTGTCTTTTACAAGCTCAAGTAATGCGTAGTATACTTCCTCGTCTGTACTAACGCTGATTCCCTTCTGAAGCTTTGTTTCGATTTCCTGCATGATTGCCATTTTGATTTCCTCCCAAATCTGTTATCATGTGTACACGCCAATGTGTCAAATTAACTAATTTTCATTTAGCGTGCTTAACTTCCTTGTGTCATTTGATGAATCAAGTATAATCCATTAGACTGCACAATTCTTGAAGCTGTCTCTTATACACATCTCCGAGCCCACGAGACGC
>ENA-OYXP01000612-OYXP01000612.1-human-gut-metagenome-genome-assembly--contig:-NODE-612-length-14111-cov-4.128557_pt1 | contig 14111 bp, 11 predicted proteins | sample MGYA00244847_ERZ653426 | MGnify/ENA primary metagenome ERZ653426 (study PRJEB26926, sample SAMN06164979) | human gut metagenome | biome: ENVO:00009003; feature: ENVO:2100002; material: ENVO:00002003...
CCGCCGCCCTTGGCCAGCAGCACGCCGGCAGCTTCGATCGCGGGGGTATCCAGCGGCGTGAAGCCATAGAGGCTGTAGGTGTTCCGCAGAACCTCCATGATCGCCTCCATCTGCAGCTGCGGCTGCGGCAGCAGCTCCATAAACCCGGAGAGCGTATGCGGTTTGATTTGTGACATGGTTTTGTTCCTCTCTATGTGATGCGTTTTTTGTTTTTGGATGGGATCATTGCGGTAAATCAGCTATGTGGTCATAAATTGCAGGGAAGTATGGATTTGCTGGAATCTTGTAGGGGCCGATGCCCACATCGGCCCGCTGGGCAGCTGCGAATTTGCCGAAGATTTCCGAAAAAACAGTCCATCCTGCCGGGGCGATGTGTACCGGCAAGCGGCAGACCCACATCCGTAACGCTCCTTCGTCGCGAACGGCTGTGACCGGCATCGCCCCCTACAACCGGTGCGTGCAAATTTGCTTTGCATATCCATAAAAATATACTCCCGTCCCGGCGTTTTGGGACGAGAGCATACCTGCTTCGTGGTGCCACCCAAATTCGGAAGCGGTTGGACACTTCCCTCTTGCGCAAGGGATGCGGGCTGCGCGGGCCCGGCGATTTCGGCGCGGTGCGCCTTATACGCTTGCTCGGCGGATGTCCTTCCCGGTGCTGCTGCAAGGGCCTTTCAGCGTCATGGCCCTCTCTCTGGGCAGGCAGAAAGCCGGTACTGCTTCCGCGTCGTCGCAAAAATCAAAATTATCGGATCGTTTTCTTGTTCTTCATCATCATGCGCCAATCCAGATCGCCGCGCTGCAATCCGAGGATCAGCATTTCTGCCGAGGCCAGGTTTGTCGCGCACGGGACGTTGGACGAATCGCACAGGCGAAGCGTGCGCATGATGCGCTGATCCTCCCATGGATCGGTGTCGTTGGGGTCGGAAAACATGATGACAAGGTCGATCTCGTTATACGCGATGCGCGCGTCGATCTGCTGGTGGCCACCCTGACTCTTGGACAGGAAGAGCGTCACGGGCAGGCCCGTTGCCTCGGACACCAGGCGTCCCGTCGCAGCCGTAGCCGACAGCGAGTGCTTGGACAGAATGCTTTTATACGCGGTGCAGAACTGCACCATGAGTTCCTTCTTTTTATCGTGTGCCATAAGGGTGATGTTCATACGCTCAGCTCCTTTATGTACGCATTATCGGGTAATTTTCATCAACGGAACGCGCTGTCCGCACAGCCGCTTTGCGATATGCAGGCAGGCCAGCGCCGCGCCGTGGTAGGTATATTGTACGAGCGGCTTTCCCTCTGCCGCAGCCAGCGTGACAGATGCATCGTCCGGCACAACGCCGAGCAGCGGCAGTCCCACGCCGTCCATCACATCGTCGACCGTCGAGCGCATACAGGCAAACAGCTTCGGGACAGTCCTGTTGACCACAAGCCGCGCCGGGATCTGCCGCTCCTGCAGCAGAAGCTCCGCTGTGTGCGCGGCGTCCCGCTGCGACGCAGGGCCGGGCAGCGTGACGAGCATTGCCTCGTCCGCACAGCGCACCGCCATCCGGAACAGCCGTCCGACGCCCGCCGGCGCATCCAGCAGGATCCAGTCGAAGCTGTCCCGTGCCTGCGTGATGAGTCGTTCGAACGCTTCTGTGTCGACCGCCTCAGCGCTCTCGGTCACAGGGGCCGTGAGCATGGAGAGATTTCCGATCGTAGGGTGCTGTGACGCCTGCTGAAGGGAGTATTCCCCACGCATGACGGACGTAAACGGCAGAACCGCCATATCGGCCATGCCGAGCGCGATATCGAGGTTGCGCAGGCCGACGTCGAGATCGACGCACAGCACCCGCTGTCCCTCCATCGCCAGACACGACGCGACGCCCGCGCAGAGCGAGGTCTTGCCCGTGCCGCCCTTGCCGGAGATGACTGCCAAAACCTGTGCCAAGCCGTGTCCCTCCTGCGTGCTGATACTTATTGCTTATTATAAACGACGCTGACCGGAAATTCAATGGGAAAAGTGCAGCCAAACGGTTTTTTCTTTCTGTTTGGCATGGAAACTGCCGGTTCTGCCTGCCGGTCTGCGTGCATATACTGTAACGGGGGCGAAGCATATGAAATACCGCAGTATGGAAAACCGGTTCTGCATGAGTCTGGTGGCGTTTGCCGTGATCGTGCGGCTGCTTCTGGCGACAGGCGTGTCCGCGGCGCTTGATTCGGCAGTCGGGCTTGCGCCGAAGCTCGAAGCGCCGGACGAGCCGGATGTATTTCTTCTGGAAATTCTGGAACCGGAGGCCGCGCAGCCCGAGCCGCCTGTGCAGCCGGAGATCGCCGCTGCATCGGAAGCGCCCGCAGAGCAGGTGACGGAGGCGGAGCCAGTCGACCCGCCGCTTGTGTTTTCTGCGGACGAGGCGGACGCGATCGGCATCGTCGGCGCCTGCAGCTATCAGCCGGACAAGCAGGCGCTGCTGACCCGTCCGTCCGCACTGTCGCTTTCGGATGACGGCCCGGCAGTCCTGATCGTACATACGCACTCCAGCGAGGCGTATACCATGGAGGCGGGCTTTGAATATCAGGAATCAGATGCGCTGCGGACGCTGGATGAGCAGTATTCCGTGATCCGCGTGGGCGATGAAATTGCGGATATTCTGACGGAGGCGGGCATTTCTGTCCTGCACGACACACAGCCGAACGATTATCCGAATTACAACGGTGCCTACGAGCGTATGCGGCAGACCATCGAGGGCTATCTGGCAGAATATCCGTCCATTCAGATGGTGCTGGATATCCATCGCGACGCGGCTGAGGACGCAGACGGGAACCCGGTCGCGCTGACGGCGGAGGCAGACGGCGAAGCCTGTGCAGAGCTGATGCTCGTAGTCGGCACGGACGAGGGCGGCTTATCGCACCCGGACTGGCAGGAAAATCTCGCAAATGCGCTGAAAATCCAGACACTTCTGAACCGCTCGGCACCCGGACTGTGCCGGAACCTTAATCTGCGCACCGAGCGCTTCAACCAGCACGAAACGCCGGGTTCCCTTCTTGTCGAGGTCGGCGCAAGTGGCAATACGCTGGCCGAAGCGCTGCGCTCCGCCCGCATTCTGGGACAGGCACTCGCGGTCTTTCTTCGCGGGCAGATGCACGATGACCCGGACTGACGGACACCCCGGTATGGGCGTGCATTGCAAATACCCCCGGTATGCCAGACGCATACCAGGGGTATTGTACATATTGGGATCAGCTCAATGGAAGAAGAGGAAGTAGCAGCCAAACGCAATGACGAACAGGATCAGGATCGCGACCGGCAGGATCACCAGCATGGCGGACAGGATCATCGCAAAAAGATCCTTTTTGCTGACGGCGTCCTTATCCTCCTCTGTCGGCTTTTTCAGCTCCGCCGCTTCGTTCCGCTCCTTCTGGTAGCGCATCGCGCGGTCTATTCTCTTCTGGAACAGCATCAGCTTACTCCTTCGCCTCAAGCTTGTGGTGGCAGGCGACGAAGTGGTTCGGGCGAACCTCTTCCCACTCCGGAACGACCTGCGTGCAGATCTCCGTGCAGTATTTGCAGCGCGTATGGAACTTGCAGCCCTTCGGCGGGTTCACCGGGCTGGGGATGTCGCCCTCAAGGATCGACAGCTCCTTCGCGCCGACGGTATCCGTGGTCGGGATCGCGTTCAGCAGCGCCTCGGTGTACGGATGGATGGGGTGATGGAAGATCTCGTCAGCCGCTGCCAGCTCGACCATCGTGCCGAGGTACATGACGCCGACGCGGTCGGAGATGTACTTGACGACAGACAGGTCGTGCGTGATGAACATATAGGTCAGATTCTGCTGTTCCTTCAGATCGAGCAGCAGGTTGATGATCTGCGCCTGAATGGACACGTCCAGCGCGGAGACAGCCTCGTCGCAGACGACGAACTTCGGCTTCGTGGCGAGCGCGCGGGCGATGCCGATACGCTGCCGCTGGCCGCCGGAGAACTGGTGCGGGAAGCGGTGCAGGAAGTAGGGCGCAAGGCCGCAGTCGTCCATGATCTTGAGGACCATTTCCTGCATACGGGCGTCCTTTTTCTTGATCATGTTGTGCGCCTGCATACCCTCGCTGATGATCTGGCCGACGCTCATGCGCGGGTTCAGCGAGGAATACGGGTCCTGGAAGATCAGCTGCATATCGCGGCGCAGGCGGCGCATTTCGTTGTACTCCAGTCGGGCAAGGTCGATGCCGTCGTCGCGGTAGGCCTCGTACTTCTGGAACTCAGGGTCGTTTGCATACGGGACGCGCAGCGCCTCGATCTCCTTGCGGCCCGCGTCAAGCTGCGCACGCAGAGCGGCGATCTGGTCGTCGCACTGCTTCAGCTTTTCCTGCGCTTTCTGCAGCTGGTCGTCCTTGCCGGACTTGCCCGCTTCCTCGGCAGTCTTCTTCGCGTACTCCGCGTCGTCCACATCGACCTGCAGCTCCTGCCGCTTTTCCTCCATGCTGGACAGCTTGCGCGCAATGGCGTAATCCTTGGAATAGGCCGCGATGACGGGATCGAGATCATCGACCACGAGGAAGCCTCCGACGATCTTTGTGATATCCAGCAGCGCGTCCTCCGCCAGCTTGCGGGCGGTATCGAGCTCGCCGTGCTTGGCGTACTGCTCCTTCTCGGAAAGCTTGGCGTAATCGGCTTCGAGCTTGTCGCGCTTCTGCTCCAGCTCGCGGAGCTTGGTGCGGCGGGCTTTGAGGTTTTTAACGGTATCGATGACATACTTCGGCGCCAGATCGTCAAGGGACCGGCCGTAGTACATGGTGCGGCCATAGGTCTGGTGATACAGCTGGAGGATGGTGCGGCCAAGCGTAGACTTGCCGCAGCCGGACTCGCCGACGAGGCCGAACGTCTCGCCCTCGTAGATATCCAGCGTGATGCCGTCGTTGGCCTTGACAAAGCGGCCGCCCTTCAGGGGGAAATACTGCTTCAGGTTGCTGATGCGAAGCAGAACCTTCTTGTCATTATTTTGCATATCTGTCCTCCTTCTTCGCGTAGAAGCAGCGAACCTGCTGGGTGTCGGAGACGTGGATCAGCTCCGGCTCCTCCTCCAGACAGCGCTCGGTCGCGTACTTGCAGCGCGGGGCGAATTTGCAGCCCTTGGGCAGATCCAGCGGGTGCGGAACCGCGCCGGGGATCGCTTCAAGCCGTTCGTCGCTGGGGGTATCCAGACGCGGGATGGAGAGCATCAGGCCCTCGGTATAGGGATGGGAATACTCGTTCTTGTGGAAGATCGTCCCGGCGGGTGCGTATTCGACGACCTGGCCGCAGTACATGACCGCGACGTTGTCGGCCATCTGGTTGATGACGCCGAGATCGTGCGTGATGAACAGAACGGCGGTGCCGTTTTTCTCACGCAGCTCGTTCATGAGCTTCAGGATCTGCGCCTGAATGGTCACGTCGAGCGCCGTGGTCGGCTCGTCCGCGATCAGCAGCTTCGGACGGCAGGCCAGCGCCATGGCGATCATGACACGCTGCCGCATACCGCCGGAGAGCTGGTGCGGATACTGCTTGGCGACGACCTCGGGGTTCGGGATCTTGACGTCGGAGAGCAGCTCGACCGCTTTCGCGGCGGCCTGCTTCTTGGTCATGCCCTGGTGGATCATCAGCGGCTCGGAGATCTGACGGCTGACGGTAAAGACCGGGTTCAGACTCGTCATCGGCTCCTGGAAGATCACGGAGATTTCGTTGCCGCGGATCTTGTACATTTCGTTCATCGACAGCTTGGTCAGATCCTCTCCGTTGAAGAGGATCTCGCCGGAGTCGATATAGCCGTTGCCGTCAAGCAGGCGGAGAATGCTCATGGCCGAGACGCTCTTGCCGGAACCGGATTCGCCGACAACGCCGAGGACCTTGCCTGCGTCAAGCGAATAGCTGACGCCGTTGACAGCCTTGACCGTGCCGCGCTTGGTCGCGAAGAAAGTCTTCAGATTCTTTAATTCTAGTAATGCCACAACAACCCCTCCTTATCGCTCAGCGGACTTGGGATCGACTGCATCGCGCAGCGCATCACCGACAAGGTTGATGCAGATCGTGCAGATGCCGAAGATCGCAGCCGGGAATACCCAGCGCCACCAGTACTGCTGGATGACGATGGAGTTGTTTGCGCCGGTGAGCATATTGCCCCACGTCGGCGTGGGAGGCGCAATGCCGAAGCCCATATAGGACAAGGACGACTCGGTGAGCATGCAGGTTGCAAAGCTCAGCGTCGCGTTGACCAGAATCAGGCTCATGACATTGGGGATGATGTGATGGAAGATGATCGACTTCTCGCGCACGCCGAGGGCCTGCGCAGCCGTGACATACTCCTGCTCGCGCTGTGAGAGGATCTGCGCGCGGATCAGATGGCAGATGCCCGGCCAGGACAGAACGCCAAGCACGACCATGATGAGGTACATACGCTGTTCGACCGAGATGCGCGTACCGATGATGGCGGAAAGAATCATCGCAAACGGAAGGAACGGCAGACCGCCGACGATCTCGGAGATACGCATGATGATGTTGTCGACCCAGCCGCCGAAATAACCGGCCAGACCGCCGAGGATGATGCCGATGATAAGCTGGATAATAACCGAGATGGCGCCGACGGTCATGGTGACCTTGCCGCCGTTGATGAGGCGGTTAAACACGTCGCGGCCCAGATCGTCCGTACCGCAGAGATAGCCCTTCAGGCCCCACGTCTCGACGTCGCCGTCGACCGTGACGGCATAGTTCTGATAGAAGCCCGCGAAGACCGTCACGATCTCCTTATCGTTGAAGGATGCCGGGACGGATGCCTGACCATGGGTGTTGTCGCCCCAGGAGATGACCTCGCCGTCGTCCATCAGCGCCGTGAAGTGGTAGCGGCCGCCGTAGAGCTCGACAGGCTTGCTCTCGAATTCGGGGACGATGTTTTCGCCGTTGGTGCAGGTGCCCCAGACGACGACGGTGCCGTCTTCCTTGACCGCCGCAACCGCGTTGCTGGACGCCGCGATATCAACGACGCCGGAATCCAGCCCGTCGGGGATGCGGACAAGGGCGTTGTCCTTCTGGAAACCCGCGTAGACAGCTGCGCCGTCTTTGGTCAGGGCGATATACCCGCGAGCGGTCAGAGCGACTTTTTCGATGTTGCCCTGATATTCCTTTTTGACCTTGATATCGGCCTGATTGCCGTTGCCCCAGAGGAACAGCTCGCCAGATTCAGTGACAGCCGCGGAGAACTGGTTGCTGGCCTCGATCTGCTTGAAGCCGAGATTCTTGCCGTAGGCGGCAGCCATCTGGATCTTGTCGGGAAGCATATCCTGGCCGAGACGGCGGTTGCCCCAGACATAGATCGCGCCGTTTTCGTCAAGTGCGACGATATGGTCATAGCCTGCCGCAACGTTGACGATCTTTGCGTTCTGAACCTCCTCAGGGATGTTCTTCAGATCGATCGTTTCAGTGATTCTGGTATAGCCCCACGTATAGACCTTGCCGTCGGTGTCGACACCGACGCCATAGGTCGTGCCGGGAGAGATATCTGCGACCTTATGCTTCATACCGTCGGGAATGGACATCATGTTCATTCCGGGCGCGACGTTCAGCTGGGTGTTGTCCTGATAGGACAGGTCGAGCGTATAGAAATTCGGGCCGATCATGACCAGCAGGAAAATCAGAAGGAACACGATCAGACCGATCATGCCAAGCCGGTTATGCAGGAAATTCTTGAGGATCAGACGGCCGGGGCTTTGCAGCTGTTCTTCCGTCATGAAGTCGGTGACCTTGTTGCGGTTGCCGAACAGACGGGTAAAGAGGGTCGATTTTTTCTTTTTTTCCATGTTTCTTCTCCCCCTTTACTTATTGACGCGAACACGCGGGTCGACGATACCGTAGCTGAGGTCGGTGATCAGCTGGCCGACGAGCGCGATGAGCACATAGAACATCTGAATCGCCAGTGCAAGTTCAAAGTCGTTGTTCATCAGGCCCTGATAGTACAGCTGGCCCATACCGTTGAGCGCGAACATCTGCTCAATGATCAGAGAACCGGAGAAGATGCTGATGAACCAGCCGATGAGGACGGTAATGACCGGCAGCAGGGCGTTGCGCCATGCGTGGGAATAGACGACGACCTTTTCGCGCAGGCCCTTGGCACGGGCGGTGCGGATATAGTCCATGCTGAGCGCTTCGATCATGGCGGCGCGGACGTAGCGGGTCATGCCGCCGAGCGAACCGACCGTCATGACGAGCACCGGCAGCGTCATATAGTAGACCTTGTCGAGGAACGCACGGAAGCCGGTGAAGTTATTGCCCGGCGTCTGCATGCCGAAGACCGGCAGCAGCTTGAGCGTGACCGCGAACAGCCAGATAAACAGCAGCGCAATGATGTAGACTGGAATCGAGTAGCCCACAATGGACAGCACCTGCACGGCGTTGTCTGATTTGCTGCGCTTATGCACGGCACAGTAGATGCCAAGCGGAATCGTGATCGCCAGCGCGACAAGCGTTGAGAAAATGTTGATGTAGATCGTGTTGAGCATTCGGGCCGGCAGAACATTGGAAACATTTGTCTTGTAGATCTGGGAATAGCCGAAGTTGCCCTGCAGCATGCCGTTGAGTTCGCCGTCAACATCCGGCCAGAAGCCGAACCAGCGCAGATAGCGTACGATCAGCGGATCGTCCAGCCCCATTTCGGTGCGAAGCGCCTGGTAACGCGTTTCATACTCTGTCGGGGTCAGCGTTGTCTTGAGCGGTTCAAGCTGTGCCCGGGCTGGGTCAGTTGGGATCAGGTTGTAGATGGAATACATCAGAAGCGAAACAAGCAGGAACACGATCACCATGTAAACCAGTCGCTTGAGTACGTATTTGGTCATCCGCATACCCTCCTTTTTCTCGTATTTGCTTCAAAAAGAAGCGCGGGAGTCTCTATATCAAACCGTTTCGGTTGTTTTCGTGCTTAAATGCGGTACGTTAAATAAGAAAAGAATCGTTAAAGATACCGGAAGCGACGGGGCGGTGATTGGCCGCCCCGTCGCTGGGATAAATGGGGAAGTTCGGATTATTCTGCGCCCTCGATGGAAGCGTAGACAATCGCCTTCTGGAAGTCCCACAGGCTGGACTCATTGTAGTTCTTCAGCCAATCCGGGAAGAAGGTGTGGTACTCGTTGCAGTACAGCGGGATTTCCGGCAGCAGTTCGTTCCAGCGGACGATGAACTTCTGGAAGTAATCCAGGTAGGTCGCGTCGTCGCCAGGAGCAGGCTTGTAAACCATATCCATGGACAGGTCGTCGAGTTCCTTGTCGAAGATGTAGTTCTGGTTCCAGCCCTGCTTGACATAATCGGACTCGGGATCGGAAGCGTAGTTGTAGGCATAGTCATAGACATCGGCAAAACCGGTGGCCAGGTTGTACATACCGTAGGTCTTCACGCCATACTGATCGCCGACGGAGGTATCGCGGTACATCCAGTTCAGCAGTTCGGAGAAGGTCATGGTGACCTGCTCGATCTGCATACCGGCATCAGCAGTCTGCTTGCCGTTGGCAAGCATGGTGGCCAGCAGCGCGGAGACGGAGTTACCCTCGGAGGAAGACCACATGATGTGCAGAGGCATCAGGATGCGGCCGTCAGCCAGAGTAACGTTCAGAGCGTAGTCGCCGGCTTCTTCAGCAGTGACTTCCTTGTACCGCAGGCCGGTGCCGGCATACTCGTTGCCTTCGGCATCCAGCGTCCAGCCGTCAGCCTCGAGGACTTCAACAGCCTTAGCCGGGTCATAGGAGTAGGTGTTGAGGTTGTCGTTGAAGAATTCTTCGGAATCCTGATACATCCACTGTGCGGTGGAGTACGGGCCATGAACGACAGAGCCGTAGCCGCCGCAGAATGTGTTTGCAAACTCTTCGCGGTCAAGCAGGTAAGCGATTGCCTGACGGACAGCAGCAAACTGCGTGGGGCCAAAGTCGCACTGGAACATCAGCTTGCCGTAGCCGTTACGGGTGTAATGGCAGTAGTTGAAGCCACCCGCGTCAACCAGATCGAGCGCAGCGTTGATCTGGTCGCCTTCGCCCAGCTGGGACAGGAAGTTGATTTCGCCCGTCTTGAAGGCGTCCATCATGGTGTCGTCTTCAGCCTTGACGATGACAACGGTCTGGATGGAAGGCTTCTGGCCCTCAAAGTTGCCGTTGTAGTTGGGGTTGATCTCAAGGGTAGCGGTCAGAGCGCCGGTGTCGAGGCTCTTGATCATGTACGGGCCAGCGACAACGCGGCCTTCGTAGACGTAGCGGGAAGCGTTGACGCCGTCGACAGTCAGTTCGCCGCCGTCGAGATACGCGCCGTTGCCGTCGTCCTTGACAGTGAGGCCCTCACCGCCGTACAGCGGCAGATACAGAGGTGCCAGAGATGCGTAGGTCATTGCGAAGTAGTAGTTGGCCTTCTCCGGGGTGATCTGGATGGAGTAGGTATAGGGATCGAGCAGGCGGACGCCGGCCAGCTCCTTGGTTTCGCCTGCCTGATATGCGGCAGCGCCAACAACGGATTCCGCAGAGATCTTGGCGCCCGCTTCTGTAGTGACAGGCGAGTAGGCAACCAGTGCATACGCAACATAGTCAGCTGCGGTGATGGGCTCGCCGTTGTTGTAGGTCAGGCCTTCGTTGATCTTGACAGTGAAGGTGATGGAGCCATCATCGTTGTGAACCTGGTCGATGGAAGCGGCGGTGGTAGCGTTCATGACCATCTGACCGAACTGATCGAAAATGACGGTGTCATAGTCGTTGATCAGGTCGCGAATCATCTTGTCGGTGGCATTGTTGGTCCACCATGCGTTGCCGAGGTCACCGGAAATTTCGGTGGTGCTGCCGTAGATGACCTTGTTCTCACGGGTCTCGACGGGAGTCGCATCTTCAGCCGGGGTGTTGTCTTCGGCGGGAGTGTTGGTGTCTTCAGCGGGGGTGTTGGTGTCGCTGGGAGTGGTCTCAGCGGGCTTTTCGGCGTTGTTTGCGCAGCCGGCGAACATGGCAGCAACCATGACGACGACGAGAAGCAGCGCGAAGAGCTTCTTCAGATTCTTTTTCATCTTAATCCTCCTGTTTTAATTTTATAATTTACTGTGTTTGATCCACAGAAAATTATCGCTGGTTTTGATATCCGTCCGCCGCGCACGGCCATCTGACCGCGTGACGAATACTATGAGATATCTGTAAGTTATTATAGCATATTCACCGTCCAGAATCAACTAAAATGATTTTTTTCCACCTGAAAAATTGTCTTTTCCCGTACATTTCCCGACAGTGCCCGGTCCGCTTCCCGCGCCGTATCTTTTTCCTGCGCGCGTTCCGATTTCGTCCAAAAACGTCGATCTTTCCGTGCCTTTTTGAACAAAAATCAGCATTTTTCACAGTTTTTACAGCTTGTTTTTGTGCGTTCATCCAGTCCTCCTCGCCAGTGCGCACAGAATTTCCTCTGTATTCTGTACAAAACAGCAGAAAATCCGCCCGTCATTTTTTATCGATGCACCGCACTAAAGCCCTGCATTTTTCCATGCGCAGGCGCAACAAAAGGGCTCCCCTTTGCGTGCAAAGAGGAGCCTTAGGCGAATTCGTACTGCTTCGCAGATTTTGAATGCAAAGCTGATTTACCGCAGCCATTCAAAGACAGCCGCTGTCAAGCTCGATGTCCCGTAACAGGCAGCCCCTGACAGATCCGATCAGAACGCCCAGGTTCCGTTGCGGAAGATAGCAGCCGTCTTTCCGTCCTCGCAGACCGCGTCGATGGAAAGATCTGCCGAGCCGATCATGAAATCCTCGTGGATCATGGAATCGTTCACGCCAAGCTTGCGGCATTCGTCCAGCGTCTTGTTCTGGAAGTCCCTGATGGTGTCCGCAAAGCCCATGCCGAGCGCCAGATGGCAGCAGGCGTTCTCGTCGAACAGTGTGTTGTAGAACAGCAGGCCGGTCTGGTTGATGGGCGAATCGAACGGCACGAGCGCGCATTCGCCCAGATACCGGCTGCCCTCGTCCATTTCGATGAGCTTCGTCAGAAGCTCGTTGTTTTCCTCGGCGTGCCATTCGACGGCCTTGCCCTCGTGGAAGCGGATCCAGAAGCCGCTTATCAGCTGGCCCTGATAGCTCAGCGGCTTCGTCGCGTAGACGATGCCCTCGGCCACGCCGCGCATCGGGGAGATGAAGCATTCCTCGGTGGGGATGTTGGGGTTGAAGAAAATGCCCTGCAGGCTCGTCTCTCCGCCGCCGCAGAACTGCGCCTCGGGGATCATGCCGACGGTGAAGTCGGTGCCGTTGGAGGATTTGTAGCGCAGCTCGCGGATATGCAGCTTGTTGAGATATTCGCAGCGGTCATGCAGATCCCGGTTGTGGTCTTCCCACGCCTTGATGGGATCGTCGGTCACGCGGGAGGTCTTCAGAATGGCCTCCCACAGCTTTTCCACGGCCTGCGACGCGCGCAGCTCCGGGAAGAGCTTCTTGGCCCACTTTTCACCCGGCACAGCGGCGATGCACCACTGATATTTGTTCTCGATCTGGTCGCGGTAGCCCTTGATGATGGGGTACTTGGCCTGCTGGGACTTTGCCATCTTCTCCTGGTTCACGCCGCGCAGGCCGTCGGGGTCCTCGCTGATGAGATAAATGCGGCAGGGAATGGTGTCGACATAGTGCTGCCAGCGGGCCTCTTCATAGTTGTCGAGCGTGGACAGAGTCTTGACGGAGCGGTAGCGCACGTGCAGCTTCGTAAGCGGCTGATAGCTCCAGTCGACAACGACCTTCTTCGCCTTCAGCTTATAGCACTCGTCAACCACCATCGCGACGAATTCCGGCTGGTCAAGCTCGGCCGTGATAAAGACCTCCTGTCCCTTCTGGACATTCGCTCCGGCCTTGGCGATCAGCTTTGCGTATTCCCGCAGGACTGTTTTTTTCATAAAAAAGCCTCCATTGCTTTTATTTTTCTATAGTTTAGCACATTTTTCCCGCATTGAAAAGAGCCGCGCGAAAATTCGCCCTTGCGGGCTTGCGCCGGGCGCGGTATACTGAAAGAAAACGACACATGGAGGGTTCTTTCATGCTTACCGAACAGCTTTTCGACTTTCTTGCCGCCAGCCCCAGCTGCTACCATGCCGTGCAGGCGCTCGCGGAGCGGCTGGAAAGAAACGGCTATGCGCAGCTGCGGGAGCAGGACGCATGGGCGCTGACGCCGGGCGGGAAATACTTCGTCACGCGCAACGGCTCGTCGCTCCTGTCCTTCCGCATCCCGCAGAGTGCGCCCGCGGGCTTCCTGATGGCCGCCGCGCATACCGACTCCCCCACCTTCAAGATCAAGCACAACCCGGAGAAAAAGTCCGGCCCGTATGTGCAGCTGTCGACGGAGAAATACGGCGGCATGCTCATGGGCACATGGTTTGACCGGCCGCTTTCCGTTGCGGGCCGCATCGTGACGGCGAAGGACGGAAAGATGGAAACGAAGCTGGTCGATGTAGACCGCGATCTGGCCGTGATCCCCTCCGTCGCCATCCACATGAACCGCGCCGCAAACGACGGCTTCAAGTTCATGGCAAATGTCGACACGCTCCCGCTCTACGGGATGCAGGAATCCTCCGGCAGCTTCCGCAGCATCGTGGCCAAGGCTGCGGGCGTGCAGGAGGACGAGGTGCTCGGAGAAGACCTGAGTCTGTATGTGCGCACACGCGGCACTTGCCTCGGCGCAAAGAATGAGTTCATTCTCGCTCCCCGGTTGGACGATCTCGGCTGCGTGTTCGGTCTGCTCGAGGGCTTTCTGGCAGCGAAGGCCTCCGGCAGCGTGCCGGTTTTCTGCGCATTCGATAATGAAGAGGTCGGCAGCGAGACGAAGCAGGGCGCGGCGTCGAGCCTGCTTTCCGATACGCTCCGGCGCATCGCGCTTGCGCTGGGGCTGAATGAGGAAGGGTATCTGCGAATGCTTGCGCAGAGCTTCCTTGTCTCGGCGGACAACGCCCACGGCGTCCACCCGAACCATCCGGAATACGCCGACATGACCAACACGCCGCGTCTGAACGGCGGCGTCGTCATCAAGTTCAACGCCAACCAGCGCTACACGACCGACGGCGTCTCCTGCGCGCTGTTCACGGCCTGTCTCTTATACACATCTCCGAGCCCACGAGACGCGTAGTAATCTCGT
>ENA-OYXP01000627-OYXP01000627.1-human-gut-metagenome-genome-assembly--contig:-NODE-627-length-13941-cov-6.154544_pt1 | contig 13941 bp, 12 predicted proteins | sample MGYA00244847_ERZ653426 | MGnify/ENA primary metagenome ERZ653426 (study PRJEB26926, sample SAMN06164979) | human gut metagenome | biome: ENVO:00009003; feature: ENVO:2100002; material: ENVO:00002003...
GCAGCGTCAGATGTGTATAAGAGACAGGGTAAGAACCGTTGCCATCATGATAAGCCCGTTTTTGATATCGAGGTTCTTTTTTCTTCCGTAGGTGTAGGCCGAGACGGCGCTTGCGAGCACGTCCGATGCGAGCGCTATGCCGACTGCCGTATACGGATCCATATCGAGAAAGGTTATCAGCATGGGACTTATGACCGCCGCCGCGCTCATGCCCGCAAAGCCTGTGCCGAGCCCCGCGCCCATGCCTGCAAAAAATGTCACGAGCACCGTTATGAAAATTTTCATCTGTCTCACCCTTTTAGAATCCCGTCGAGATTGAGGTCTATTATTTTTACCGTCTCTGTGAAATTCTTTTTCATTTCGTCCGTAGTGTTTTCAAACAGCATATCGAAAAAAGCCTGCTGCAGCTGCCTGCCGCGCTCTACGGTCGGCAGAGCCTTCTCGGTCAGCGAGAGGCGAATTTTTCGCCTGTCGCCCTCTATGGCGGTTCGCTCTATATAGCCCTCGTTTGCGAGCCTCTCGACATTGACGGAGACGAGATTCGCCTTTATCTTTCTGATATTTACTATGTCGCCCGCAGTGCTGTAATCCGGATTGTTCGCTAAAAACATCAGAATGTCAAATGCCGTCTGCGGAATGTTCAGCTCGCGGCAAAGCGGCTTGCAGACCGCATTGTACGCTGTCGCCAGCTTTTTCGGGAAGTCTATATTTATATTCATCATAACACCTCAATTCAAATTTAGACAGTTCATTTTTGAAGTATTATATACCGTTCATACGCGCTTGTCAACAGGAACTTTTATTATACTCTGCGCCGAAAAAACTAAACGCAGAGCATAAAAATAAATTGTCCGATAAATTTTAGACAGACGCAAAAATAAAAATCCGTCGGCTTTTCAGTCAACGGATTTTTACTTATATTTTTGTGTAACGGCTGAAAATTTTAAAGGGGGGAGTTGAGAATGTGATATCAGCCTTTTTCGTTGAAGTCCGCGTTGAGAGTGTTCATTGCCTTGAAGAGCTTATAGGTGAACACTAACGGACCGACAACGATGAGTGAGCCGAGTATGCCCCAGCCCCAGAAATCGCCTGCGCCGAACTTGCAGTCAAGTCCGCGGCGTTTAAGCTCGTTGCCGATTCTTGTGCAGAGCTTATGATGCCAAACGAGGAAGGCTATGCTGAGGGTAAGCGGGCCGACGATGAAAACCAACAGCCAGTAGTTCATGGTTTTCTGACCGTCATAGCGGCTGCATACGACGTTCGTCTCTTCGGAGATGTGGGCAAAAACGACAAGCGAGTAGATGCCGAGGGTCAATATTGACAGGATGATGAATTTTGCGAGCCCTCTGTTTGTTCTGAGCTGGGAAACAGGAGCGGTGTTGTTGACGGGAGCGGTTACGTTGTTTGGATTTTCAGACATATTGTGACCTCCTTCAAAACCGTTGCGGATTATATGTTTTTCGATTTGAAACTGTCGGCTGCATCAAAATTCCTTTGCCGCGGAATAAATCCCCCTTTTTAAGCCCTACACCCATATAGCTTCAAGGTCAATATATCATGATTATAGAATCAAGTCAATAGATTTTGAAGGATTTTTGCCAAAGAGACGATATGCAAGAGGCGCGGTAATTTGATATATGAGCGCTTTTTATAATATAAAAAGAAAAATCCGTCGGCTTTGCAGTCAACGGATTTTTGCTTCGTTTTTACTTGCTCTGCAGACGGATAACCTCGCTGAGCCTTGACGAGCAGTCCTTGCAAACACGCTTGCCCGCGAACTCGAAGGTGTCGTCTGACGAGCCGCAGAAAATGCAGCGCGCGGCATATTTGCGGATGATTATCTGATCCCCGTCCGCAAAGAGCTCCACCGCGTCCGCGTTGGGTTCAAGCGCCAGCCTGCGCCTGAAATCCTTCGGCAGCACGATGCGCCCGGTCTCGTCGATTTTTCTGACGATGCCCAATGATTCCATTTTTTTAACCTCCCGAATACTCTAAACCCTATTTCGACTATATTATACCATTTAATGGCAATACTGTCAATGATTGAGATAAAGTTTTAGAGAAATCGCCGTAAAAAGGCAAAACGGTTCGATAAATGAAAAATATTGTTTTTAAAAGCTTTGTTTTTTCCGTCGGCGGTTGACATTCCCGGCTTTTTGAACCTATAATTATAGCAGTAAAAAAGTTAAGGTAAGGGATAAGCTTTGGAAAATATCAGGGAATTTATATTTGAAAACAAGCCGACAGCGAGCTGCCACGCCTCAACTGTCCTGCCGCTTGCCGACGGCCGAGTCGTTGCCGCATGGTTTGCCGGCACCAAGGAGAGCGCGGACGACGTCGACATATTGACGAGCGTGCGCGGCGAGAACGGCTGGAGCGAGCCCGTGAGGGTCAGCGCGGACGTGAAGGTTCCGCACTGGAACCCCGTGCTCTTTGAGCGCGAGGACGGAAAAATCATGCTCTTTTTCAAGGTCGGCAAGAAGATACCGATGTGGAAAACATATTTTTCGCTCTCCGATAACGGAGTCGATTGGACTGAGCCCGCCGAGCTCGTGCCCGAAGATATCGGCGGCGGCAGAGGACCCGTCAAGAATAAGCCGATAAGACTCAGAAGCGGCAGAGTAATAGCGCCCGCCTCGGATGAGAGAAACACGCTCTGGGTCTGCTTTGTTGATATCTCGGATGACGACTGCCGCACCTGGAAGCGGATGCGCACCGTGCCGACAAAGTCCCTGAGGGGCTTTTATGTTCCGATGATTCAGCCGACTCTGTGGCAGAGCGAGGACGGCGGCGTGCATATGCTGACAAGAACCTCGCGCGGCAGGATATACCGCAGCGATTCTTCCGATGAGGGCGAGACATGGTGTATGGCTTACCGCACGAAACTGCCCAATAACAACAGCGGCATCGACCTTGTCGGAGCCGAAAACGGGAAGCTTTACCTCGTGTGCAACCCGGTGAAGAAGAATTGGGGCAGCCGTTCGCCGCTCGATTTATTAGTCTCGGAGGACGGCGGAAAGACTTTCACCCGGCTCTTGCGCCTTGAGGACAGAGAGGGCGGCGAGTTCTCCTATCCCGCGATAACCGAGCGGGACGGAATCCTGCACATAACCTATACCTATGACCGCGAGCATATCGCCTACAGACAGATAAAGCTGTGAAAAAACCCCGGAGCTTTTTGAAAACTCCGGGGTTATATTTTTTTACTTCTCTATCAGGCTCTTGCCGGTCATCTGCGGAGGCTGCGGGAGATGCATTATCTCGAGCATGGTCGGCGCTATGTCGCCGAGCTTGCCGCCCTCGCGGAGCTTGCAGGGATAGCCGACAACAACGAACGGAACGGGGTTCGTCGTGTGCGGGGTGAAGGGCTTGCCGTCGTCGCCTATCATGCGGTCGGCGTTGCCGTGGTCCGCTGTGATGAGCGTTACGCCGCCCTTGGACGCTACAAGGTCAACAAGTCTGCCCACGCAGGCGTCAACAGCCTCAACAGCCTTAACGGCCGCGTCGAACACGCCGGTGTGACCGACCATATCGCAGTTTGCGAAGTTGAGGATTATCGCGTCGTAGATGTCCTCGTTTATCTTCTCAACGAGCGTGTCGGTGACTTCATATGCGCTCATCTCGGGCTTGAGGTCATAGGTCGCAACGTCGGGGGAGTCGATGAGGATTCTGTCCTCGCCTTTATAGACTGTCTCTTCGCCGCCGTTGAAGAAGAACGTGACATGGGCGTACTTTGTGAACTCAGCGATTCTCAGTTGGCGAAGTCCCGCCTTGCTGAACACCTCGCCCAGAGGCATGTCTATTCTCTCAGGCTTGAAAGCCACTTCGACGTTGGGCATATCCGCGTCATACTGGGTCATGCAGACATAAAAGACCTTCGGCTCCTTCTCGCGCTTGAAGCCGTCGAAAGCGGGGTCAACAAAGGCTCTTGTTATCTCTCGCGCTCTGTCGGGGCGGAAGTTGAAGAAAATAATGCTGTCGCCGTCCTTGACGGGCTCGGCATCCTTGCTCACGCACGGGACGATAAACTCATCCGTCACGCCGTCCGAATAGGACTTCTCCATCATCTTTGCCGCGTCGTCGAATTTCGGAGCGTCAAGGCTCGTCATGGCGCGGTAGGTCTTTTCGACTCTGTCATACTTGCGCTCTCTGTCCATGGCGTAATAGCGTCCCTCGACGGTAGCTATTTTGCCTACGCCTATCTCCTTCATCTTCTGCTCAAGCTCCTCGATGAAGCCCTTGCCGGAGGTCGTGGAGACGTCGCGTCCGTCCATAAGGCAGTGGACAAAAACTTTCTCTATGCCGAAATCCTTGGCCATCTTAATCAGCGCATAGAGGTGGGTGTTGTGGCTGTGCACGCCGCCGTTTGAGAGCAGCCCCGCAAGGTGGAGCGCGGAGCCGTTCTTTTTGCAGTTCTCCATGGCGTCGACGAGAGCGGGATTCTTGAAGAACGAGCCGTCCTCTATAGCCTTTGTTATGCGCACGAGCTCCTGATACACAACGCGGCCGGCGCCTATATTGGTGTGACCGACCTCGCTGTTGCCCATCTGTCCGTCGGGCAGACCGACATCAAGACCCGATGCGCCGATATATGTCATAGGATTTTCCGCGAATATTCTGTCAAGATTCGGTTTCTTCGCCGCGGCTATGGCGTTGCCGTAGGAGTCGGGGTTATTGCCGAAGCCGTCCATGATGCAAAGAAGCACAGGCTTTTTACTCATTTTAACTTTCCTTTCAATTACCGCCGGTGCGGCGTATGACCGACCGGCGGCAAAGCTTGTTTATTTTGCGCTTGCGGCGTTGACTATAGCGGTGAACTTCTCGGCTACGAGCGAAGCTCCGCCGATGAGGCCGCCGTCAACATCGGGCTGAGCGAGCAGCTCCGCGGCGTTCTTGTCGTTCATCGAGCCGCCGTACTGGACAACAACTGCGTCCGCGGCGTCCTTGCCGTATAGTCTCTCGATAAGAGAGCGGATAACGGCGCAGACCTCGTTGGCCTGCTCGGGAGTTGCGGTCTCGCCCGTGCCGATAGCCCAGACGGGCTCATAGGCGATGACGATGTTCTTGAGCTCCTCTGCGGATACTCCGCCGAGAGCGATCTCGGTCTGCGCGCAGACTATCTGAGAGGTTATGCCGTCCTTGCGCTCGGAGAGAACCTCGCCCACGCAGAGGATGACCTTGAGGCCCTCGTTGAGAGCTGCTCTGACGCGGTTGCGGACAGTGACGTCGGTCTCGCCGAAGTACTGTCTGCGCTCGCTGTGGCCGATGATAACATAGGGTACACCCGCGGCCTTGAGCATCTTCGCGCTGACTTCGCCTGTGAAAGCGCCCTTCTCCGCCCAGTGGCAGTTCTCCGCGCCTATCTGTATGTTGCTGCCCTTTGCGGCCTCAAGAGCCGCATAGAGATCGATGTAGGGGACACAGCAGACTACCTCGCAGTCGGCGTCCTTGACAAGGGGTTTGAGAGCCTCTATGAGAGCGGTAGCCTCGGCGGGGGTGTTGTTCATTTTCCAGTTGCCCGCGATAACGGGTTTTCTGAGCTGCTTATTCATGCTGAAACTTCCTTTCTTCCTGAAAAATCCCGCGGGTTTGCCGCCCGCGGGCTGAAAATTGCGGATAATTATTTATCGTTGAGCGCAGCGATGCCGGGCAGCTCCTTACCCTCGAGGAACTCGAGAGACGCGCCGCCGCCGGTGGAGATATGGCTCATCTTGTCGGCGAAGCCGAGCTTCTGAACAGCCGCAGCGGAGTCGCCGCCGCCGATGATGGAGATAGCGCCGCTGTCGGCAACCGCGGTTGCAACGGCAATGGTGCCGCCTGCGAAGTGATCCCACTCGGAGACGCCCATCGGGCCGTTCCAGATAACGGTTCCGCTGCCCTTTATGGCGTTTGCGAACAGCTCGCGGGTCTTGGGGCCGATGTCCATGCCCATCCAGCCGTCCGGGAACTCGTCGGAGTTAATGGTCTTGTACTCGGCGTTCTCTGCGAACTCGTTGCTGATAACGTTGTCAACGGGGAGAAGGAACTTAACGCCCTTATCCTCTGCCTTCTTCATCATTTCCTTGGCAAGCTCGACCTTGTCGGCCTCAAACAGGGAGGTGCCGACATGATAGCCCTTGGCGACGAAGAAAGTATAGGCCATGCCGCCGCCGACGATGAGCACGTCGACCTTGTCGAGAAGGTTGTTGATAACGCCGATTTTATCGGATACCTTTGCGCCGCCGAGGATAGCGACGAGGGGTCTCTTCGGATTCTCAAGAGCGCCGCCCATGAACTCGATCTCCTTCTGAATGAGGAAGCCGCAGACTGCCGGCAGATAGTCGGCAACGCCGGTTGTGGAGGAGTGAGCTCTGTGAGCCGAGCCGAAAGCGTCATTTACATAGATGTCCGCAAGGGAGGCGAGAGCCTTCGAGAATGCGGGGTCGTTCTTGGTCTCTTCCGCGTGGAAGCGGACGTTTTCAAGGAGCATGACTTCGCCGTCCTTGAGGTTTGCGGCAAGCTCTTTTGCGCTGTCGCCGATAACATCCTTAGCCATCTTGACATCCTGACCGAGAAGCTCGGAAAGTCTTGCGGCTACGGGAGCAAGGGAGAACTCGGGCTTGAACTCGCCCTTCGGTCTGCCCAGATGTGAGCAAAGGATGACCTTTGCGTGATGATCGATAAGATATTTGATAGTGGGAAGGGAGGCAACGATTCTCTTGTCGGAGGTGATTTTGCCGTCCTGAAGCGGAACGTTGAAATCGCAGCGTACCAGCACTCTCTTGCCGGAAACGTCGATATCCTTAACTGACTTTTTGTTAAGTGCGCTCATTTTGATCGTCCTTTCAAAAGTTGGATTTGCAGCTTTTTACGCTTGCACCACTCATTATTTTATAACATAAATGTGAATAATTCAAGTATTTGTATGTATGATACCGCGCAAAAAGCTCAATTATCCCAAAATTTTTATCTTGTCTTTAAGAAGTCGGTTTTTCTTGACTTTATAAAGCTTATCTGATAAACTATTGTGCGTTGAAAAGTACATATGCCTCCTTAGTTAAATGGATATAACAGCCCCCTCCTAAGGGGCAGTTGAGGGTTCGATTCCCCCAGGGGGTGCCATGGAAAAAGCAGCCTAACGGCTGCTTTTTTCAATGAAGCGCACCTGCGGTGCATGAAGAATGAAGTATGGCTTCGCCAAAGCCGAGTACACGGCTGTCGGGTCTCTAACCCTCCGGGCAAGCAACGGATAACCTCATGCCGGTTTTGAGTCCGTTAATTAATAAAAAGCTCGACACGTCCTCGTACTCCGTCAAACGGCCTTAATTAATATAATAGATAATAACTTGCCCTCCTGCGGTTTTCTTCATTTTGACGCAGGAGGGCTTTTCTTATTTTCCGCTCTCGCCGTAGTTCGAGAGCACGCGGGCGGACGGGTCGTTGACATCGCAGCCCGCCCAAGACTTGTTGGGCATCCAGAAACCGACAATCATCTCGGATTTATCGGGATAGTACTTTTCGAATATCTCGCGGTAGAGCAGGGATTCCTTTGTAAACGGTTTCGCGTGGGTGTACTTTTCGCACTTCTCTTTAAACTCGTCCTCGGTGTAGAGCCCCTCGGCGTATTCCTTGAGGTAGTCCACCATAGAGTGACCCACCGCGTCGGAGAACGCAGCCTTTTCGCGGAAAAGAATGTCGTGGGGCAGGTAGTCGCCCTCAAAGGCGTGGCGGAGCAGATATTTGCCCTTGCCGTAGGTGTTCAGCTTTTTCTCGGGGTCGACGGACATAACATATTTCACAAAGTCGAGGTCGCCGAACGGCACGCGCGCTTCGAGCGAGTTTACGGATATGCAGCGGTCGGCGCGCAGAACGTCGTACATATGAAGCTCCCTGATTCTCTTCTGCGATTCCTTTTGAAATTCCTCCGCGCTCGGAGCAAAGTCGGTGTATTTGTAGCCGAACAGCTCGTCGGAGATTTCGCCCGTCAGAAGAACTCTTATGTCGGTGTTCTCGTGTATCCACTTGCACAGCAGATACATACCCATGCTCGCGCGGATAGTGGTGATATCGAATGTGCCGAGCATACGTATGACGCTCTCGAGCGAGTCCAAAACCTGCTCTTTTGTCATGATAACCTCGGTGTGGTCGCTGCCGATATAGTCGGCGACTTCTTTTGCATATTTGAGGTCAATAGCGTCCTCGCTCATGCCTATTGCAAAGGTGCGTATCGGCTTTTCGCTCTTTCTCGCCGCTATTGCGCAGACGAGGGAGGAGTCGAGCCCGCCGGAGAGCAGGAAGCCGACCTTGGCGTCCGCAACGAGCCTTTTGTCAACGCCCGCTATGAGCTTTTCGCGGATGTTTTTGCAAACTGTCTCAAGGTCGTCATGGCAGACCTCGTCGACCGCCGCTATGTCGCAGTACTGCACAAATTTGCCGTCCTTGTAATAATGTCCGGGCGGGAAGGGCATAACGCGCCTGCACATACCGACGAGGTTTTTCGCCTCGCTTGCGAACATGATAACGCCCTTTTCGTCATAGCCGTAGTAGAGCGGGCGGATACCTATCGGGTCTCTCGCGGCGATGTACTTTTTCGCTTTGCCGTCATAGATGATGAGCGCAAACTCGGCGTCGAGCATTTTGAACATATCCGTGCCGTATTCGCGGTAGAGCGGGAGAAGTATCTCGCAGTCGGAGCCGCTTTTAAATGTATATTTCTTCAAGAGCTCCTCTTTTATCTTCTCGTAGCCGTAAATCTCGCCGTTGCAGACGACATAGCTGCCGTCCACCTCGAACGGCTGCATCCCGTCGGGCGTCAGTCCCATTATCGCAAGGCGGTGAAAGCCGAGAAAGCCCTTGCCGGTGTCTATTATTCTGCTGTCGTCCGGGCCTCTCGAAACGGTCTTGTCAAAGCCCTCTTTAAAAGCCGAAAAGGCGGCGCAGCAGTCGCAGTAACCCATTATCGAACACATAATATCTTTCCTCTCGGTGAATTTAAGCATTCGATAGGGCAAGTGCTTTAACTCGCTGTGCCACCTATCTTTGTTCTCTTTTCGGCTTCGCAAAAAGCCTCGCCGCTGTAACGGTCGGCGTGTCCGGCGCACCTACTCGGTATACTTTCGGCTTGCAGCTCGTCGGGTGTTATTCGTGCGGAGCGTACTGCATGGCTCTCACCGTCCCATGCTCGCTTTGAGCGGTTTTCCGCGTTACTTCTCCCGACTCGGGCGCTTTTGTGTTTTTATATCCGTATTATTTTATTTTACGCTGAAGAGCAGGTCGCTGTAGGTCGGGAACGGCCAGAACTCCTTTGCGGTTATCGTTTCCGCCTCGTCGCAGACGGCGCGAAGGCTGTCCATCTTGCCGAGGATAACGTCTCTAATGTCGTTCGCCGCCTCCGTCACGTCCTCGATAGCTTGGAACTTCTCTATCTCGGCTTCGAGGTCATCCGTCGCGTCGGCGATAGAATCGGAGAGCTCGGAGAGCTTCGTGACTGTAGCGGTCTCGTATTTGCAGGGGAGTCCCGCAACTGCCGCTTTCTTTGCGGCTAAAGTATCCGCAAGCGACTTCGTGTATTTCTCGACTGCGGGAAGAATCTCTTTCTTTGCCATGTCAACCATGGTCAGAGCCTCGATGTTGACGGTCTTGGAGTAGTTCTCGAGCAGTATCTCGTAGCGGCTGTGCAGCTCTGCGGGGGAGAATATCCTGTGAGACGTGAGCATCTTCACATTCTTCTCGGAGAGCATGGCGGGCATCGCATCCGGTGTGGTGCGCAGGTTCAAAAGTCCGCGCTTTTCAGTTGCTTCCTTTATCCACGCGTCGTCGTAGCCGTTGCCGTTGAAGATAATCTTCTTGTGATCCTTTATCGTTTTCTTTATCATCTTGTGCAGGGCTATCTCGAAGTTGTCGGCGTTTTCGAGACGGTCGGCATATATCTTCAGAGACTCTGCGACTGCGGCGTTTAACATGATGTTTGCGCAGGCTATGCTGTTCGACGAGCCGAGCATACGGAACTCGAACTTGTTGCCGGTGAAGGCGAAGGGCGAGGTGCGGTTGCGGTCGGTTGTGTCGCGGGTGAACTTCGGCAGAACGTGAACGCCGAGCTTCATCATTGTCTTTTCGCTGCCGCTGTAGGGCGCATCGTTCTCTATGGCGTCGAGAACGGCGGTCAGCTCGTCGCCGAGGAACATCGAGACGACTGCGGGCGGAGCTTCGTTTGCGCCGAGTCTGTGGTCGTTGCCGGCGGTGGCGACGGAGAGACGCAGCAGATCCTGATAGTCGTCAACAGCCTTTATAACGGCGCAGAGGAACAGCAAAAACTGTGCGTTCTCGTAGGGGGTCTCGCCGGGGGTGAGGAGGTTTACTCCCGTATCCGTGGCCAGCGACCAGTTGTTGTGCTTGCCCGAGCCGTTGACTCCGGCGAACGGCTTCTCGTGGAGCAGGCAGACAAGCCCATGCTTCGCGGCAACCTTCTGCATTATCTCCATGGTCAGCTGGTTGTGGTCGGTGGCGATGTTTGTTGTGGTGTAGATGGGTGCCAGCTCATGCTGAGAGGGCGCAACCTCGTTGTGCTCGGTCTTTGCGAGAATGCCGAGCTTCCAGAGCTCCTCGTTGAGGTCGGCCATGTATGCCGCGACTCTCGGCTTGATAACTCCGAAATAGTGGTCGTCCATCTCCTGACCCTTGGGCGCCTTCGCGCCGAAGAGCGTGCGTCCGCAGAAAACCAGATCCTTGCGCTTTTCATAGAGCGCCTTGTCAACGAGGAAATATTCCTGCTCGGGGCCGACGGAGGTGCGCACGCATTTTACATCGGTGTTGCCGAAAAGTCTGAGTATGCGCAGAGCCTGCTTGTTGAGTGCCTGCATGGAACGGAGCAGGGGCGTTTTCTTGTCGAGCGCCTCGCCGCCGTAGGAGCAGAACGCCGTGGGGATGCAGAGAGTCTTGTCTTTTATAAATGCGTAGGAGGTGGGGTCCCACGCGGTGTAGCCGCGGGCTTCAAAGGTTGCTCTGAGTCCGCCGGAGGGGAAGGACGATGCGTCCGGCTCGCCTTTTATCAGCTCCTTGCCCGAGAACTCCATGATAACGCGCCCGTCGGAGGCGGGGGTAATGAAGCTGTCGTGCTTCTCGGCGGTTATGCCGGTCAGGGGCTGGAACCAGTGGGTGAAATGGGTCGCGCCGCGCTCAACGGCCCAGTCCTTCATCGCGGCGGCAACTGCGTTGGCGACGTCATTATTGAGACTCGCTCCTTCGTCAATGGTCTTCTTGAGAGACTGGTAAACATCGGCGGAAAGCATGGCTTTCATCATTCTGTCGTCAAAAACGAGACTTCCGAAATAGTCGGATACTGTGCTCATAAGTTAGCGCTCCTTTTTCATATTTTAAGGCGAAAAACAAAAAACGGCGTCAATGAACCCACGGGTTCAAAGACGCCATTGCCTTTATGCGCTGAATTATACGCGCGCCGAAAAGGATTGTCAAGGAGTTTTCGGAGATTTTTTCAATTTTGTGCAAACAGCCGCAACGAAGGCTTTTTGAAAAACGAAATTATGAGCAAATTGCAGCCGCCATTTTGAAAAATACGCCCGCCGTTTCCTGTCGGCACGAAAATTTTCGGCGCCGCTTACACTTCGAAAAATAAAACGGAAGCATACAAGTATATTCAATTGACACGGGACTTTCGATGTGATAAAATACGCCGTAATGAGCAAAGGCGTTCATTCTGCGGGGGCAGGTGTCTCCGTCGGTAAGTGCCTTTGCTTTTTTCTTTTTTTTGAACCGATTGACTCGCATTTTGTTCTGTTTTGCGGACAGTTGATTGCGTTGACATATTTTTCGGTTCGGAAGCGCCCGCTTTTAGTACAGAATACTATAGAAGTTAAGGGGGAAGGTGTGATATAATATGCTGTAACGAACTGCGCGTACAACCGTCAAGTGAAAAGTTACATATTTAAAAATACGGAGGGATATTAATGACAAAGTATATCTTTGTGACCGGAGGAGTCGTCTCCGGCCTCGGAAAGGGAATAACCGCGGCGTCGCTCGGACGAATTCTCAAAGCGCGCGGGCTCAAGGTTGCGGCGCAGAAGCTCGACCCCTATATCAACGTTGATCCGGGTACCATGAGTCCCTATCAGCACGGCGAGGTCTACGTCACGGAGGACGGCGCGGAGACCGACCTTGACCTCGGCCACTACGAGCGTTTTATCGACGAGGACCTCAACAAGTATTCGAACCTCACCACCGGCAAGGTGTATTGGAACGTGCTCAACAAGGAGCGCCGCGGCGAGTATCTCGGCTCGACTGTTCAGGTCATACCCCATATAACAAATGAAATAAAGGATTTCGTATACCGTGTCGGCAAGAAAACCGATGCCGACGTGGTCATCACTGAGATCGGCGGCACTATAGGTGACATTGAATCCCAGCCTTTCCTCGAAGCTGTAAGACAGATTTCTCTCGAGGTAGGGCGGGAAAACAGCCTCTTTATCCATGTCACTCTGGTGCCGTTTTTGCGTGGATCGGACGAGCATAAGTCGAAGCCCACTCAGCACTCCGTAAAGGAGCTTCAGGGCATGGGCATAAATCCGAATATAATCGTCCTGCGCTGTGACGAGCCGCTCGAGGACGCTATATTTAAAAAGATATCGCTTTTCTGCAACGTAAAGCCCGACTGCGTTATCGAGAACATCACCCTGCCGTACCTCTATGAGGCGCCGCTTATGCTCGAAAGGTCGAACTTCTCGGCGGTCGTCTGCCGCGAGCTGGGTATCGACGCTCCCGAGCCGGATCTCGACGAGTGGACGGAGCTTGTCTACCGCATAAAGAACCGCGAAAAGGAAGTCAAAATCGGACTTGTCGGCAAATATGTTCAGCTCCACGATGCGTATCTGTCCGTAGCCGAGGCGCTGCGCCACGCGGGCTATACGCTCAACACACACATCCGAATCGACTGGATCGATTCTGAGACTCTGACCGAGGCGAACTACGAGAGCAAGCTCTCGCATTTGGACGGAATAATCGTTCCCGGCGGCTTCGGCGGCAGAGGAATAGAGGGCATGATCCTTGCGGCGAAATATGCCCGGGAGAACCACGTTCCCTATTTCGGAATCTGCCTTGGAATGCAGATAGCGGTTATAGAATATGCCCGCGACGTTGCGGGGATAGAGGACGCTCACTCGGGCGAGTTCGACGAGCTCTGCAAGCACAAGGTCATTGACTTTATGCCCGGTCAGAGCGATAATATAGACAAGGGCGGTACGCTGCGTCTGGGCGCATATCCCTGCGTCATAAAGCCCGGCACGACCATGGAGCGCTGCTACGGAAAGACCGAAATTTCCGAGCGCCACCGCCACCGCTACGAGTTCAACAACGATTACCGCGAGATACTCACGGAAAACGGTCTGACCCTCTCGGGTCTTTCGCCCGACGGTAGGCTCGTTGAAACGGTTGAGCTAACCGACCGTCCGTTCTATGTCGGAGTGCAGTATCATCCAGAGTTCAAATCCCGTCCCAACAAGGCACACCCGCTGTTCAAAGGCTTTATAGCGGCAGCGCTTAAAAAATCTGAGATCGGAGAATAATAGTCTATGTCAAATTTGCATGAAGAGTGCGGCGTTTTCGGAGTCTATTCACCCAAGCCCGGCCCCGTGGCTGATCTTGCCTACTACGGCCTCTACGCTTTGCAGCACAGAGGTCAGGAGAGCAGCGGCATAGTCGTCAACGACGACGGCGTGTTTACCTCGCGCAAGGATATGGGCGTTGTCAACGAAGTCTTTTCGCGTGACGATCTGTTGAAGTTCCCGCAGGGCACCATGGCTGTCGCTCATGCGCGCTACGGCACCACGGGCAACAACAGCAGAGCAAACTGCCAGCCCATTGAGATCAACCACCAAAAGGGCAAAATGGCACTCGCCCACAACGGAAACTGTCTCTTATACACATCTCCGAGCCCACGAGACGCGTAGTAAT
>ENA-OYXP01000671-OYXP01000671.1-human-gut-metagenome-genome-assembly--contig:-NODE-671-length-13229-cov-5.404585_pt1 | contig 13229 bp, 8 predicted proteins | sample MGYA00244847_ERZ653426 | MGnify/ENA primary metagenome ERZ653426 (study PRJEB26926, sample SAMN06164979) | human gut metagenome | biome: ENVO:00009003; feature: ENVO:2100002; material: ENVO:00002003...
GCTCGGAGATGTGTATAAGAGACAGAACCAGAAATACTTAAAGAAATTCTTAACAGAGGAAGCTCCGGCTAAGCTTGAGAGCCAGCTTGAGCACATGGACTGGTCATACCTTGATATGATTCACAATAAGGAGCAGCAGAGAGGTACATTTTCACCGCTTGCTGCTATGGAGCTTTCAGAGATAGAGGCAAATAAGGACAAATACCTTGCAACAGGTCTTGATGCTGTCAAGAATGGCAAGGTCGGTGCAATTCTTCTTGCCGGTGGACAGGGTACACGTCTTGGCTTTGACAAGGCTAAGGGCATGTTCAATATCGGAAAGACAAAGGAACTCTACATCTTTGAGCAGCTTGTCGCAAACCTCATGAAGGTTACAAATCAGACCGGTACATGGGTGCCTCTGTATGTTATGACAAGCGAGATAAATGATAGCATGACAAGAGAGTTCTTTGAAGAGCACGACTATTTTGGATACAACAAGGACTATGTGAAGTTTTTCGTGCAGGAGATGGTTCCGGCAGTTGATTTTGACGGCAATCTGCTCATGAAATCTGAGGATTCACTTGCCATGTCACCAAACGGAAACGGTGGATGGTTCAAGTCACTCATCAATGCCGGTCTTGACAAGGATTTGAAGGACAAGGGTGTTGAGTGGCTCAATGTATTTGCTGTGGACAATGTGCTTCAGCAGATTGCAGATCCTGTATTTGTAGGTGCTACAATCGAGTCCGGCTGTGTCAGCGGCTCTAAGGTGGTCAGAAAATGTGATCCATATGAGAGAGTCGGTGCTATGTGTCTTGAGAATGGCAAGCCTTCGATTGTTGAGTATTACGAGCTTACTCCTGAGATGGCAGAGGCAAAGAACGAGAATGGTTCATTGCAGTATGGCTTTGGTGTTATCTTAAACTATTTATTCCGCGTGGACAAGCTCATGGCTATCGCAGAAAAGAGCCTTCCGCTCCATGTAGTAGAGAAGAAGGTGCCTTACATTGATGAGAACGGTACAGAGCACAAGCCTGAGACTCCGAATGCATACAAGTTCGAGACACTCATCCTCGATATGGTATACATGATGGACAATAGCCTTCCATTTGAGGTAGACAGAGAGAAGGAGTTTGCACCTGTAAAGAATGCGACAGGTACAGATTCAGTTGAAACAGCGAGAGCTCTTCTTGAGAAGAACGGAATTGAAATTTAATATATGATTTATGGTAACTGTTCATTGGCAGGGATGTATTGATATTCTGCAATTTCTATTTATCGCAGACTTAGAGGTGCATCTGTCGATGAGCAGTTATTTTTATTCGGAGAATAGCACGGGGATTACAATTTATGAAAAAATAAATAATCCCGTCACAAATTAAACACAGATTGACAGTATACTTCTAATTGTAAACGAAAGGAGAAATTATTATGGATAACAATTATAGAAATATGAATGATACAAATAATACTAACAGTACAAATAACACAAATAACAATACAAACAATGTAAATTTCACAATGTCGGGTAATCCTTACAATCCGGATGAGTCACAGAAGGCTGCACAGACTAATAATACATCAGCGGAAAGCTATTCACAGAGCTATAATCCGTACTCGCAGGCTTCTGCAGCAGGACAGCCAAATGTAAATCAATCATATGCAAACCAGCCTTATTCTAATCAGGCATATAATTCAGGCACAAATAATAATGCATATGGCAGCGCATCAGCCGGTTCGACAGACAACTCATATAGCCGGATGAATATGAATGGTCAGGCATACCAGCAGACTGCAAAGCCTAAGAAACAGAGAGCACCTAGAAAGCCTGGTGCATTTGGACCATTTGCAGCAAAGACAGTAGCGGCAGCTCTTATCTTCGGACTCGTCGGAGGCGGTGTTTTCACAGGAGTAAGCTATATTGGCACGAGAGCTATTTCAAATTCTTCTACTGCAAGTGCAAAGCTTACCACTACAACATCCGGTGGGACTAAGCAGACATCCTCAGGGAATGCAAAGGATCTGACAGATGTATCATCAGTTGTCGATGAGGTAATGCCTAGCATCGTTGCTATCACAAATACAGGAACAGTCACCTACAACAGCTTTTTCGGAAAGCAGTCACAGCAGTCTCAGAGCTGCGGCTCAGGTATCATTGTGAGTGAGGATGATGATTATCTCTACATTGCTACAAACAACCATGTTGTGGCAGATTCAGAGGAGCTCACAGTACAGTTTGATGATGATTCAGTGGTAAAGGCAGAAATCAGAGGAACAGATCCGGATGACGATCTAGCAGTTGTACGTGTAAAGAAAGCAGACCTTGGAAAAGATACTTACTCAAATATCAAGATTGCTACAATCGGAGATTCTGAAAGTGTAGCTGTTGGAAGTCCTGCAATTGCTATCGGTAATGCACTTGGATACGGACAGTCTGTCACAACAGGTATAGTAAGTGCGCTTAACAGAACCGTAACTACACAGGATTCACAGACAGGTGAGACTGTTACCAACAACAAGCTTATCCAGACGGATGCAGCCATAAACCCTGGAAACAGTGGTGGAGCACTCTTAAATGAAAATGGCGAGGTTATCGGTATAAACTCTGTAAAATATTCTTCAACTGAGGTTGAGGGTATCGGTTATGCAATTCCTATGTCGGTTGCAAAGCCTATTATTGAGAGCCTTATCCAGGATGGAAAATATACTAATGAGAATCAGGCATACCTTGGTATTAAGGGTGGCGATGTTTCATCTGAGATGGTAGCCTATGGCTTCCCACAGGGTGTGTATGTTTCATCTGTTTCAGCTGGTTCAGGTGCCGCAAATGCAGGCTTACAGGAGGGAGATATCATCACCGCTGTTGACAGCACAAAGATTTCTTCTATGACAGAGCTGCAGTCAGCGTTAAAGAGCTACAAGGCCGGAGATAAGGTTACTCTTACTGTTGCCCGTCAGAGTGGCAGACAGTACGAAGAGAGCAAGGTTGAAGTAACCTTAAGCTCTGCAAAGGATATCCAGCAGTAATTCCTGCGCAGTGTATTGGTGGGAGGTCGGGACGTAAGCCCCGGCTACCGGCGGCGCACACGTACTCTTGCGGTCGCTACGCTACGTGGTTAAGATACTGTACTAAATTATGCTTGAAGGGTTTCTATGCTTGACGAAACCGTCGAAACGCGCCGTCCATGGCGCGGTTTCTCCTCACCCCTGCGTCCATGCAGGGGTGTTTCTGCGATTCATGGGCATAATTTCTACAGTATCTAAGCCACTTCGCTATTCGCTCCTGCAAGGGTACATGTGCGCCACCGGTGCCCGGGGCTTATGTCCCTTACGCTGTGGCGGAAATGTTGTTCAAATCAGTTCAAAGTACTAGACAAATTCCCTAAAATATTAGATAATGTATATAAATAATTTTACTTTTGCACCGCATAGGAATTCTTCAAAATTGATGGTTTATATGTAGATTTATCATAGTATACACATCGGTTTATGATTATGAGATATAATACACATTGAGCGGATGCAGCATAGGAGGTCGGCATGAAGAAGAAAAAAATAGTTATTGCACTCGGACATGATGCTCTTGGAACAACTCTTCCGGAGCAGCACGAGGCTACAAAGCATACAGCAAAGGCAGTTGCAGATTTTATCAGGGACGATTATGAGGTTGTTATCACACACAGCAACGGACCGCAGGTGGGCATGATTCACACCGCTATGTCTGAGTTTTGCAGGATTTATCCTGAGTATACAGCTACACCTACAGCAGTCTGCTCTGCAATGAGCCAGGGCTATATAGGATATGATTTACAGAATGCTATCCGTACAGAGCTTCTTGGCAGAGGAATTTACAAGACCGTTTCAACAATACTTACACAGGTGGTTGTTGACCCATATGATGAGGCTTTTTATCATCCGACAAAGATCATTGGCCGTGTTATGACAGAGGCTGAGGCTGAGGAAGAGGAGAAGAAGGGCAACCATGTGACACAGGTTGAGGGAGGCTACAGAAGAGTTGTGGCAGCTCCAAAGCCTGTTGATATAGTGGAAAAGGATGCTATTAAGGCTCTTGTTGATGCGGATCAGGTTGTTATCGCATGTGGTGGCGGCGGAATCCCTGTTTTAGCACAGGACAATAAGCTTCAGGGCGCAAGCGCTGTTATCGAGAAGGATCTTGCAGCCGGAAAGCTTGCAGATACTCTTGATGCTGACAGACTTGTTATACTTACAAGCGTTGACAAGGTCTGCCTGAACTATGGCAAGGAGGATGAGAAGCCGCTTGATACCATGACTGTTGATGAGGCAAAGAAGTACCTTGCAGCAGGCGAATTTGATGATGGTACCATGGCTCCAAAGATTGAGGCGGCTATCGACTTTATCGGTGACTCTGCCATCCGTTCAGTGCTTATCACAAAGCTCAACAAAGAGGGCAAGACAGTTTCAGGTGGTATGGGCACTTTAATTACAAAGTAGAGCTTAATTGTTATAATTCACATATATCCCACACGTCTATATGCATTTTGCAGAGCAGATGTGTGGGTAGTTTTATAAAAACATCGTGCGGTTTTGCGAATGTGCGTGGGGGTCTGAAGAGTTGAAAACAAGGTGACTATTCAGAACCCCCGAGAACAAGAAAAGTAAGATAGAAGGTAACACAAAATGAGTGAGAAAAGGCTTCAAAAGAGAGATGAAATCTCAGACGAGTACAAATGGAAGCTTGAGGATATGTATGAGACAGATGAGCTGTGGGAGGCTGAGTGTGAAAAAGCGTCACAGCTTGCAGAAAAGCTCTCGGGCTTTAAGGGACATCTGGCAGACAGTGCAGCAACGCTGCTTGATTTTTTTAAGAAGCAGGATGAGCTGTCTTATTACTTGGAGCGTATAGTGGTCTATGCGAATGAGCGCTCACATCAGGACACTGCTGTGTCGAAATATCAGGCATATGTGTCAAAGGCAGAGACACTGACTGTTCAGGCATCAGGTGCGCTGGCATTTGCGAGTCCGGAGATTTTGCAGATAGATGATAAAAGGCTTGAGAGCTTTTACAGTGAGAGCAATGAGCTTATGCACTATAAGCGTGCGATTGATGAGATAATGCGTCAGAAAGCGCATACTTTATCGGCTGCAGAGGAGAATATCCTGGCGCAGTGCGGTGAGATGGCTGCAGCGCCGGAGAATATATTCAGCATGTTCAACAACGCGGATATCAAATTCCCGTATATCACTGATGTTGAGGGAAATAAAATCCGTATCACGCACGGCAATTTCATAGATTTTTTAAGCAGCAAGGACAGAAGCCTGCGCAAGCAGGTGTTCCGCGGAGTGTATGATTCGTACAAGAAGTGGAGCAATACTGTTTCCATGATGTACATCAGCAAGCTGAAAAATGACACTTTTTATGCAAGGGTCAGAAAATATGACAGCGCAAGGGCCATGTATTTATCCGATGGCGATATTCCTGAGAGCGTATATGACAATCTGATTGAGACGGTTCACGCACATCTGCCGGCTCTGCACAGATACATGGCGCTTAGGAAGAAGCTTTTAGGTGTGGAGCATCTGCATATGTATGATTTGTTTGCGCCGATTGTGGACAATGTACAGACCACCTATACCTATGATGAGGCGAAAAAGCTTGTGGCAAAGGCGCTTGAGCCTATGGGCGATGAGTATGTCAGCACACTTAAGTCTGGCATGGAGAGTGGCTGGATAGATGTATATGAGAATGAGAACAAGAGAAGTGGTGCGTATTCATGGGGCGCTTACGGCACTCATCCGTATGTGCTTTTGAATTATGCCGACAATCTGGACAGTGTGTTTACGCTGGCTCATGAGATGGGACATGCGATGCATACATACTATTCAAATGAGCATCAGAGCATCACCTACGCAGGATACCTGATTTTTGTGGCAGAGGTTGCATCCACCTGCAATGAGTCGCTTCTAATGCACTATATGCTTGAGCATTGTGAGGATGAGAATGAGAGAAAATATCTCATGACACATTTTCTGGACGGCTTCAGGACGACACTTTTCAGACAGGCACAGTTTGCTGAGTTTGAGCATATAGCTCACAGGAAAATGCAAAAGGGCGAGCCGGTTACCAAGGATGTGCTAAATGAGCTATGGCATGAGCTGAATGTGCAGTACTACGGACCGGATATGCGCGTGGATGATGAGATATCATATGAGTGGATGCGCATACCGCATTTTTATACACCGTACTATGTATATCAGTACTCGACAGGCTATTCGGCAGCAGTTGCTTTTTCAAAAAAGATACTTGAGGAGGGAAAGCCTGCTGTGGATAAGTATATAGGAAATTTCCTGTGCGGTGGATGCTCGAAGAATCCAATCGAGCTGCTAAAGAGTGCCGGTGTCGATATGAGCACACCAAAGCCTGTGGATGATGCACTCAATGTATTTGAGGATTATCTTAAGCAGTTTGAGGCAGCAACTAAGTAAGGAGAAACATTTTTATGGAAAGAATTAAAAGCTTTACAATTAATCATAATATTCTTAAACCTGGATTTTATATTTCAAGAAAAGACGGAGAAATCGTCACATACGACCTTCGCACAAGAAAACCTAATGCAGGCGATTATATGTCCAATTCAGCTATGCACTCAGTGGAGCATATGTTTGCAACATGTGTGAGAAACTCTGAGATTGCAGATGATGTGGTATATTTTGGACCGATGGGCTGTCAGACAGGCTTCTACCTCGTTGTGAGGGATGTCGAGCCGGGGAAGGTTTTTGAAATCACCAAAGAGGTCTTAAAGCAGATATTAGAGTATGATGGACCGGTATTTGGTGCATCAGCCATAGAGTGCGGACATTACGAGAATCTGTCACTTGACGAGGCAAAGAAGGAGTGCCGTGCATATCTTAAGGTGCTTGAGAGCCAGACAAATATGGAGTTTACTTATCCACAGTAAACAGGTATTAAGCTTTGATAGAAGTTGTATTGAGTACAGGAAAATCTGATGCTTACATGTGCGTATGACGCATCAGTCTTGGGTTCTCAGTGCTTCTGGATAGTTATATAAAAAGATAATGTAATAGCAAGATAGCAGGAATGGAGAAATAAAATGACAATAGGTGTAATTGGTGCAATGCAGATGGAGGTCGATGACTTAAAGGCTCAGATGACAGACACACAGACAGAGGTTTACAGCGGAGTGGAGTTTGTTGAGGGTAAAATCGGTGATCAGTATGTTGTTGCGGCAAAATGCGGAATAGGAAAGGTATTTGCGGCGATATGTGCAGAGGCCATGATTTTGAAATATGATGTAGATATGATTGTCAATATCGGAGTGGCAGGAACTTTGACAAAGGACTTAAATGTGCTTGATGTGGCAGTAGCCACAAACGTGCTGCAGCACGATATGGATACATCGCCAATCGGAGACCCGAAGGGACTTCTTTCAGGCATCAATATGATTCTGCTTCCGGCAGATACAAAAATGGTGGAGCTTATGTGCTCATGCTTAGCTGACAGGAATATCCACTACAAAAAGGGCAATATCGCAACAGGAGATCAGTTTATTGCCACAAAGGAGCAGAAGGATTATATTTCGAATACCTTTGATGCAATCGCAGCAGAGATGGAGGGCGGCAGCATCGGTCATGTGTGCTATGTGAACAATGTGCCATTTGCCATTCTTCGTTCAATATCAGACGGCGATGGCGGCGAGACAGACTACCAGACATTTGCGGAGAAGGCTGCGCATCAGTCGATTGAGGTAGTGCTTGAGTTTATCGGAAGGGCAGAAGAACTGAAATAGAGTTATTTCATTATTCATAATTTGTGATAATAAAGAATAGTATATAGCATGAGTGAATACAGAGCATACATGCAAAATACAAAACTACATAATGGGACAAAACGAAAGAAACGCCGACACAGATTCCTTTTTGGAGTGCTGCTGTCGGCGCTTCTTATTACAGGCGCTTTATATGGCAGAGAGTATGACATATCGCAGCTGAAAAATATAGAGGTGATGGAGACACTTAGCAGTGCTGTGAGTCAGTTCGGGGACAGAAAGCTGCCTGTATATTCGGTTCAGACAACAGAAAAAAAGATAGCCCTTTCATTTGACTGTGCCTGGGGAGCAGAGGATTTTGACAGTATGATGGAGACACTTGACAAGCACAACGTAAAGGCTACATTTTTTATGACAGGAGGGTTTGTGAGTGATAATCCTGAATGTGTAAAGACGCTGGTTGAAAAAGGGCATGAGCCCGGAAATCACAGTGAGCACCACTATGATATGGCAACAATCACTGCAGGCGAGATGAAGACAGAGATAATGGATGTGCACAAAAAGGTCAAGGAGCTGACCGGAAAGGATATGAAGGTATTCAGACCGCCATACGGCTCGTACAACAATGAACTGATTGACACAGTGTATGGCTGTGACTATTATCCAATCCAGTGGGATGTGGATTCACTCGACTGGAAAAACTATGGTATGCAAAACATTATAGATACAGTGTGCAATCACAAAAGCCTGGATTGTGGCTCGATAATACTCTGCCATCTAGGCGCGAAATACACCTCGCAGGCACTCGATGAGATGCTCACGAAGCTTCAGGACATGGGCTATGAGATAGTTCCGGTATCAAAGCTGATCATGACTGAAGGCTATCATATGGATGCAAACGGTATGCAGATCAAGGACTGAGCAATTTCATAAATCAATATTTTAGTCAATATTTAGTCAATAATTTAGCCCTTTACGATATTGTTATTTACAGACAAGTGTGTTAAACTAAAGCTATATTTTAAAGAAGCTGTGAGACAGCTATGGGGGTAAATTATATGACAGATACAGGTTTTTTAGTAGCATTCTTTATAGTTATTTTTTTAGTTATCATCTTTGCGCTTGTCGCTGTAATCGGGGCCGTTACAAGTGCTGTTGCAGGTATCAATGATGATGAGGATGAGATTGAGGAAGAGGGCATTTGAAGCTAAAATAAATAAAAGATATTAAAAGATATTTAAAGACATTTAAGGACATCGAATTATATTAATCGTATAATTGGGTGTCTTTTTATTGTCAAAATCTCTTAAAAAAGTATAAACCAATTGAGTTGCAATCCGACACATTGTATAATAAAAGTATAACAGCGAATTAAATATATTGTGAAAATCGCAGTAATCATTGTCTATTAAACTAATGCAGGACATTATCAAGAAAAGAAAAAGGAGGGGTTAGATGATATCCAAATATAGTGTAAAAAAGCCTTTTACTGTACTTGTAGGAGTATTGCTGGTAATAGTACTTGGTGTTGTATCGCTTGGCAGGATGACGACAGATCTGCTGCCGGATATGAGCTTTCAGTATGCACTTATCGTGACAACAGATATGGGAGCAAGTCCACAGGAGGTGGAGAGCGATGTCACCGCGCCGCTTGAAGCAGCTATGGCAACTACGTCAAATATCAAAAACGTAAGCTCAATGTCATATAACAGCTATTCGCTGGTGACATGCGAGTATGAGCAGAATGCCAACATGGATTCTGTAGTGATAGAGATGCAGCAGAAAATAGATCAGGTCAAGGCTGGCTGGAAGGATGGAGTGGGTACTCCGACCATTATGAAGATAAATCCGGACATGCTTCCAATCATGATGACTGCTGTGGATATGGATGGGAAAAGCAAGTCGGAAATCACAGACTTTGTGGAAAACACACTTAAGCCTGCAATTGAGAGTACAGAGGGAGTCGCATCAGTGACTGCGACAGGTGAGCTCACCGAGCAGATACAGGTCACGATGAATCAGGCCAAGATAGATGCGCTCAATGAGAAAATAAATAATGCCGTTTCAAAGAAATTTGACGATGCAAAAAGTCAGATGGATGATGCAAGCGCAAAGATAGAGAGCGGACAAAACGCAATCACATCTGCATCGGATCAGATGAGCGCGGGAGTGGATACGCTAAAGGAGCAAAAGGCAAAGCTTGCAGAGCAGAAGACTCAGCTAGAGAGTACACTTTCAAGCTTAAATGAGCAGAAGAGCCAGCTTGAAACAATTCAGTCAGCTCTTTCAGACTTCATGAATAGTGATACATATACAAAGACAATTCCGTCACTCAAAGAGGGCGCAAATGTACCGGGTGAAGCGGGCACAGCACTCAAAGCGCAGCTTGAGCAGGTTGATAAGCAGATTGCAACACAGTTTTCAGGTCTCTCGGCGCTTGGAATCACCGTAAACACAGCAGATGATCTGCCTGCGGCAGCGTCAGCGATAGCACAGACTCTCATTCAGGTGAATACAGGTATAGAGCAGTGCCAAAGCGGGCTTGACCAGATAGCACAAGGAGAGACAGCACTTTTAGATGCCTATGATAATCTAAACAGTCAGGCAGCTATAAGCTCGATAAGCATAGGACAGCAGTCGGCACAGCTTGCAACAGCAGCGGCATCTCTTGACAGCTCAAAGAAGGAGCTTGAAAAGAGTAAGGATGATGCACTTGACAAGTCAAACTTAAATGCAGTTTTAACAATTGACTCACTCTCGCAGCTGCTCGTCGCACAGAACTTTGATATGCCTGCAGGCTATGTAAATGATTCAAATGGCACGCAGTACATAGTACAGGTGGGAGATGAGATAAAATCAATTGATGATTTAACAAATCTAGTGCTTATGGATATGAAGCTTGATGGAATAGCTCCTATTCATGTCGGTGATGTGGCAGATGTTGAGATGACTGACAACTCGGATGAGACATATGCGATAGTCAACGGTAATCCCGGAATAATACTCTCCATGGAGAAGCAGACCGGCTACTCTACAGGAGATGTCACAGACCGTCTTTTGGACAAGCTTGATTCGCTGGAAAAGGAAAATGACGGATTACACGCCACAGTGCTTATGAACCAGGGCGTATACATCGACATGGTTGTAAAAAGTGTGATGCAGAATATGATAGTGGGAGCAATACTTGCCATTTTCGTATTGCTTTTGTTCTTAAAGGATATAAAGCCAACACTTGTTATCGCAGCATCTATACCGCTATCGGTTATTGTGGCAGTGGTGCTTATGTATTTTACGGATATCACCTTAAATATCATTTCAATGTCGGGACTTGTGCTTGGAATAGGAATGCTTGTGGATAATTCAATCGTAGTAATCGAGAATATCTACAGATTAAGGGGAGAGGGATATTCGGTAAAGAAGGCGGCTGTTGAGGGTGCAAATCAGGTAGCAGGAGCCATTTTTGCATCTACACTTACCACGGTAAGTGTGTACGCGCCAATCATTTTTACTGATGGAATCACGAGACAGCTCTTTGTAGACCTGGCACTTACTGTGGCATTTACTCTTATGGCATCTCTTGTAGTGGCACTTACATTTGTACCGGCAATTGCTTCAGGCATGCTCAAAAAGACGAAGGATATAAAGCATCCATGGTTTGACCGTTTTAAGGACTGGTATGGAAATGTGCTCGGCATATGTCTTAGATTTAAGCCGGTGGTATTTATTGCGGCAGTAGTGCTTTTAGTCGGCAGTGGCGCACTTTGCATGTCAAGGGGAATGACATTTATGGATATGGACATGGAGTCAAATCAGATTTCACTTACCATAGAGGCAAAGGATGACGAAAAGCTTGACTTCAAGCAGCTTACAGAGCTGTCTGATAAGGTAATGGACAAAATATCTGATATAAAGGGCATAGACACAATAGGAGCTACAGCAGGCGGCAGCTCGACCATGAACCTGATGAGCTCAGGAAGCGACAGCGTGAGCATGTATATATTGCTTGATGAGAAGTCGAATGTTTCATCGGATAAGGTAATAGATGAAATTGAAAAACGCACAAAGAATCTGGACTGCAAGGTAACAGCATCTTCGCAGGCTATGGACTCATCAGAGTTTTTCGGAAGTGGTCTCTCTGTCAGGATTAAGGGTAATGATATAGACAAGCTGCAGAAGCTTGCAGGTGATGTGGCGGATATTCTTAAGGACACAAATGGAGTGACAGATATAGATGACGGTCTTGGAGATACAATCAATGAGCTTAAGATAACTGTGGATAAGGAAAAAGCAGCAAAGTATGGCTATACGGTGGCTCAGGTATACCAGCTCGTATCCAGTGAGATATCATCTCAAAAGAGCGCAACAACCATTACGACCGACATAAAGGACTATGAGGTATACTTACAATCTGCAGAGCAGTCTGATGTGACTGTGGACGACATCAAAAACCTTACATTTACCTATAAGGATAATGATGGCAGTGAAAAGGAGATTCCGCTCAGTGATATCTGCACTATTTCACAGGAACAGACACTGAGTACCATTCATCGAGATGCTCAGACCCGATATATTACAGTATCAGGTGCGGTTGATGAAAACCATAATGTAACATTACTAAGCGATAAAATTAAATCAAAAATTGATAAACTTAGCATTCCTGATGGCTATTCAATAGACATGGAGGGCGAGGATGAGACAATAAATGAGTCAATGAGTCAGCTTGTACTTATGCTTGTGCTAGCAGTGATATTTATCTATCTTATCATGGTGGCGCAGTTCCAGTCATTGCTTTCACCGTTTATTATCATGTTCTGTATACCTCTTGCGTTTACAGGAGGCTTTATAGCTCTTTTCATCACGGGAAATGAGCTTGGAATCATATCAATGCTTGGATTTATCATGCTGGCAGGTCTCATTGTAAATAATGGAATCGTGCTCATTGATTACATCAATCAGGCCAGGAGAGAGGGCATGAGCAAGCATGAGGCAATCATAGACGCAGGCCGTACAAGGCTTCGTCCAATACTGATGACAGCGATGACCACCATACTCGCAATGTTTACATCGGCGATAGGTATCGGAGATGGCTCAGATATGATAAAGCCGATGGCAATCGCAATAATAGGAGGTCTCGTATACGGAACCATCCTTACGCTTATAGTAATTCCATGTATCTATGATGCGTTCAACAGAGAGAAGAGCATGGTAGAGGAAGAACTGTAGCAAGTAGATAATAATAGCTGACATATAAGGATAGAGCTGTACAATCACAGGATTAACTAAAAAACCGCTCGGAACGCAAAAAAAGTTCCGGGTGGTTTTTTATAATAAAAAGTAGTTTTATCTGCTTATTTTTTATGGCTATTGCATATTGCACAAAAAATGATTAATAAATTTAAACAAATAGCTGAAAATGCTTTTGCAACGTTATATACCTGTCTCTTATACACATCTCCGAGCCCACGAGACGCGTAGTAATCT
>ENA-OYXP01000689-OYXP01000689.1-human-gut-metagenome-genome-assembly--contig:-NODE-689-length-12870-cov-5.369957_pt1 | contig 12870 bp, 8 predicted proteins | sample MGYA00244847_ERZ653426 | MGnify/ENA primary metagenome ERZ653426 (study PRJEB26926, sample SAMN06164979) | human gut metagenome | biome: ENVO:00009003; feature: ENVO:2100002; material: ENVO:00002003...
TTCACGTTGTGCAGGTCGATTTCCTTGACGTTCTCGGCGTAGATGGCCAGCTTCTTCACCAGCGGGCGGTTGTCGGCCATGGCGGCCTGACCGGCCTCGGCGTTGGGGTCAAAGGTGATGGTCACGTTTTTCATGGAAACGCGCTCAATGGGCTGCTCCGGCAGGCCGTCGAAGTAGCAGCCGGCAAACTGTGCGTCGGTGGCTGCGATGTCCTCCATGGTCAGGCTGCCCAGTTTGGGGGTGTACTCGTCCACCGGCATGGCGTCGCGGCACTGCACATAGGGGCCGTGGCCGTCCGGGTCGCAGAAGTAGAACATGTTGATGACGAAGGGTGCCTTGACCCCGCGCATCTCCACGTTACGGAACACCAGCCCGTCGATGACGGCGGTGTTGCCGCGGCCACGGCGGGTCTTGACCCGCAGGCCGCGGTCGGTGTGGTCCATGAGGCACTGGGTGACCACCATGTCCTTGACGCCGCCGCTCATCTCGCTGCCGATGACGATGCCGCCGTGGCCCTTGTCCAGCAGGCAGTTGCGGATGACGGTGTGCTCGCAGCTCTTCTTGAGCTTCATGCCGAGGAAGACCTTGCTGGCCTTCATGGCGATGCAGTCGTCACCGACGTGGATGTTCACGCCGATGATGCGGATGTACTCGCAGCTCTCGGGGTCGATGCCGTCGGTGTTGGGGGCGTTGTAGGGGTTGTTGATGTTGAAGTTCAGCAGGTCGAGGTGTTTGACGAAGATGGGGTGGATGGTCCAGGAGTAGCTGTTCTGCACGGTGATGCCGTGGAGGCAGACGTTCTCGCTGTCCACCATCGCCACGGCGCGGGGACGCCATGCGATGCGCTTGACCTTGGGGTCGACCCACCAGTCGCCGTTCTGGGCGTCACAGTCCAGTGTGCCTTCACCGGTGACGACGACGTCATGCACCTGGGTGATGTTCAGCAGGCCCGCAAAGCTGTTCAGCGGGTTGCCCTCCCAGCCGGTGAGGTAGTATTCGTCCACTTCGTTCTCGCTGGGGATGACGCCGGGCAGGATGGGGTAGTGGGTGCGGTCATTGTCGCCCAGCAGCACAGCGCCCTTCTCGAGGTAGAGGGTGGTGCAGCTCTTCATGAAGAGGCTGGCGGTGCGGTAGCGGCCAGCGGGGACATATACCGTGCCGCCCTTGGGGCAGGTGGAAAGAGCAGCCTGCAGCCTGCCGGTGTTGTCGGTCTCGCCATCGGCGACGAGGCCGTAGCGGGATGCGTCCACAAAGAAGCTCTCGGCCTCGGTGGTGAAATCCAGTTTCAGGTGCTCACCCTCGGTGTCTACCTCCACGGTGTAGGTGGTAGACGGAGTCAGGGAGAAGAGGGAGAACACGTTGGTGTTGCAGCTTTCGTAAATGGTCTTGCCGTTCAGAGCCACGGCGAAGGGGTGCTCCGGGCGGAAGCACTTGCCGTTTTCCAGCTCGAAGACGGCGCTGCGGGTCATGGAACGGATGAGAGACAGATTCATTTTTACAGCCTCCTGAGTTATTTGCGTAGATTTGCGGCTTGCCCGCAGAGGGCGGGCATGGTACACTGGGGATAAGAATATCAGAGCACTGCCCCGGCGGGGCAGGCATAGCAAGAAGGGGGAAGGGCGGATGCGCGCCGAACGGGAAAAACTCAACGCGAAGATCACGGCGGGAGCGCTCAAGCTGTCCGGCGGGCGGCTCGAGCTGCCTGCCGAGATGTGCCATATCGTTCTGTTTTCAGGCGGCAGCTGCACGGTCCAGTGCGGGGACACGTCGCTCCTGGTCAGCCCCGGCTGCGCACTGCTGTTGGGGCCGGGGGCGTGGGTGGTATCGCAGGCAGGCCACACCCAGCCGGAAATGCTGGGGTGCGAGTTCCCGCTGGCAGTGCTCCACGAGATGAAGAACGCCACCGGCGAAGATTTCCTCCGCCTTTTTGCACCGGGAAGCCAGATGGCCCTTTATGGCAGCGTCCAGTGGGCCAGCCGTCTGCGGACGCTGCTGGAGATGATGCGGGGCGCCATGGGCGAGCCGGAGTATCCCGGCGGGCTGTATCTGGCACTGACGCTCCACTATGTGGAGCAGGAGCACCGGGCGCAGAGCGCCGCCGACGCCCGCCCCCGCAACGAGACGGTGGAGCAGATATGCGCCTACCTTGCGGCAAACTACCAGCAGAAACTTTCCCTCACCGAGGTGGCGGCGCGGTTCTACATCTCGCCCTACTATCTGAGCCGGCTGTTCCGGCGGGTGACGGGGCAGTCCATTGTGGACTACATCAACGCCCGCCGCATCGAGGCGGCACAGAAGCTTCTGGAAACGACAGAGCTGAGCATCGGCAGCGTGGCCGAGCAGACCGGTTTCGCCTCTGCGGCCCACTTCCGCCGCGTCTTCCGGGAGACGATGGGCGTCGGGCCGCTGCAATACCGGAAGAGTAGAAAATAGAGAGCCTTTGACATTAGAAATGCCCCCTGCGTCCTCTCTACGGGAAGAGGCACAGGGGGCATTCATGTTTGTCGGGATTATCCGAGCGGCGGGGGCTTCAGCTTAGCCCTTGACAGCACCGGCGGAGATACCTTCGACGAACTGATCCTGTGCGCAGAAGAACACGATGAGCTGCGGCAGGATAGAGATCAGGGACAGGGCCAGAATACGGTTCCAGGCAAAGCCCGTATCACCGTCCATGGACAGCTTGACGAACAGGGACATGGGGTACTTTGCAGGAGTCTGGACGTAAAGCAGGGGACCCATGAAGTCGTTGCAGCTCCACATGAACTGGAACAGTGCGCAGGACACCAGAGCGGGCATCAGCATCGGGACGATGACCTTGTACAGGGTCTGGAAGGAGGAGCAGCCGTCGATGGCGGCAGCCTCGTCCAGGTCGCGGGGGACGTTGCGCATGAACTGCACCAGCTGGTAGACGAAGTAGGTCTCAGTTGCGAATGCGCAGTGGACCCAGATGGCCAGATAGAACGGGCTGTTGACCCAGCCGAACTTGGTGTACAGCAGGAACTGAGGCACGTTCAGGACGACCTGAGGCAGGAACAGGGTGGCCAGCATGATGCTGAACAGGATCTTCCGGCCCGGGAAGTCAAAGCGGCCAAAGCCGTAAGCTGCAATGCAGGAGGAGACCACGGTGCAGATGACCTTGGGCAGGACGTAGCTGTAAGTGTTCAGCATGGCCTGCAGGATGTTGATGGAACCGCCGAAGTTGTTCAGCGCGTTCTTGTAGCCCTCCAGAGTGGGGTTCTTGATCCACAGGCCGATGCCTGCAAAGATCTCGCTGTTGTCCTTAAAGGTGGCGCTGATCATCCACAGCAGGGGATAGATCATGATGAGGCCCACCAGGATCAGGACGAAGTACTTGAAAAACGTCGCGATGGCGTTAGAAGCTTTCATTCCCATACTGTCACACCTTACCTTTCATCCGAGTAGTAGACCCACTTCTTCTGGCTGGTGAAGGCGATGATCGTCAGGATGCAGACGATGACGAACATGATCCATGCCAGTGCGGAAGCCATGCCCATCTGGTTGGACTTGAATGCGTAGTTGTAGACCAGAATGGAGATGAGGGTGGTGGAACCGCGGGGACCGCCGTTGGTGATGATGAACGGGCCATTGAACTCCTGGAAAGCCTGGCAGATCTGAGTGACCAGGTTGTAGAAGATAATGGGGGTGATCATCGGGACGGTGATGGAGAAGAACTGTTTCCATTTGCCAGCGCCGTCGATGGTGGCAGCCTCGTACAGGTCGGCCGGCACGCCCTTCAGAGCGGCGAGGAACAGCACCATGGCGGAGCCGAACTGCCAGATACGCAGGAAGCAGATGATCCACAGTGCGTAGCTGGGGTCGCTCAGCCAGGAAGGACCCTGGAAGTGGCCGAAGGTCAGCATACGGATGAGGGTGTTGACCAGACCGTCATCACGGAACACGGCCTTCCACAGCACGGCGATAGCAACAGAGCCGCCGAGGATGGAGGGGATGTAGTAGACGGTGCGGAACACGTTCACGCAGGCGATCTTGAAGTTCAGGATGTAGGCGATGAACAGTGCGAAGACCAGCTTCAGAGGCACAGTGATGAAGCTGTACTTGAAGGTGGTGATGAGTGCCTTGGTGATCTTGGGAGTGGTAAAGGCGTCCACATAGTTCATGATGCCATACTGATGGATGCCGTTGAAGAAGTCCATATCCGTAAAGCTGTAGTACAGAGACTGGCCGAACGGAATGGCCTTGAAGACGACGAAGCCGATGATCCAGGGGATCAGGTAGAACAGGCCCTGCCATTTGTCAAAAAACTTCTGGGCCGGGGTACGCCCGAGAGAGGGCGCTTTGCTTTCTTTCATCCGGGAATCCTCCTTTTATAAGGATATGTCTCGTACGCCGCACAATAGTTTGGACACATTTTTGTCAAAAAAATGTCATCACCGTCTTGCAAAAAAGGGGCATCCGTCCGTAGGTGGAAGGAATGCCCCTTGCAAGACTCCTTTATGCGGGGCGGCCCGTGTCAACACCGCGCGTGTGCGGGCCGCGAAAGGTCTGTGAGGCGGAAATTAGACGGTGTAGCCGACAGACTCCATGCCGTCCAGCAGGGTATCGACCAGGTCAGCGCCGGAAGCATTGTCGTAATCCAGAGTGTCGAACACTTCCTGATAGATGCCGGTGCCGGTAGCCTTCAGGTCGTTGGACTCGAACAGGGGGTCCAGCTGGTTGGAAACGAAGGCCATGACCTTGCCGTTTGCCTCAGCGACCAGCTCCTTGACAGCGCCGGCGCTCTGAGCAGCAGCCAGACCAGCCTTGGAGGCGGGGATGCCGCACTCAGAACCCATGATGGAAGCGCCCTTCTCCTCGTTCAGCAGGAAGTTGATGAGGGTAGCTGCCTCTGCGGGATGCTCGCAGGTCTTGGTGATGGCCAGACCCATGGAGACCTTGGAGAAGCCGCCGTTGTAATCGCCGAACTTGATCTCCTCGCCGACGGTGAAGCCAGCCTTGTTCTCCTCGTCCAGAGCGTCAGCGTACTTGGTAGCGGAGGAGTCCCACTCGAAGCAGCCGGCCAGCTTGCCGGTGATCCACTCGGTGGACTGGTGAGCGGCGTTGTCGCCGTTGGAGCCGTAGTAAGTGGGCAGGCTCATGATGACGTGGCCCTCGACCAGGCTCTTGATGAAGTCGATGCCCTCGGCGATCTGGTCGGCATCGTAGTTCAGGGTAGAGGTGGTGGGGTCTGCCCAGTCCTTGCCGTACTTGGACTCGAGGTAGAAGACCATCAGGATCATACGGTCGTATGCGCCCAGGTGCAGGGGATAGTAGTCATCGCCCAGCTTCTCCTGGAAGGTCTTGCCGGCAGCCATCAGCTCGTCCAGAGTGGTGGGGAAGGAGATGCCGGCCTTGTCGAAGGTGGTCTTGTTCCAGTAGAAGATACGGCCGGTCATGGAGACAGGCACGCACTGCTGGGCGTTTGCCACGTTGCAGGCAGCCAGCTTGGCCTCGTCCCACTGGGTCAGGTCCAGATAGTCGGAGACGCTGTTCAGGTCGATGAAGGTCTGGCCGTTCTTGGAGTAGTTGTACAGCCAGTTCCAGTTGATCTGGCAGACATCCTCAGCGACGCCGCCAGCGAACTTGGTGGACATGGTGTCCTCCCAGCCGGACCATGCAGCGAAGGTGGGGTTGACGGTGATGGTGCTGTGCTCAGCAGAGAAAGCCTTGATGGCCTCCTGGTAAGCGTTGTGACGGGACTCGCCGCCCCACCAGCTCATGGTCAGGGTGACGGGGTCAGAAGACAGACCGGCCACAGAAGCTGCTGCGGAAGAAGCGGCAGTGGAAGTGGCGGTAGAACCAGCATTGCTGGAGCCGCCGCAGGCGGCCAGCAGGCCGGCAGCACCCACAGCGCCAGAGACCTTCAGAAAGTCACGACGAGAAATTGCCTTGCTCATTTTCGTTCTCCTCCTATGTAGAAAACATCTTCTTGCACGGACGCCTCTGCAAAGCATCCGTTGTATACAAATATGATACCAAAGGCAAGAAAAAAAAGAAAGATGCAAATTGTAGTGATAGCAGCAGAAAACGTACAAATATTGCGCTTATTTTTTGCCCGGTTTTGACGTCATTGCCATAATGAATAAACTTGGACCGAAAAACTGTGCAACTTGTATACTTCAACGATTTGCATAGAAAACTGGGATGCAACAGGAGAAGATTGGCCTGAACTGCAAGAATTTTGTAGCCGAGGCAGAATTTGTTGAAAGAGCGTTGTATACATCAAAAGCAACGATAACAGAAAGTTCCGGCCCTGAGCTGATATATCAATAGAGCAAAAAACGCGCGAATTGGGGCGCGACTGATATATCACGGATGCAGAAAAGATACAAAAATGCCGTCCGGCGTGCGGACGGCATAAAATCAGGAAAAAGAGTCACCGGCGGGCGGCGTAGAAGGCGCTGCGCTCCCGGAAATAGCACTGGGGACACATGCTGACGTACTGGACGTCGTTCTCAAGGTCGATGGCTACCTGTTCGCCCTCAAAGACGAAGCGGCCGTTGACCTTGCGGCAGTTGCAGGTGGCCTTGCGGCCGCAGGTGCAGATGGTCTTCATCTCCTCGATGGTGTGGGCCAGCTCCAGAAGCCGGGTGGAGCCGGGGAAGCCCTTGAGGGAGAAGTCGGAGCGCAGGCCGTAGCAGATGACGGGGATGTTCAGCTCTACCGTCACCATGAACAGCTGCTCAGCCTGCTCGGCAGTGAGGAACTGGCTCTCGTCACAGAGCACACAGGCCAGAGGCCGGCCCTCGCTGCTGGCGGCCCGGACGGCCTCCATCAGGTCCATGTCCGGCGGCACCAGCAGGTCGGCAGGGCGGCGGACGCCCAGACGGCTCACGAGGTCGCCGCTGCCCTTGGTGTCCACCTTCGGCTTGAGGATGAGCACCCGCATCCCCTGCTCCTCGTAGTTGTGGGCCACCTGCATCAGCGCGGTGCTCTTGCCGCTGTTCATTGCGCCGTAACGGAAATAAAGCTTTGCCATGTCGAAAAAGTCTCCTCATGAAAGGACTCTCTCAGCCAAAGCCTGACGGAGAGGGCCTGTATTATTGATAGTATGTGCTCAGTCCTGATTGCGCAGTCGGTAGCCCAGGCTCATCAGGCTGTCGCCGAGGTGGACGTTCTCCACCACCACGTCGGGGTAGGAGACAGACAGATCGTAGTGGGAGAAGTTCCAGAAGCCCTGAATGCCCAGAGCCACCAGACGGCCGCTGATCTCCTCTGCGCCGCTGCGGGGCAGACAGAGCACAGCCACCTCGGGGTGGTGCTCGGCGCAGAAAGCTTCCAGCTCATCAATGTGTAAAATCTGGATGCCGTTGATCTCTTTGCCCACCTCGTCGGGGGCATTGTCGAAGGCGGCGATGAGCTTGTAGCCGTTGGTGTCGGTGGTGATGAAGCGGCTCACAGCCTTGCCCAGACGGCCGCAGCCGATAAGGATGGTGGGCAGGAGGTCGCCGTTGCCAAAGAGCAGATGCTCAAGGATGCTCAGCAGATTCTCCACCGAGTAGCCGATGCCCTGACGGCCATTCACGTCGCCGATGCAGTTGAAGTCCTGCCGCACCTGAGAGGCAGTGGTACCCATCTGGGCGGCCAGCTCACGGGACGAGATGCTGGTGATGCCGTCGTTCTTCAGGGTGCGCAGGTAGCGATAGTATTTGGGCAGGCGCTTGATGACGGGCAGAGAAGCTTTGCCGGGAGTGTTCATAGGGGAGTCTCCTTTCTTTTTATCCGCAGCATTGCCGGGGAGAAGTGCGCAGCGGCAGGGTGCTCCGGCAAAAGATTTGTACTTTCTTGTACAATAATGATACATATTTGACAATCTTATCTCTAGTATAAAGTATACAGCACGAAGACAGAATGTCAAACCATTTGGCACATTTTTTTGAGAAAGAAAAGAAATCTTTGCCGAAGTATAACCAGCAGGAATGCCGGACAAGCTGAAATGAAGCAAAAAGGAGGATACGCAGAATGTCACAAGAAGAGAAGAACATCCCCGTGGAGCAGCAGCGGCTGGAAAAAGAGCAGATCGAGGATATGGGCAGCGTTTACCGTACCCGGGGAGCTCACGCCATCCACTGCCTGACTGTCATCGGGCAGGTGGAGGGCCATGTGGAAGCGCCCCAGGGCCAGAAGACCACAAAATATGAGCATGTCATCCCCCAGCTGGTGGCCGTGCAGGAAGACCCCGCCATCGAGGGCCTGCTGGTCCTGCTCAATACGGTGGGCGGGGATGTGGAGGCGGGGCTTGCGCTGGCGGAGCTCATCGCCAGCATCTCCAAGCCCAGTGCGGCAGTAGTGCTGGGCGGGGGCCACTCCATCGGCATCCCGCTGGCCGTCAGCGCCCAGCGGAGCTTCATCGTGCCTACTGCCACCATGACGGTCCACCCCGTCCGCCATTCCGGCATGATATTGGGCGTACCGCAGACCATGCGCTGGTTCGAGCAGATGCAGGAGCGCATCACCGGCTTCGTGGCGTCCCACAGCGGCATCTCGGAGAAGCGTTATACTGAGCTGATGATGCGCACGGGCGAGCTGGTCATGGACGTGGGTACCGTGCTGGATGGCCGAAAAGCCGTGCGGGAAAAGCTCATCGACGAGCTGGGCGGGCTGTCGGATGCGCTGGCATGGCTCTACCGAGAAATCGAGGGGAAATAAATTGCCATTTGACTTTTCCCGTGGTACAATGAAAGAATCGAGTAGTATCGAAATTCTTCCATCGTCACCGACAGAGCCGCCCTGAGCGCGCCCTGCTTCATGATATAAAATAAGGAACGGGTTTTAGGAAACATGGCAAAGAGAAAACGCAAGACCTCCGGGCGCAGCACAGCCTCGCGCCGCAAGAACCGGACACAGGACCGGATGCCCGCGGGGCTCATCACCCTGTTTGCGGGGCTGGTGCTCATGGCGCTGGCTTTCGTGCCGGGCAGCTCGGCCTGGCGCACGATGCACGATGTCCTGTTCGGCGTGTTCGGCTGCGGAAGTTTCGTGCTGGGCGCAGCGCTGTGCTATCTGGCCATCCTCTACACCCGGGGCGAAGACCTGCTGCCCCACATCGCAAAGCTGGTGCTGGGGCTCATCTTCGCCAGCGGCACGGTCATCGTCTTTTCTGACATCCCCACCGACCAGACCGCCGCGCAGATGACTGCCGCCTGTTATCATAATGGTATGAGCGCATGGCTCTCGGGCGGTGCGCTGGGCGCTGTGCTGGGCGGGACGCTCCTGCTGCTCTGCGGCAGACCCGCCGCCAATCTGGTCATGGCGGCGCTGGCGGCCTGCGCCAGCCTGTACATTTTTGACGTTACGCCCGCCGAGTGCTGGCAGTGGCTCTGCAACGTGGGCGGCAGCGTCCACGAAAAGGGCCTTGCCGTCCACGAGCAGAATGCCGCCCGCCGGGCCGAGCGTCTGGCAGAACGCGCCGCCGAGGAGGCCGAGGCGGAGGAATACGAGGCCTATGACGACGACCTGCCGGAAGACGAAGTGGGCGAAGGCGAGGACTACTACGGCGGCGAAGAGCCTGCCGCGCCCGCCTTCCATATCCAGCCTCCCGGCTGGCTGGCTGGCGTCTTCCACTGGGGCCATCAGGTGATGCAGGGCGGCGAACAGGCGGAGACTGCCCCTGCGCCTGCACCGGAAGCGCAGACCCCGCCTCAGCCCGAGCCTGCCCCCGTACAGGTGGAAAAGTCCCGGCCTCGTGCGCCCTTTGATATTGATTTAGGCCCTGACCATACCACCGTCACCGAGGGCGGCAGTGAGCCTATCGAGCCCATCATCCTCGGCCCCGGCGGCACCTTCGGCATGGACCCGCTCCGCCGTGCGCCCATCCGCGCTACCGTGACTCCCATCGTCCCGGACGCTGTGGATACTGCCGCTGAGGACTTCTTCACGGCCCAGCCCGCGCCGACGGTGACACCTACCGTCACGCCCGCTGCCCCGGCAGAAGAGCCGGAACAGCAGCCCGCGCCTGAGCCGCCGCTCTCCTTCGGTATCCCGCTCTATGATTTGACCCCGACTCCGGAACCAGCCCCGCAGCCGGTCAGCGCCGAGAATGCTGTGGCGTTCCGCTCTGAGCCGGATGAGGACGGCTGGATCAGCATCACCAGCGACCCGGTGGAGGAAAAAGACCTCAACACGCTGGTGGCAGCCGCCATGGAAAAGCCTGCTGTCTCCGAGGAGCAGGCCGCGAACGCCCCCGCCGAAGAGGCGGAGACGGAGGAGAGCTTCCAGTATCAGTACCCGTCCATCGAGCTGTTCGAGCGCGCCCCGGAGGAAAGCGACTCCGGCGCGGAAGACGAGCTGAAAGCCAACGCCCAGAAGCTGGTGGACACGCTGGAAAGTTTCGGCGTCCGCACCCGTGTGCTGGATATTTCCCGCGGCCCGTCGGTCACCCGGTATGAAGTCCAGCCCATGGCGGGTGTCAAGATAAGCCGCATCACTTCGCTGGCGGACGACATCGCCCTGAACCTGGCGGTGGCCGATGTCCGCATGGAGGCACCCATCCCCGGCAAGCCTGCCGTGGGCATCGAGGTGCCGAACCATAAGAAAACGCCGGTCTACATCCGCAGCGTCTTTGAGAGCCAGAGCTTTTTGCGGATGACCTCGCCGATGGGCATTGCGCTGGGCAAGGACATCGCCGGTGTGGCCCAGGTGGCCGACCTGTGCAAGATGCCCCATCTGCTCATCGCGGGCAGCACCGGCAGCGGTAAATCGGTCTGTGTCAACAGCATCATCATGAGCCTGTTGTTCCGCTCCAGCCCCGAGGACGTCAAGCTCCTGCTCATCGACCCCAAGGTCGTCGAGCTGGCTGAGTACAACGGCATCCCCCACCTGCTGATGCCCGTCGTCACCGAGCCCCGCAAGGCGGCCGGCGCACTGGGCGGCGCAGTGCAGGAGATGGAGCGCCGCTACCACCTCTTCGCGGAGAACAACGTCCGCGACATCAAGTCCTTCAATAAGCTGGCTGCAACGGACCCGAACCTCGAGAAGATGCCCTATATCGCCATCATCATCGACGAGCTGGCCGATTTGATGATGGTCGTCGGCAAGGATGTCGAAGACTCCATCTGCCGCATCGCCCAGAAGGCCCGCGCCGCCGGTATGCACCTCATCGTGGCGACCCAGCGCCCCAGCGTGGACGTCATCACCGGCCTCATCAAGGCCAATATCCCCAGCCGCATCGCCTTCGCCGTGTCCAGTCAGGTGGACAGCCGCACCATCCTCGACGGTGCCGGTGCCGAAAAGCTGCTGGGCATGGGCGATATGCTCTTCATGCCCGTGGGCGCACCCAAGCCCACCCGTATCCAGGGTACCTTTGTGCGGGATGAGGAGATCAGCCGTGTGCTGGACTTCATCAAGAAGAGCGCCACCGTCCAGTACGACGAAGCCATGATAGAGGCTATGGAAAAACACGCCATCCAGGACGGCAAGAAGGGCAGCAGTTCCGCCGACTCCGACGAGGAGGGCGGCAGTGACCCGATGCTCAAGCAGGCCGTGGAGGTGGTCATCGACGCCGGCCAGGCGTCCACCAGCCTGCTGCAGCGCCGCTGCAAGCTGGGTTATGCCCGCGCCGCCCGCATCATGGACGAGATGGAAGAAAAGGGCATCATCGGCCCCTACGAGGGCGCAAAGCCCCGCGCTGTCCTCATCAGCCGCCAGCAGTGGCTGGAAATGCAGATGAATCAACCGGATGAATAACCTCTCAGTCAAAGCCGGACGGCTTTGCCAGCTCCCCTACCAGGGAAGCCACTGGCGTACCGGACAGGCTCACGCTGGATGAATAGGAATAGAATTTTTGATTTCGGAAGCAATAGAGCCCTGCTGTATAGGGCAGGCATAATGAAAGAAAAAGGATAACTATGGAACATTACACCGAATTTCTCCCCATCAGCCGGGCCGACATGGAGGCCCGGGGATGGGACCAGCTGGACTTCGTGGTGGTGGGCGGCGACGCCTATGTGGACCACCCCAGCTTTGGCACCGCCATCATCAGCCGCCTGCTGGAAGCCGAGGGCTACAAGGTGGGCGTGCTGGCCCAGCCCCGCTACACCGACTGCGAGGACTTCAAGCGGTTCGGCAAGCCGAAGTACGGCTTCTTCATCGGCGGCGGCAACGTGGACAGCATGGTCAGCCACTATTCCGTGGCAAAGATCCCCCGCGCCGAGGACGAATACTCCCCCGGCGGCAAGGGCGGCGCACGCCCGGACCGCAGCGCCACCGTGTACACCCGCCTTGCAAAGCAGGCCTATCCCGACCTGCCGGTGATCTTAGGTGGTCTGGAAGCTTCTCTGCGCCGCTTTGCCCACTATGACTACTGGCTGGACACCGTGCTGCCCAGCATCGCCGAGGATTCCGGCGCGGACATCATCAGCTTTGGCATGGGCGAGCACCAGACCGTGGAGATCGCCCGCCGCCTTGCCGCCGGGGAACCGGTGGAGAGCATCACGGACGTGGACGGCACCTGTTACATGACCGATTTCGACCATCTGCCCGAGCGCTACGTGGAGTGCGCAGGCTTTAAAAAGGTGGCGTCGGATAAGACGGCGTATGCCAAGGCCTGCCGCATCCAGATGGACAATCAGGATGTGGTCAGCGGCCAGATCATCGTGCAGAAGCAGAGCGAAAAGTATCTGGTGCAGAACATCCCCGCAAAGCCGCTGGTGCGCGGGGAGCTGGACAAGGTCTATGCCCTGCCCTACACCCGCCGGTATCACCCCATCTACGAGAGCATGGGCGGAGTGCCCGCCATCCGTGAGGTGCAGTTCTCCATCATCCAGAACCGCGGCTGCTTCGGCGGCTGCAACTTCTGCGCCATCCAGCTGCATCAGGGGCGGCGTGTCACCAGCCGCAGCGCGGACAGCATCG
>ENA-OYXP01000697-OYXP01000697.1-human-gut-metagenome-genome-assembly--contig:-NODE-697-length-12744-cov-3.829459_pt1 | contig 12744 bp, 5 predicted proteins | sample MGYA00244847_ERZ653426 | MGnify/ENA primary metagenome ERZ653426 (study PRJEB26926, sample SAMN06164979) | human gut metagenome | biome: ENVO:00009003; feature: ENVO:2100002; material: ENVO:00002003...
GATCAACTGCGACAGGCTGGTCGCCATGGCCGCGCCCGCCGTTCCAAGTCCGAAAACAGCGACGAACAGCAGATCCAGCCCCGTGTTGGCCAGCGCGCAGACGATGAGGAAGTAAAGGGGCCGTTTGGAATCGCCCACCGCGCGCAGGATACCCGCCCCCATGTTATAGACCATGGAGGGGATCATCCCGGCAAAATACCACTGCAGGTAGACGATGGAATCAGCCAGCGTATCGGCGGGCGGGTCGAGCAGGACGAGCACAGGCCGGGCCATGAGAATCCCCAGTGCCGTCATGACCGCGCCGATCACAACGGAGAATAAAATTGCCGTGTGGACGGACTTCCGGACCATATCACCCTCCCCCGCGCCGTAATGCTGCGAGACGACGACGCAGGCGCCGGAGGACAGGCCGACGAAAAAGCCCACGACCAGATTGATGATGACCAGATCCGAGCCGCCGACAGCGGCCAGCGCCGTCTTGCCGACCAGACGCCCGAGGACAACCGCGTCGACCATGGAATACAGCTGCTGGAGCAGCGACCCCAGCATGATCGGCAGGAAAAAGCGGGTCATATTCGAAAAAACAGGGCCGTGAAGCAGATCAGGGCCCCGGGAAACGGACTTTGTCATGCGGACAAACCTCCCGAAAAAGAATCCAGCCATACTATACTATAGTAACGGTTTCCCGGAAAAAAGCAAGAGGCCGCAGTTCTTAAATTTTTCTTGACGGCTCCGCATCTGGACGCTATAATACCCACAGGCCACAGACAATCGAACACAGGGGCGCTGGGCAACCGGCTGAGATTGCGTTTTTGCATGTCCCTTAAACCTGATCCGGGTAATGCCGGCGTAGGAAGCTGCTTCGTATATGAGAGTTCTATCGATATGCTGCGTACTGCACGACACCAAAATCCGGTTGTGTGCGGTACTTTTTTATTTTTGGAGGGATTTTTATGAAAAAATCCAAGGTGTACGCGCTCTGCGAGGGCGCGATCATGGTCGCACTGGCGACGGCGCTGAGCTATGTCAAGCTGATGGAACTGCCGCAGGGCGGAAGCGTCTGCATCGGTATGCTGCCGCTGTTCATCTATTTCTATCGCTGGGACTGGAAGCACAGCTTCCTCGCCGCGTTTGCCTACGGTCTGCTCCAGCTGATCTTTGACGGCGCTTATGCGTGGGGCCCGACGTCGATGCTGCTCGACTATGTGCTGGCGTTCACGGTGCTTGGCGTTGCAACGTTCTTCCGGAAGATGAAGGGCGGCCTGTATCTCGGCGCAACGGTCGCGTGCGTCTGCCGCTTCCTTGTCCATTTCATCAGCGGCGTCACGATCTACCGCATCAACGAGCCGACCGAGCTGTTCAACTCCATCTACACGAACCCGTGGCTCTATTCCGCTGTTTATAACGGCAGCTATGTGCTCATCGACCTGGTTCTCTGCCTCGTGATCCTTGCAGTCCTGTCCACGCCCATGCGCAAATACCTGCGCGGCGACGATCTCAAGGCCATGCAGGGCAAATAAGCCGTTTTTCCGCAAAGCCCCGGCCAAAAAGGCCGGGGCTTTCAGTCTGTCAAAAACTGTTGTTTTCCTATTTTGCACAGGATTTCCAAGACAGTCGTAGGGGCGGACGCCTCTGTCTTCCCGATGAGCAGCCGCGAATTCTCGCAGCACTCTGTAGGGGCCGATGCCGGTCACAGCCGTTCGCGACGAAGGAGCGTTACGGATGTGGGTCTGCCGCTTGCCGGTACACATCGGCCCGTTGGGAAGCTGCGAATTCGCCGGAGATTTCATAAAAATCAGTGCATCCTGCGGGCGGACAGAGTCGTCCGCCCCTACGGGATACGTGAGAAAATGAAGTTTCGCTGTAGGGGCCAACAACTCTGTCGGCCCAGTGGGAAGTTACGGATTTGCCGAAGACTTCCGTAAAAACAGTGCATTCTGCCGGATCGATGTGGGCATCGACCCCTACGCTGGCGCGGTGGCGCCTTTATTCTGCTTATTTCGTTTATGATACCCGCAGTCGCAGTAGGGGCCGCCGGAGGCGAGGGTGTATTCGCGCACGAAGTCGGACGCGCCGCCGGCGTCGCTCATGGTGTAGTCCAGACGGCACATGGCGGGCGTCAGGTCCTTCCGGAACGAACCGGCGAACAGTGTCCACATCCCCATTGGCATTCCGGCATATTTCATAGTGTTGTCTCCCCTTCCGCAAATTCCAGCCGGACGATCTGCATCCGCATCATGCCGTCGCCGACTCTTGCCAGAAACCGATAGAAGCCGGGCACTGACGGGTCATTCAGGCTCTGGTAGCCCAGCATATAGCCCCGGCTCGACGCACGCAGTCGCGGCGACCAGGCGGAAAGCTCCTTTTTTGCGTCGGAAACGGCGAAATACGCACCGACATCCTGAATTTCAGCGGTTTTGATCCACGTTTTGAGCATCAGGCGCACTGCTTTCTGATTCGCCGCGTCGAAGACGAGCCTGCCGCCAGGGAACGCTTCGGCCATGGCCTGCACAAGCGCCCGCACCTGCTCCGTCAGGAAATAATAGAACACACCGGCGGCGAAGAAGACCGCGCCGCCCGACGCGTCGATGCGGCGGAACCAAGTGGTGTCGTTCAGGTCGCAGGCGATATTTTCCTCCCGCTCTCCGGCAGGCAGGAGCGCGTCGCGCACGGCGATCACGCCGGGAAAATCGAGGTTATAGATCTTGCAGGAGCCGTTGTCGCAGCTGCGGCCCGTGTCGTCCAGTCCGCAGCCGAGGTTGACGACCGCCGCGTTCGGATGCTCGCGCAGATAGTCCCGCACCTCCCATGCAAGGTCGTTCTGGCGCATGGCGGCCTCCAGAAAGCCGAACTGCTGCATGAGACTCTTGGACTTCTGGGACAGAAGTGAAAAATCGTAATCGATCTGATCGATCAGGCGCAGGGCTGTCTCGTCGCGGTAAAGGTTCGGATACAGCTCCGAGCACATTTTCCGCCCGTTGAGTGGAATGACGAGCGTTTCCTGCACGGTATTCTTCTCAATATGGTATTTCATCGCTTCCTCCGTATCAGTTAGTTGCATCTAACTGTTGTGCTGTCAAAACACCGCCGGGGCGGTTTTCTTTATTTTGACACAGCTTTCGGCTTTTTTCAAGAGGGTGGGACAAATGCGGTATATTTTTTTCAAACCGCTTGCAAATCACGCCCATATCGTGTATAGTAGCAGACGGAAAAGCACAAGATTTTGCTTTTTCTAACAATTTGATATTGCCATCCGATGTACAGTAACCGAAGCATGCCGCAGGGCAGGCTTCGGCGCAAGAGAAAGGGAAAACCACTCGACCGGAGCTGTGCGCACAAGACCGTTCCGAAGCAGCGAAAGCTGTCTGGGTGAAAGCCAGTCATTGCGGATTTATCCGCGAGAAGGCAGGAAACGGGCGCGGAAACAAAGAGTTTGTTTCCAGAGTGCAAGTCAGAAGAACTGCTGTCTGCGCCGCATTCGCGGCGAAAAGGATGAATGCGTGGGACGAGCTCTGCCTGTAGCATTCGGAACAGGTGCGCCGTTTTTCCTCACAGGAAAAGCAGCGTATTTTGTTTCTGTGGAGATCCGCCCGCCATTTTGTCAAGAATGGCGGACTTTTGTTTCTCCCAAAGCCGTCTGCGCCCCCTGTTTCCGCTCTTATTTAATAAGGAGCTTGCGATAGATATTTTGATTCTGGAGGAAAAATGTATGAAGAAACGAATTCTGAGCCTGCTGCTCGTGCTCGTGATGCTGCTGAGCCTGCTGCCCGCAGGCGTTCTGGCAGCAGAGGGCGATGTCAGCGTCACACTGTCCGGTATGCACGACGCACAGGTCAAGTCCCTGAAGCTGTATACCTACATGGACGGCGTGAAGGGCGCGGACGATCTGCTGGCCGCGAAGGAAGCCGCAGACGGCGCGTATACCATCGACCTTGCGCCCGGCGCTTACTGGGTTGACGGCTATGACGCGAACAATGACCGCAACGGCGGCGTGGTGATCGACGTCAGCAGCGAGAACAGCAGCTTCAAGCTGCAGCGGATGTATCAGATCTCCGTCAGCCCCAGCAAGTGGGTCAAGGACACAGACTATACCCTCTCGCTGCGCGTCACCGATGCTTCCGGTGCGGAGCGCAAGGCAGCGTTCGGCTATACCGTAAACGGTAAAGGTCAGTCTTGGGAAAGCACTTACATGAGCTGCCTGTTTGTCGTGGGCGATACGGTCAGCGTGACAGCCACGCCGAACGCGGAAACGCATCCGAACTACAACCCGGCTACCGCTTCCAAGACCCCGACAATGAACGACAGCCTCAGCCTGACCTGCAAGGAATTCGTCACGGTCACGGTCACAGCGCCGAAGGGCTCGACCATCGACGCCGGTACGCTCGCAAAATACTATGTGTTCAGCTTCCTTGAGCCGTTCGCGCGTTCCGTCGAGGACGGCACGGCCACGTTCCATCTCGACAAGAACACGGATTACTTCTACCGTGTCCGCCATCCGCAGGGTGCAACATACTGGAACTACGTCAGACTGAGCGCCGACGCAGCGTACACGGTCACGGAAGAGGATCTCGGCCTGACCGGTGATTTCAGCAAGAGCACGATCTATCATTTTGAAAACAACGTCTACGACCGTGCAGGCATTTACCTGAACATCAACACCAAGGGCTATAAAAACATGGCCGTTGGCGAGACGTTCGAGCTCAACTCCTTCCGCAACTGGTTCGCGATCGAAAGCTTTATGAACGCCAAGGTCGCACTGCCGGAGATGCACTATCAGGTCATCGATGTGAACGGCAATCCCAGCGACGTCGTGACCATCACGCCGAACGCGCTGAACAGCAACGTCGCTGTGATGGAGGCCAAGCACGAGGGCACGGCCATCGTGCTCGTAACCTATGACGCAATGACCCATATGGCTGGCCAGACCAGCACGGCCTCGCATCGCTTCTCCGCCATCTGGCCGGAGTTGACGGGCGTGTTTGTCGTGAATGTCGGCGCGGACGGCAGCGCCATCCAGACCAATATGAATCTTGACCGCATGGACGCGGTCATCGAGAAGGATGAGGCGCGGCAACTCGATGCGGAGCATGACATTCTGTTCTACACTGGAACAGAGGGTGCAAGTTACAGCTTCAAGCCCGAAGCGGGCTGCACCGTGAGCGTCCTGCGCCCCACCGTGACCGCTGCGTCTATGACGTATTCCGGCGGCTTCACAAACACTGGCGTCACAACCGCTGAAGACGGCACTGTGACCGTCAGCGGTCTGATCACCGGCCGCAATATCATCAAGGTCACGAAGGGCGGCCTTTCGACCTATCAGGTCGTGACGGCACGCGGTGTGAGCTACAAGTTTGTCAACGCGGAGGGCACGGAGCTGACGCAGGAAGAGCTGGCTGCCATCAAGCCGGGCGATTCCGTCACGATCCAGTTCTCCAACCTGATCAGCCCCAAGGAAAAGCTTTCCGGCGCGTATAACTTCAACTTCTCCCTGTATATGCAGGGCCCGGACGGCACCTTCTTCAAGAGTGATCCCGGCGGAAACTTCGGCGTTTATGACTTCAGCGGCAACCCTGAGCGGCAGAAGCTGACTGTCACCATCCCGAAGTTCTGGGCTGAGGAGACCTACACGCTGAGCGGCGCGATCAAGCAGGCGGGCTGGCCCGGCGTTCCGACGCACCGCGGCATCACCTATGCTGTGGGCACGAATCCCGGCTTCGACGCGCCCAAGACGGCAGGCATTCTCAGCCGTCTGCCGGAGATCACGATCCCGGTCGTAAAGCTCGACTTCCTGACCGGCAAGCTGAGCTTCCAGGATCAGAACGGCACGGCCATTGACCGCAAGGATCTGACCGTCACGCTGGCGGACAGCGCAGGCAACGGCATTGCGGTCGCGGAAGACGGCACGTTCAAGGCTTATGCCGAGGAATACTTCTACACCGTTTCCGGCGCTGGCGTTGAATACGCCACTGGCAGCGTCACCATGAAGGAGGAAGGCTCCAACGAATTCACCATCACCCTGCAGGCAACCGCAGCGGGCGCATGGGACGGCAAGACGCAGACCGAACCGCAGACCGACGAAAACGGCGTTTACCAGATCGGCACCGGCGCGGAGCTGGCATGGTTCGTCGCGAAGAGCAAGGACGCGGACGTTTCCGGCGTTCTGACGGCCGATATCAACCTCGGCAAATACGCATGGCTGAACATCTCCTCCAGCAAGAAGGTCGTGCTTGACGGCGCAAGCTTTGAGATCACCGGCCTGAACGCCACGGCTGGCCTGTTTGCGCAGATCGGCTCGAATTCCTACATCCATGATCTGACCATCCGCGGCGCAGTTTCCGGCAAGGGCAGCGCAGGCGCGATCGCCGGCTATGCCAGCGGCACTGCTCCGAAAATCGCGAACTGCTTCAACTACGCAGTCATCACCTCTACCGGCAACAACGTCGGCGGTCTTGTGGGATACACCTATCAGAACGCCGTGATCGAGAACTGCGCGAACTTCGGCGCTGTCACCGGCGGCAGCAGCGCCGGCGGCATTATCGGCGGCACAGTCAGCAACGGCTCGACCATCACCGGCTGCTATAACACCGCAGAAATTTCCGCGACCGGCAGCAAGGCTGGCGGCATCATCGGCGGCACCAGCAGCGAAATGACTGTTACAAGCTGCTACAACACCGGCAAGATCTCCGGCACGGCCTCCGGCGGCATCGCAGGCGAGGTCAAGGGCAATGTGAACTGGAGCGGCACTGTGCAGGGGAAAATCACCATCTCCAGCTGCTACTCCACCGGCGAAGCGGGCAGCGCCGTATTCGGCACGGTTGACACTGCTTCCTCCGAGATTTCCAAGTGCTATTATCTGAACACGCTGAACGCGGACGCGAACGCCGAAGCGCTGAACGAAGCTGACCTCAAGGACGCCGACCTGTCCGACGCGTTCGGCCCGGTCTGCGGCGGCTATCCCGCGCTCAGATGGCAGACCGACGCGACCTTCCACGAGGCGAACGGCGAGGGCACGGTCGTTGACCCACTTTGCACCGTGAAGGGCTATACCCGCTTCACCTGCAGCGAGTGCGGCGAAAGCTACCGCACGGCTTATACCGCACCGCTCGGCCACGACTTCTGCGAGGATCTGGACGGCAGCGACAACAGCTGTGTCCTGACGGCTCCCACCTGCACGCAGCCGGGCAAGATCGTCCGTACCTGCCGCAGAGACGGCTGCTCAGAAACGAAGGAAGACATCGTTCCCGCCAAGGGCCATACGCCCAAGGACGGCACCGAGCAGGTCTTCACCGGCTATAAGACCTACGAATGCGCCGTCTGCGGCGAAACCTACACGGTCTGGGACGACGACCGCCTCGGCCACGTCTCCTACCCCGAGCAGACTGTCACCTCTATCAGCGTTTCCGACAACGGCAATTACCCCTGGGTCTACAATGCCGATCTGGACCGCTTTGAAAGCAGCAACCAGAATCAGGACAAGACCAGCTCCACGACCTCGTTTGCCTTTACGCTGAGCGCACCCACCGTTCTGCGCTTCGGCTACGGCGTTTCCTCGGAAAACGGCTATGACAAACTGACCATCACGCTCGCAGAAGACGGCGGCAGCACGGAAACGCTGGCCGACGCTGTCAGCGGTGAGAAGAGCGGCAGCATCAAAAAGCAGCTCGGAGCCGGCAGCTACACACTGACGCTGTCCTATGTGAAGGACGACGCCTCCAAGGGCGGCTCGGATATGGCGTATGTCAGCGTTCTGACGCTGGCCGGCATGGCCCGCGTGATCGTGGAGAACACCACTTTCCCGAAGGCGGAGGGCGCTGTCTGGGAAGGCACGCTGACCGACACCTGGATCGAGCTGACCGACGAATCGACCATGATGGGCTGCGTTGTGGAAGCACTGGATGGCCACACCGTCGTCGGCGCGGAAAGCAACTACATCTCCTCCATTGACGACCTCAAGGAGCGTCAGGGCGGCTCGATGTCCGGCTGGATGGGCACGCTCAACGACTGGTTCACAAACTTTGGCTTTGGTGAATTTACCGTTGCAAAGGGCACGCTCCATGCGGGCGATGAGATCCGCGTCATGTACACCCGCGATTATGGCGTCGATCTCGGCGGCGACTGGAACAATTCCGATACCCGCCTCAAGGCGCTCACGTTCAGCACCGGTAAGCTGGCGCCCAAGTTCAGCGGCGACACCTTCACCTACACCCTGACTGTGCCGGAAGGCACGACCTCGCTGCTCGTCACACCGACGGCGGCAAACAAGAACTATCAGGTCCGCGCCTATCTCGGCACGCAGGCTACGGGCCGCGAATATTCCCGCACGTCCCTGATCCCCATCGCAAATGGCAGCGTCATCACCGTCGTCTGCGCAGACGACAGCTGGCCCACCATGAATGAAACGAGCGACGGCAAGCGCACTTATACCATCAACGTAGTGTTCGGCACAGCTCAGTCCTCTGACGCAGGCGTTGCGTCCGTCAAGGTCGCGGATGTTGAGGCAGCCGCGGGTGAGAACAACGCCTACACCGTCACTGTACCCTACGGCACGGCTATCACGGCAGACAGCTTTGTTATTGCGCTCTCCGACAACAAGGCCGGCGTCACCGCAGGCCCGACCGAGGGCGAAAGCGGCGTCTGGAGCTTCACCGTAACCGCTGAGGACGGCACTGCTGTGACCTACACCGTCACTGTGACCGTCGCGGAAGCGCCGAAGTCCTCTGACGCAGGCGTGACCTCCGTTTCCGTCGCGCACACCCCGGCCTCGAAGACCGGTGAGACAGCCTACACGGTCAAGCTACAGACGAACGCCGAGGTTACGGCAAACAGCTTCCAGATCGTTCTGTCCGATGAAAAGGCCAGCGTCTCCGCTCCCACAGCCAACGGCGATGTCTGGACGTTCACCGTTACCGCCGAGGACGGCACGACCACCGCAGCGTATACCGTCACCGTGACCCGCAGAAGCGCATCTGAGACGACCCCACTGCGGACGGTTACGCTCTCCATGCTCAGGGCAAGCCTGGAGGATACGACAACGCGCAGCTTTACGCTGCATCAAACAGCGGGCAGCAATGTGCTGACTTCTCCGTATCGAATCGTTTCTGGCGCATCCGGGATTCAGTTCCAGGTTAAGGTATCCTACAATACGGCATATTCCGCCGTATATGCCTTCACGACGACCGACGGAACTGCAAAAGCAGTGGACGCCCCGCACGCGAAGAATATTGCCATCATCAATCCCGATCTTTCCGGCAGTCTGGTCGCGGTCATTACGCTGACGAACAAGACCGACGCCTCCGACGTCTGGGTCTACGAGCTGCGTATGCCGACCGAGGCGAACCATGCCCCCAGGCTGAAGGACGGCGTAATCACCCCGGCTGCGGCCTCGATCAACCTTGGCGAAAGCTATCAGTTTGATATGACGCAGATCTTTGAGGACGAGGACGCCTACGATAAGCTCACCTACCGCGTCTGGCGTGATGCCGAGAATCCGTTCTATGTACCGGCCTCCTACACATATACGCCCAGCGCTGCCGGTACGTATACGCTCGTCTTCAAAGCAAGCGACGGCAAGGCAGAATCTCCGGAATACAAGTTCGTTCTTACTGTGATCGACCCGAACGCGAAGTCCTCTGACGCGGGTGTTGCGTCCGTCAAGGTCGCAGGCGTTGAGGCAGCAGCCGGTACGGCTGAAAACAGCTTCTCCGTAACGCTTCCGGCAGGCACGGAGGTCACGGCAGACAGCTTCGAGATCACACTTTCCGACAGCAAGGCCACGCTTACCGGCCCGGCCAAGGGTGAGGACGGCGTCTGGACGTTTACTGTGACCGCTGAGGACGGCACTGCCGTGACCTACTCCGTCACGGTCACGGTGAAAGAGGCCAAGACGATCCACGCGACCATTTCCATGCAGGCAGAAAATATGTTTATCATGGTTCCGACCCGCGTGGAAGTCTCCAGCGATCTCGCCGAACGCTATGGCTACGCTGATGATGTCACAGACGGCGTTTCCGCGCTGGACGTGCTCGTCAAGTACCATGAGCTCACCTTCGGTGAGGACTTCACGAAGGACAGCAAGAGCGATTATCTCGTCGTCAGCAACGGCACGATCACCACGGTCAACGGAGAAAAAACCTCCGCGTTCAGTTTCGCGGTCAACGGCGAGTTCCCCTGCGACAGAAATGGCGAATACAACACGCAGTACGGCTACACCGGCTACACCATCAGCCAGACCCCCGTTGCGGAGGACGGCACCGTTGAGTTCTTCTTCTATCAGGACACCAGTATGTACATGGACTACTATACGTGGTTCACGGATACGGACGGAAACCGTCTGGATACCTTTACGGTTCAGGCCGGAACCGACTTCACGCTCGGTATGGACGGCTATATGTACGCCTACGGCGGCGGTCTGAAGCCCGAGGACCGTGTAACGCACGGTGCGGCGCTCGATCCTGAGGACATCCAGATCTGCACAGTCGGCGAAGACGGCACGCTCACGCCGGTCGAGGGCAAGGTCATCGGCGAAAATGGGCAGGTCACGCTCTCGTTTGCCGCCGCAGGCAGCTATGTTCTGTCCGCAATGGGCGACGAGCTCACCAACATTTTCTCCCCGTGGCTCCCCGTCACGGTCACAGCGGCCCCGAAGTCCAGCAATGCGGATGTCAACAGCGTCACTGTCGCAGGCGTTGAGGCCACTGCTGGCGAGAACAACACCTACACCGTTACCCTCCCCTACGGCACGGACGTTACAGCGGGCAGCTTCGTGATCGTTACAAGCGACGCAGGCGCGACTGTCGGCGCTCTGACGAATGAAGGCAATGTCTGGACGTTCACCGTCACCGCTGAGGATGGCGTGACCTCCAAGACCTACACCGTCACCGTCTCGTTCACCGAAGCCCCGAAGTCCAATGACGCGGGTGTCAGCAGCATCACCGTTGCGGGTTTCAAGGCTGTGGCCGGTGCGAACAACAGCTACACCGTCACGGTTCCCTATGGCACGGTCGTCAAGACCGGCAGCTTCGTGATCGTCACGAGGCATCCGCGCGCGACTGTCAGCGCTCTGACAAACACCAGAAATATCTGGAGCTTCACCGTCACCGCTGAGGACGGCGTGACCACCGCAGTCTACACCGTCACGGTCAATACCGCCGCGCTTCCGGAGCCGATCACTCCGGGTGTCGACAATAAGAAGCCCGCTTCGAAGCCCGAGGTCAAGCTTCCGTTCACCGACGTTTCCACGTCCGACTGGTTCTATGACGACGTTGCGTTCGTATACAAAAACGGCCTGTTCTCCGGCACGGACAGCAGAAGCTTCAGCCCGAACGCGTCCATGACGCGCGCCATGCTCGTCACGGTTCTCTACCGGCTCGAGGGTGAACCCACCGTCACAGGCAGAAGCAGCTTTACCGATGTGCGTTCCGGCGCGTATTACGAAAAGGCTGTCATCTGGGCAGCCGCCAACGGCATCGTCACCGGCACGGACAGCACCTCCTTCTCCCCCGACGCCAAGGTCACGCGCGAGCAGCTTGCCGCGATCCTGTACCGCTATGCGCAGTACAGGAAGCTGGACACCGATGCGAGCGCAAAGCTGAACAGCTTCACCGACGCGGACAGCGTTTCCGCCTATGCCAGCGAGGCGCTCGGCTGGGCTGTTTCGGAGAGCCTGATCAACGGTGCTTCCGGCAAGCTCATGCCGAAGGGCGACGCGACCAGAGCACAGGTCGCCGCGATCCTCCACCGGTTCGTGAAAAATGTACTGAACTGACCTCATAATCCCAATTTGCAGCACAGGACTGCCCCCCTTTTTGGGGGGCAGCCCTGCGTGCTGTATTTCAGAGCATATCTGAAAGCCGGTAAACCAGACCGGCAGCAGCTATTGCGCCACTGGACAGATTACCGGTTTTCAGATATACTTGAAATGATACAACACATATGGAGTTGAATTGCGTGAACGTCTGGAAAACAAATAAAAAGGCCGCCGTCTGGGCGGTGCTGGCGCTGGTGTTGACGGCTGCGCTGCTGACCGGGTGCGGAGCGCCGCAGGCCGGGCCGAGCTATCACTGCACCATCTCCATTTCCTGTGCATCGATTCTGGAGCACATGGAGCTTTGCAGCGAGGAAAAGCGGGAGCTGGTGCCGGAGGACGGCTGGCTGCTGGAGTCTGTAGAGGTCAGCTTTCAGGAGGGCCAGAGCGCTTTTGACGTTTTGCAGCAGGTCTGCCGGGAGAATAAACTCCATCTGGAATTTTCCACGACGCCGGTTTACGGCTCGGCTTACATTGAGGGCATCGGGAACCTCTATGAATTTGACTGCGGGGCGGAATCCGGCTGGATGTACGCGGTGAACGGCTGGTTCCCGAATTACGGATGCAGCCAGTATGCGCTACAGGACGGAGACACGGTCACGTGGGTTTATACTTGTGAGCTGGGCAGGGACGTCGGCAGCGGCGGCTGGACAGAGGGCGAATGAGAAACAAAGACGCTTTTTCGGGATATCATCCCGTGATCAATTTTCTATATTACGCACTGGTGCTGCTGTTTTCGATGTGCCTGATGCACCCGGTCTATCTGGCGGTTTCGCTGGCGGGGGCGCTGGCCTACGATATTCATCTGAAAGGCCGGAAAGCGGTGCGGTTTGCCGTCATGGGGCTTCTCCCTATGGCGGCGCTTGCCGCGCTTCTGAACCCGGCGTTTAACCATGAGGGCGCGACGATTCTGACGTATCTGCCCTCCGGGAATCCGCTGA
>ENA-OYXP01000724-OYXP01000724.1-human-gut-metagenome-genome-assembly--contig:-NODE-724-length-12381-cov-24.572935_pt1 | contig 12381 bp, 9 predicted proteins | sample MGYA00244847_ERZ653426 | MGnify/ENA primary metagenome ERZ653426 (study PRJEB26926, sample SAMN06164979) | human gut metagenome | biome: ENVO:00009003; feature: ENVO:2100002; material: ENVO:00002003...
TGGGGATGATCCTAAATATACAAGGCAAAATAAGCGCATACCTTTCTTGTCCCCATACGCGTGGGGATGATCCCGATATATTATCTCAAAGAGGCATTCTGCAACACTTGTCCCCATACGCGTGGGGATGATCCTAAATATACAAGGCAAAATAAGCGCATACCTTTCTTGTCCCCACACGCGTGGGGATGATCCTACCATCAATCGCCGAAACAACAGTGCCTTCCTCTTGTCCCCACACGCGTGGGGATGATCCTGGCGCAAAGTTTTCAGACGGCTCTACCCCTTTCTTGTCCCCACACGCGTGGGGATGATCCGATCAACGATAATGCAATTAGCGTTAAGATTATCTTGTCCCCACACGCGTGGGGATGATTCGTCGAAGATTATAAAATCTCCGTTCGGCGCAATCTTGTCCCCACACGCGTGGGGATGATCCCTACCGCTAAAGCCAGTCGTAGAGCCACTTTAGCTTGTCCCCACACGCGTGGGGATGATCCCTTTCGTCCCAATACATAACATCACCTACCTAACTTGTCCCCACACGCGTGGGGATGATCCCACCGCTGAATTATAATCTGGCACATCACGATGCTTGTCCCCATACGCGTGGGGATGATCCTATTCTGTGCTTCCATAATAGCACGAATTTTTGCTTGTCCCCATACGCGTGGGGATGATCCTCTTAAATTTGATGGTACTTTTATCTTGTCTTACCTGTCCCCATACGCGTTGGGATGATCCCTGCCCGTCTGGCACATCACTGCCAAAGTCGGACTTGTCCCCATACGCGTGGGGATGATCCTACAGTCAGCTTGACGAATTCTCCCGTGAGCAGCTTGTCCCCATACGCGTGGGGATGATCCTTCTGCGACGCAGAGTTTCGGATTGCGTTGAGCCTTGTCCCCATACGCGTGGGGATGATCCGCCGGGACTGCTTTCACAATCCCGGTAAATTACCTTGTCCCCATACGCGTGGGGATGATCACCGTTAGCAGCTGACCAATTATAATATCAAAAACTTGTCCCCACATGCGTGGGATGATTCTTACCTCTTTGTTTTGTGTTTGTAAGCACACTACTAAGCATACCGTCATCTATCGCTACGGAAAACGCTACCGACTTGATTGATTTTCCGGCAAGTACCTTTGCCACCAATTCGTAGCGTTCTTCGGCACTCCATTCTTTGTGTCGATTTTTTGTTTTAACACCTCCGGATTGCAAGCATATTCGAGCTGAACCCATTTCCTTATCATCTTGCGGAAATTTGTCTCATTTGCTCCTTCCAGTGTTTTCATCAATTCTCCTTTTCTGTATTTTTCAACCGCTTTTCTTTTGTACTCATAATCGTATTTCACAAAAATACCCTCCTTACCGGATGTCTGGTAAGGAGGGTAAATATCGCTATAACAACGGGGTTAACGTATTTTTTGAGTATATTACTTTATATCTGCGTGGTGTGCCTGAATTGACTTTACGCCGAAGTGCTTGTTCGCTTTAAGTGACTTTATACCCTCGATGCTTGCCTTAGCGGCCGCCATTGTTGTGATATAAGGCACTTTATGTCTGATAGCTGACTTGCGGATGTAGCTGTCATCGTTTGCACTCGTCTTTCCTGCGGGTGTGTTGATGATAAGCTGAATATCGCCGTTTGCTATTGCATCGGTGATGTTGGGTCTGCCCTCGTACATCTTGTTGATACGTTCAGCGGTGATGCCTGCGTCCTTTATCATATCATAGCTCTTGCCTGTTGCAAGGATACGGAAACCAAGCTCGCTGAATGATTTTGCGATTTCAAGCAGTTCGGGCTTATCTCTGTCGCATACGCTGAGGAGAACAGTTCCCCCAAGAGGAAGTTTTACCTGTGTTGCTTCCTGAGCCTTGTAGTACGCTTCTCCGAAGGTGGGAGCGATTCCGAGAACCTCGCCTGTTGAACGCATTTCGGGACCGAGAACGGGGTCAACCTCCTGGAACATATTGAAGGGGAATACCGCTTCCTTAACACCGTAGTGATTGATAACCTTGTCGTGAAGCTCGGGTACGGGGGAGGGCTTGCCTGTCAGTGACGATGTGATTATCTGAGTAGCAAGCTGTACCATGTTTATATTGCAAACCTTTGATACCAGCGGTACTGTACGGGACGCTCTGGGGTTAGCTTCAAGAACATAGACAGTATCGTCTTCAATAGCGTACTGCATATTCATAAGACCGCATACATTCATTTCAACGGCAATCTTCTTTGTGTAATCCTTGATTGTTGTGACTTGCTTTTCCGTAAGGTTCAAAGAGGGCAGGATACAAGCGGAGTCACCTGAGTGAACGCCTGCAAGCTCGATATGCTCCATAACAGCGGGAACAAAGCAGTTCTTGCCGTCTGAGATAGCGTCAGCCTCACACTCTGTTGCGTGGTGGAGGAAACGGTCGATGAGTATAGGTCTGTCGGGGGTAACGCCGACTGCCGCAGACATATAGACCTTCATCATTTCATCATCGTGAACAATCTCCATACCTCTGCCGCCGAGAACGTATGAAGGACGCACCATTACGGGATAGCCGATGCGGTTTGCGATTTCAAGCGCTTCGTCAACGTTTACAGCCATTCCGGATTCGGGCATCGGGATTCCGAGCTTGTCCATCATAGCACGGAAGTGATCTCTGTCTTCCGCAAGGTCGATAGTTTCGGGAGTTGTGCCGAGAATGTTTACGCCGTATTTCTTAAGGTCGCTTGCAAGGTTGAGCGGCGTCTGACCGCCGAACTGAGCGATAACGCCGAGCGGCTTTTCCTTATCGTGAATTGAAAGAACGTCTTCAAGGGTGAGCGGCTCAAAGTAGAGCTTATCCGATGTATCGTAGTCGGTTGAAACTGTTTCGGGGTTGCAGTTTACGATGATAGATTCAAAGCCGAGCTTTTTGAGTGCAAGTGCCGCATGAACGCAGCAGTAGTCAAATTCGATACCCTGACCTATTCTGTTGGGACCGCCGCCGAGAATCATTATCTTGGGCTTGTCGCTGACAGGGCTTTTATCCTCGTCAAGATGATAGGTGGAGTAGTAGTAAGCCGCATTGTCAGTACCGCTTACATGAACGCCTTCCCACGCTTCCTTTATGCCGAAGCCGATACGGGCATTTCTGATTTCTTCCTCGGTAACCTCAAGAAGTGAGCTTAAATAACGGTCGGAGAAACCGTCCAGCTTTGCCTGCTTTAGTACAGCCTTTTCGGGAACAGAACCCTTGATTTTGAGCAGTGCTTCTTCTTCGTCAACAAGCTCCTTCATCTGCTGTAAGAACCAGTCCTTAATCTTGGTAAGGGCGTGAATTTCTTCGATAGTAGCACCCTTGCGAAGTGCTTCGTATATAACAAACTGTCTTTCGCTTGTGGGGTATCTCAGCTGTGCTAAAAGCTCTTCCTTTGTCATATTGTGGAAGTTCTTCGCAAAGCCAAGACCGTATCTGTCCTTTTCGAGTGAACGTATAGCCTTCTGGAAAGCCTCTTTATAGGTCTTGCCGATGCTCATTACTTCACCGACAGCTCTCATCTGTGTTCCGAGCTTATCCTCTGCGCCCTTGAACTTTTCAAATGCCCAACGTGCGAACTTGATTACAATATAATCTCCGTCAGGGTAATACTTGTCGAGTGTGCCGTACTTACCGCAGGGAATATCCCCCAGCGTCAGACCGCAGGCAAGGAGGGCGGAAACGAAGGCAATAGGGAAGCCTGTAGCCTTTGAAGCAAGAGCGGAAGAACGTGATGTTCTGGGGTTTATTTCGATTACAACAATACGTCCTGTTTCGGGATTACGGGCAAACTGACAGTTGCAGCCGCCGATAACCTCGATGGATTCGATAATGCGGTAAGACATTTCCTGAAGCTCTTTCTGAACATCTTCGGGAATAGTCAGCATAGGAGCAGAGCAGAACGAGTCGCCTGTATGCACGCCGATGGGGTCGATGTTTTCGATAAAGCAAACGGTGATTTTATTGTTGTCGGCATCACGGACAACTTCAAGCTCAAGCTCTTCCCAGCCAAAGATACATTCCTCGACAAGAACCTGACCTACAAGAGATGCCTGCAAGCCTCTTTCGCATACAACCTTAAGCTCGTCTACATTATAAACCATTCCGCCGCCGGCACCGCCCATTGTATAGGCAGGACGAAGAACAACAGGGTACTTGAGTTCCTCGGCTATCTTGACAGCTTCATCAATCGTGTAAGCAACTTCACTTCTCGGCATACCGATACCGAGATCCTTCATTGCATTCTTGAACTCGATACGGTCTTCACCTCGTTCGATAGCGTCAACCTGAACACCGATTACCTGTACGTTGAACTTTTTCAGTACGCCTGCCTTGTCAAGCTCAGAGCAGAGATTAAGTCCTGACTGACCGCCGAGGTTGGGCAGAAGCGCATCGGGACGTTCCTGCTCGATAATCTGAGTAAGTCTGTCGAGGTTGAGCGGTTCAATATAAGTGATGTCCGCTACATCCGGGTCGGTCATAATAGTTGCGGGGTTTGAGTTTACAAGAACTATCTCGTAACCGAGCTTCTTGAGTGCTTTACAAGCCTGTGTGCCTGAATAGTCAAACTCACAAGCCTGACCTATGATGATAGGGCCGGAGCCTATTATCATAATTTTGTTAATGTCCTGTCTTTTTGGCATATTTCTCTTCCTTACCGCACTTTTGCAGTGCGAAATTTTTATTTGCCGTATTGTTGGCATATTTTATTAGGATAATAATATCACAAAATCCGACAGAATGCAATAGAAAACTTCTTAATTAAGGAAATTTCAGACGTCGATAAACTTAACATTCAATCAACATTTCTTGATTGAATGTTAAGTTCACAATAAAATAAAGCCGACCCGCTGAAAGGTCGACTGACAATATCCGGTTATGCTTTTTCAAATATAAGAATCTTCTGTGCGATTTTCTTTAAAAAAGGTAGCTTTCTGAACGGCTTCAATACCGGCATTATAACTGACATACCACGGATGATATCGTCATTTTTTATACATCTGAAACCGTCTGCCGCTTTACCTAAATCATCAAAGGTATCAGCACCAAACACGAATTTTGCACCGGTGTCCTGAATTGATTTTTCGGTATGTTCCTTGTTTACCCACTTTTTAGCAAGGCACTCCATAAGCACTGTCGCATTATCGAATTTATCTCTGATAATCGACAGCATCTGAGCGTTTTCATCAGAGGTAAGATACATTGAAAGACCTTCGATTATAAATAGCATTTTTCCTCTTTTTGTTACCTTGTCAGCCCAAGCGGGATCGGTTGCGGAAATGCCTATTGTAGATACCCTGCCTGATTCGTGATATATTGCGTCACGAACCTCTATAGTTTCCGGCAGATCGACATTGTACCATATTATTCTGCCGTTATCCATACGGTAAAATCTTGTGTCAAGTCCGCAGGCTATGTTTACAACTGTGCAATCGGGATTTTTGTTTATAAAGTCTTTGACCAATTCGTCAAATACGATGGTTCGTGCGATTACTCCGTTGCTCATCGTAGAATCATTTTCCGCTTTTGAAAAGTCATAATCGATTTTTCCGACAAGCTCTATTGCCTTTGCGTCATAAAATTTAGCATTCTTTTTTCTTGAATATTTGGCTCTTGCGTAAAAACTCTGTAGCATAGTTTCTGCTGAGCCTGTAAGCAGTGGATTGATTTTTTTGTCTTCCATAATATCTCCGTTAATACACAAATACATTTTGGTTAATCCCGACTAACCAAAATCATTTTACCACAAAAATGTGCCTCTGTCAATAAGAATCCAAGAGTATTGCAGTTGAAGAGCGGATTTAAGCAGGGTATAATCGGTTATAAATCAAAATTTCATAATATCGAAATAAAAATGTAAAAAAAGACTTGACAAAGGAGTCAGGATTTGTTATAATAAATCACGTTGTGAAAACAACCCAAAAGTTTATAGCTTTTGAGCCACTAGCTCAGGCGGCAGAGCACCTGCCTTTTAAGCAGGGTGTCCCGGGTTCGATTCCCGGGTGGCTCACCAAAGTCCTTCGATTGAATTCGGGGGACTTTTTTATTTGTGTTTTGATAAATACCGAATTGCACTGACTGAAGCTGTTTTTGCGGTAGCGGAAAAAATTTTGCGACAAAACTTGACATCGGGGCAGATATAGTATAATATATAGTTATAATTATCAGAAAAGAGAACTGTATGACCAAAAAGGAAAGAGCAGAGCTTGTTATAGACGAGCTTGCCGAGTGCTATCCGGACGTGAAATGCGCTCTTGTTTATAAAAAGCCGCATGAGCTTCTGATAGCGACAAGGCTTTCGGCACAGTGTACCGATAAGCGAGTAAATATGGTTACTCCCGCACTTTTCGAAAAATTCCCCGATATTGACAGCTTTGCGGCGGCAGAGCCTGACGAGGTTGCGGAATATATACATTCGTGCGGACTATATAAGACAAAAGCTGTCGATATTGTTATGATGTGCAGAATGCTCCGTGATGATTTCGGCGGTGAAATTCCCGATACAATTGAACAGCTTGTAAAGTTGCCCGGGGTCGGAAGAAAAACAGCTAATCTTATAGTGGGCGACCTCTACGGTAAGCCTGCTCTTGTATGCGATACACACGTTATAAGAGTGAGCGGAAGGCTGGGTCTTACCGATGGAACAAAGGATGCGCTGAAGGTTGAAAAACAGCTTGCCGCAATAATAAAGCCGGACGACAGATTGATGATGTGTCACAGGCTTGTGTGGCACGGTCGGCTTGTGTGCAGTGCGGCAAAACCGAATTGCAGCGAATGCAGGCTGAGCGGTTTTTGCAAGTTCTTTTCAGGGACAAAATAAAATAACGGCTTGGAGTGAGTATTATGAAAGGGAAGGTACGCAACGCAATAATAATTGCCGCAGGCGTGCTTATCCTTACCGTAATGCTCACTGTTGTTTTATATTACTATAACGACAAAGTAATGCGTGATAACGCATGGGTGTTCTCTGTGGATGAAACCTCATACGATGAAAGCTCGTATTCGTATGTGCAAAAACCGGATCTTAATTCAGCAGATCTTGAAACTCTGATGCAGATAAAAGGCGTCGGACGGAAAACGGCACACGATATTATAAACTATCGTGAAAAGCACGGGAAATTTACATCTATGTCACAGCTTAAAGAGATAAGTTCGGTAGATGATGAAGTATATATGATACTGTGCAGTCGGTTTACTGTTGCCTCGTCGGGATATTACACTAAAAACGAGTCTTACGGCATTCGCAAGGTAAACCTCAATAAAGCTACCGTAGACGAGCTGATGAGCGTTGAGGGAATAACGGAGGAGATCGCAAAGAATATTATATTGCGCCGTAAAGACCGCGGAGATTATACCTCTGTAAGAGAACTTCTTGATACCGAGGGCGTGACGATAACTCTTTACAGCAAAATTTCCGATAAACTGACAGTTTGATTTTATATTATTTTAGTGAGAAATTGCCAAAAAACTATTGATTTTATTGCAGTGATTTGGTATACTTAATTAATAAAGCATAACGCTTTATATATTTATAGGAAATACAAGGCGTTACGGAGGTCATTATGGATTATAACATCAAAGACGTATCCGGCAGACTGAAAAGCACAAGAGAATACCTTGATATATCTGTCGGCGAAATGGCAAACAAAACAAACGTCACTACAGACGAATATATTTCACTTGAAAACGGAGAAAAGGATTTTTCGCTTTCATTCCTGAATCAGGCAGCGGACGCACTCGGCATTGAGCTTATAGAGCTTCTTACAGGTGTTACGCCTAAGCTCAATACATATTCGATAGTCCGTAAGGATCAAGGCTTACCGATCGAGCGTCGGGAAAGATTTGCCTATCAGCATCTTGCCTATCTTTTTAAAAACAAGAAAATAGAGCCGTTGCTGGTAACAGCTCCTTATGATGAAGATGAGCAGAAAAAGCCTATACACCTGTCAGTACACGACGGTCAGGAAATGGACTATATAATATCGGGAACGTTGAAGTTCCAGATAGGCAGTCATATTGAAACGGTAAGTGAAGGCGACTGCATTTATTACGACAGCATGAATCCGCACGGAATGATAGCCGTTGACGGCAAGGACTGCAAGTTCTTGGCGATACTGATCTGATAAACAAAGGAACGGAAAGAATAGTATATGGAACAGGTTAAAAATTACTACAAGAGATTTGTAAAAGAAGGCTTTGATGAGAACGGGATACTGAATAAGTTCGAGATAGACTGTCCCGATAACTATAACTTCGGTTACGATATTATAGATAAGTTCGGAGAAATTGACCCTGACAGGAGAGCGCTTATCCACATCGACCTTCAGGAAAACCGTCACGATTTTTCCTATTCACAGCTTTCGAAGCTGTCAACGCAGGCGGCAAATCTTTTTAAGTCATACGGTATAAAAAAAGGCGACAAGGTAATGCTGGTACTGAAAAGAAACTACCAGTTCTGGATTGCGATAATCGCTCTTATCAAGCTCGGTGCGGTTGCTATACCCGCAACGCATCTGCTGACAACACACGACTTTACCTATCGCTTTGAACGTGCAAGCGTAAAAGCTATAGTATGTACCGGCTATAATCCCGATATAGCCAAGTATGTCGATGAGGCGCAGGAAGAAATCCACGCTGACGGTCTTGTTAAATTTATAGCAAACGGTCACAGGGACGGCTGGATTCCGTTCGATGATGAAATTGCCGGAATGCCCGAAACTATGGAGCGTGTGCAGACAGATACAAGGGAGCATATGCTGTTATATTTCACATCTGGTACTACGGGCTATCCCAAGATGGTTGTCCATAATCACAGATATGCACTCGCGCATATTCAGACGGCGGCACATTGGCAGAATGTCGATTCTGACGGTGTTCATCTTACAATATCCGATACAGGCTGGGGAAAAGCCGCCTGGGGCAAGCTGTTCGGTCAGATGTCACTCGGTGCGTGCGTGTTCGTGTATGATTTTGACAAGTTCATACCGACCGATATGCTGAGGATAATGCAGAACTATAAGATAACCTCATTCTGTGCGCCTCCCACCATGTTCCGTTTCTTTATAAAGGAAGGACTTGAAAACTACGATCTTTCGAGTCTTAAATATTCCGCTATTGCAGGCGAGGCACTCAACCCTGAGGTGTATAACAAGTGGCTTGAGTTTACCGGCCTTAAGCTGATGGAGGCATTCGGTCAGACCGAATCGACAGCACTGCTTGCAAATCTTGTAGGTATGACACCTAAGCCCGGCTCAATGGGCAAGCCTACTCCGCTCTATGATGTCGACATTGTCGATGATGACGGAAATCCGGTGCCTGTCGGAGAAGTCGGTGAAATAGTTGTCCGTGCCGAGCGTGGCAAGGATGGTCTTTTTGACGGCTATTACCGTGATGATGAGCTTACCGCTCAGGCATGGCACGACGGGCTTTATCATACAGGCGATACCGCTTGGAAGGATGAGGACGGCTACTTCTGGTATGTCGGAAGAAATGATGATGTTATCAAGGCGAGCGGTTACCGTATAGGACCTTTCGAGATTGAAAGCGTTCTGATAGCACATCCTTCTGTGCTTGAGTGTGCCGTTACGGGTGCACCCGACCCTATAAGAGGTCAGGTGGTAAAGGCAACAATCGTTCTTGCAAGAGGCTATGAACCGTCCGATGAGCTAAAAAAAGAGCTTCAGACCTACGTTAAGAAGAACACTGCGCCTTATAAATATCCGAGAATAGTGGAGTTCGTTGACGAGCTTCCCAAAACTATCAGCGGCAAGATAAGAAGGGTACAGATTCGTAACGAGGATAACAAGAAAAACAGTTAATGACAGAATTCGCCGCAGGTAATACTTGCGGCGATAGTTTTAGAGGGCTTTATGGAGTATTACATCTATCTGTTGCAGATATTCGGCGGCGGTAACCCGAAAATTCACGAGGTGATAAAGGCATACGGTAATGCAAGACTTGCGTATGAGCATATCAGCAGTGGCGATATGTCGCATATACCTTCTAACCGTCACGAGTATGTCCGCAGAGCGTCGCTCGAACGCTCGAAGGTGATAATGGATTATTGCGCCGGGAATAATATCGGCATTGTCACAATTGACGACAGGAATTATCCCGAACAGCTTAAGAATATATATAATCCGCCCGTTCTGCTGTTTACTGCGGGAGATATAAACTGCCTGCAAGGTAAGCTGGCAGTGTCGATAGTAGGCCCCAGAAAGCCGTTTGGCAATGCGATAAGGCTTGCGGAAAACATCTGCTACAATCTTGCGAGAAGCAACATTGTTCTTGTAAGCGGCTTTGCACTGGGCATAGACAGGATAGCGCACAACAACAGCATCCGTCACCGCAAGCCGACCGTGGCTGTGCTTGCCTGCGGAATAACTATTGATTATCCGAATAATTCATTCGGGCTGAGAAAGAACATAATCGACAACGGCGGACTTATTCTGTCGGAACTTCTCCCGGACACGCCGTGTAATTCTGATTATTTCAAATTCAGAAACCGTATTATTTCAGGGCTTTCAAAGGGTACTGTCGTGATAGGCGGCTACAACGGAAGCGGAAGCCTTATCACTGCAAACCATGCGTTTGAGCAGGACAGAGAGGTATTTTTTACTATACCTGACGATACGCTGGATAAGAAATACAGCCGTGTTATCAGATTTCTGCGTGACGGGGCGCATTCCGTTTATGATTTCTATGATATTATCAACGAGTTTTATCCTACTTATCGTGACATAATCGACGATACATATCTTGATAAGGAACAGCTGACGAGCTTTGTGATGCACGAGGATGTCAGGGAAACGCCGCCTGCTGAGGATGAGCCGACGGTTTGCGAAGCAAAGGGACCGGAGCCGGCGAAAAAAGATGAGAAGAAGCCTCTCCCTAAGGTGAAGGCGGCAGACGCACCACGCTTTAAAATTACAGGTGTCAAGGATAAGGAAAAGGAAATAGATTATTTCCGAGTAACTCCCGAAAATGTGCTGAAAAAGCGGAAAAAAGCGGGAAAGCCTGCTACACTGAATGACACGGCAGTAAAAGAAAGAATTCCTATAATAGCGCCGATTGCCGAAACCGATAACACGGATGCGAGTGAGGCAGAGCCGGTAACGGATACGGAAGAAAAGCAGAGCGGACAAATTGCGGAAGCCGCAGAAAACGCATCGGGAGCCGCAGAAATTCTCGGCATCATTGCAAACAGTGACGGAGTAACGCTTGATACGTTGCTTTCTGCCTGCAGCTTATCATTCGGGGAACTCAGCGAGATACTCGCCGACCTTGAAATAAGCGGTACTGTATCCTGCGGTGCGGGCGGAATATACACGGTAAAGAAGGAGCGGCAATGAATCGTTCACAGCTTGACAAATACATAACCGACTATTACGGCGTTAGAGCCGAAAGATTGTTTGAAAAAAATCCCGGGTTTCAGGCGTATCGTCATAATGATACGAAAAAGTGGTTCGCTATGATAATGGATTTACCTGAAAGCAGGCTCGGACTTGACGGGCAGAAAACTATAGATGTCGTCAATCTCAAGTGCGACCCTATCCTCATCGGATCGCTGAGGCTGGAGCAGGGCTTTTATCCTGCGTATCATATGAATAAGGAAAACTGGATAACGGTCGCCCTTGATGAAAGTGTATCCGATGAAAAACTCAGGATGCTTGTCGATATGAGTTATGAGCTGACAAGGAAAAAGCTCAGAAGAAAAAATAAGTAAGAATACCGCCTGTGAATGCAGTGAGCAAACACGGGCGGTAAATGTTTTATTTACTTTCTCATAAGTCTTAATGAATTGAAGATAGCGATTATCGAAACGCCTACATCTGCGAAAACAGCCGCCCACATATTAGCAAGACCTAAAACGCCGAGTACCTGAATTATCAGCTTTACACCGAGTGCAAATATGATATTCTGGAGAACTATGCGGTTTGTTTTTTTGCTGATTGCAAATGCGTCGGCAAGCTGCATTGGGTCATCCTTCATAAGAACGCAGTCTGCGGTTTCTATGGCACTGTCTGCGCCTGAGCCGCCCATTGCAACGCCTATGTCGGCAGATGCTATTACGGGTGCGTCATTTATGCCGTCGCCTACAAACATTACCTTTTCATTGCCTGGAAGCTCCGATTTCATCTTAAGCGTAATTTTGCTCTTGTCTTCGGGGAGAAGCTCTGCGTAGTAATCTGTGATACCAAGCTTTTCAGCCGCCGCAGCCGCCGCAGACCTGTTGTCGCCTGTGAGCATTACGACCTTCACACCGTGATTTTTAAGCATCTTTACGGCTTGGGCCGAGTGTTCCTTAGGCATATCTGCGATTTCGATAAGACCTGCATATTTATTGTCAACAGCGACATAAAGCAC
>ENA-OYXP01000755-OYXP01000755.1-human-gut-metagenome-genome-assembly--contig:-NODE-755-length-12027-cov-4.299198_pt1 | contig 12027 bp, 10 predicted proteins | sample MGYA00244847_ERZ653426 | MGnify/ENA primary metagenome ERZ653426 (study PRJEB26926, sample SAMN06164979) | human gut metagenome | biome: ENVO:00009003; feature: ENVO:2100002; material: ENVO:00002003...
AGCCGGAAAGGCTTGCACCTGAACCGAATTTTTCCGTTTTCGTCAGCGCCCAAAGTGCAAATAATCCGCCGAGCGAGTACCCCAGCAGGGCACAGTTTTCGGGTTCCGCCGGCGCGCCGAAACGCTCCTCTAAATACGGCAGCGCCGTGTCTGTCAGGAATTTCAAGTAGTCTTCCCCGCCGCCCGAAAACGGCTCACCGGGCCAAATGGGCTCCGCTTCCCATGGGGTGAAATCCCGGCCGCCGTCGATTTCCGTAGAAAAAAATAATACCTCCGGCGCATCTTCGGCGAGTAGCATCATCAGCTTTTCCATCTCCCACCCGCACAGTACATAGAGCCGCTTGGGCTTTCCCTCCGGTAAAAGGCAGGTGCAGCGACGGCCATCGAGCGTGAATACAATCGGATTTTTGGGCATAGTATCCCCCTTAAAAAACGGAGACCTGTTCGTTCACTGCACGCAAAACGCGGTTTTGTGCACGCTCACGCACTCCGTTTTAATCGAACTATTGTTTCTTTTAGCCAGTATAACACATTTTTTCGCAAAAAGCAAGGACGTGAGAGGACATCACAGGACATCTTTTTGCACAAACATCCCGGCCGAAATTTTACGACCGGGATGTTGCTTAAAGCTTCAATTTCAGTTTACTTGCACAACTCATCTGCGAGGGCGTCAATCTGGGCGCGGGAAGCATCGTTCAAGGCGCACTTTACGGTGACGGTGGTATCCGTGTAGGTGAGGTTCTTGCTCGTTTCCAGCATCTTTTTCATGACCTTTGCCGCCATGGGCGCCCACGCGCCGTTTTCGATCATGCCGACGGTGCGGCCCTGATAATTGCGAGCGGTGAGATGGTCGATAAAGCTCTGCATATGCGGGAAAATCGTCGCATTATAGGTCGTTGTGGCGAGCACGAGCTTGCTGTAACGGAACGCATCGGCAACGGCCTCCGCCATATCGCAGCGGGCGAGATCTGCGACAACGACGTTCGGGCAGCCGCGCTGGTTCAGTTTTTCGGCCAGCTCCTCCACAGCTTCTTTCGTATGGCCGTAGACGGAGGTGTAGGCGATGACAACGCCCTCGTCCTCGACCGCGTAGGACGACCATGTGTTGTATTTATCAAGATAATAGCCGAGGTTTTCGTTTAAAACCGGGCCGTGCAGCGGGCAGATGGTGGCAATATCCAGTGCGGCTGCCTTTTTGAGCAGTGCCTGCACCTGCGGGCCGTACTTGCCCACGATGTTCAGGTAGTAGCGGCGGGCCTCGCTGGCCCAGTCGGCCTTCTCGTCGAACTTTGCCACCGCGCCGAAGCGGCCAAAGCCGTCGGCAGAGAAGAGGACTTTTTCGGTGGACTCATAGCTCACCATGACCTCGGGCCAGTGGACCATGGGCGCAAGCACGAAGGTCAGGGTGTGGGCGCCCAGCGAAAGGCTCTCGCCGTCCTTCACGACGACGCGGCGCTCCTTGGCGATAGCCTCTGCGCCGAAGAACTGCTCCATATACTGGAAGGTCTTGGCGTTGCCCACCACCTGCATCTCGGGGTAGAGGGCGGCGAGACGGGCCACATTCGCGCCGTGGTCAGGCTCCATGTGGTGGACGACGAGGTAGGCGGGCTTCTCCCCTGCCAGTGCCTCGGTGACGTTTGCCAGCCACTCGTCGGTAGCGCGGTCGTCCACGGTGTCGAGGATGGCGATCTTCTCGTCCCGGATGACGTAAGAGTTGTAGCTGACGCCGGTGGGGACCGGGTACTGGCTCTCAAACAAATCGATGGTGGTATCGTCCACGCCCACGCCCAGAATGGCGCTGCTGATGTTCTTTACGCTCATAAGCACATTTCCTCTCTGTTATTGGTGTGTATGGTCTGCCATGGCTGGCAATTATTTTAGTAATCGTTCTCAGTATAGCACAGTCTGCCGCCTTCGTCAACTATTTATCAGGCCGGATGGCCGAATGACGTTCTACTGCGGTAGGTTATATGATAAAGTTCCAAATATATATCTTAGATACGTTATAAATCAAACTTTATCAGCTTGATAAAGTTCCCCCTGTTGATAAAGTTCGAACTTTATCAGCTTACCCGAAGTTCATCACATGGATAAAGTTCGTTTTGTCGCGCTGATACGTCATTATTCAGGAACTTTATCCGATATTTCGCTGGTCTCAGAGAGTGCTTTCGGCAGCTCGTTCATATCGTCTATCTCGAGCAGGGCGCTGGCGCTGGCCTCGTCGAGGCTCTGGACGCTGCGCAGCTTCCGGCTGATGGCCCGGCTGCGGACACCGATGAGCTGGTCCAGCTCTTCGTCGGTCTGGCGCAGACGCTGCTGCATCTTGGCGAGGCCCTGCCCGAACTTGTCGAACTCCGTCTTCACCGCGCCCAGCAGCTGCCAGACCTCGCCGGAGCGCTTCTGGATGGCGAGGGTCTTGAAGCCCATCTGCAGGCTGTTCAGCAGGGCCGCCATGGTGCTGGGGCCTGCCACGTTGACCTGATAGTCCCGCTGCAAGACCTCCAGCAGCCCCGCGTTCACCACCTCGGCATACAGGCCCTCAAAGGGCAGGAACAGGATGCCGAACGCCGTGGTATAGGGCGGCTCGACGTACTTTTCCCGGATGTCTCTGGCCTCGCTGCGGAGCACCAGCTCGAGGGCGTGGCGGGCATCCTCCACAGCCTGCGCGTCGCCGGAAGCGTAGGCGTCCTGTAAGTGGGCGTAGGTGTCGCCGGGGAACTTGGAGTCGATGGGGAGCCAGACGCTGCCGCCGTCGGCGCCCGGCATCCGGATGGCGTATTCCACCCGCTGGGTGCTGCCCGGGATGGTGGCGACGTTGGTGTCATACTGCTCCGGGGCGAGGATCTCTTCCAGGATCGCGCCCAGCTGGATCTCGCCGAGGATGCCGCGGGTCTTGACGCCCGAGAGCACCTGCTTCAGGCCGCCCACGTCGGCGGCGAGGGACTGCATCTCGCCAAGACCCTTGTACACCTGCTCGAGCTGCTGGTTGACAGCCTTAAAGCTTTCCGTCACCCGCTTCTGCAAAGCGTCCTGAAGCTGCTCGTCCACCGTGTGGCGTATCTCGTCCAGCTTGCGGGTGTTCTCAGCCTGCAATGCCGTCATGCTCTCGACCATGGCGCGGCGCAGCTGCTCCATCTGCTGGTTGTTGGCCTGCTCGAGGCTCTGCAGACGCCGCTCCAGAATGCGCTGCTGGCTGTCCTGCCCCTGACCGAGGGTGGTGCTCATGCTCTGCACAGCCGTCTGCAGCGTCTCGCTGACGCTGCGGATGGCGGCGTAGTTCTGCTGGGCGATGGCGTCCTGACGGGCGTTGAACTCTCTGGCCTGAGCGGCCAGCTGCTCTTCGAGCCAGTCTTTCAGCTCTTCGCAGTCGGCTTCGTCCAGCCCGCCGGCGGGGCGTCCGCTGCGGAAGAGCAGCAGCGCCATCATCAGGCAGATGGCCACCAGCAGGACGGTATACAGCATTGCGAGAAATTCCATTTATTCTACTTCCTCAAACTTCAAAACTTCTTTGGTTGTCACGGTATCGTCACCGTACAGGCCCACGCCGTCGGCCTCCATCTCGCCGCTCTGGTTGTCGTAGGGGTCGCTGCGGAAGCCCAGCATCGGCGGGTCGAAGGGCGCTTCAAAGGCGCTGTTTGCCACCATGCGGCCCGTATCCAGACTGCCGAAATAGTGGCGGCGGAGCACCTCATCGCCCCGGCGGGCCATGGAGGCACCGTAGGAGCAGTCGGCATACATCCAGCCCTTGGGGGCGACGTAGAACCGCGCCCAGTCGTGACAGCCCGCGTCCCCCGGAGCCACTGCAAAGCCGCTCTCCCACCGGGCCGGGATGCCCGCGATGCGGCAGAGGGTGATGAAGGTCAGCGCCATGATGCCGCAGTCTCCCCGGCGGCTGCGGGCGCAGTTCTCGGCGATGGACTCGTGGACGAAATAGGACGGCTGGAAGTGATACCGGACGTTCAGGGTGACATAATCGTAGATGCGCTTCGCCTTCTCCGCCGGGCTGGCGATGCCCTCGGTGAGCTGAGCCGCCAGCGCCCGCAGGTAGGGCGTAAAGACGATGTGGGGCGCTTCCTCGCCGGTGTAGAGATCGGGCTGCTCCGCGTCGGGCGTGAAGGAAAGCGGGTCGGCATAGACTGCCGTCTCCCGGTAGCTGTACTCGGCCCCGAAGGTGCGGTTCTCGGTCAAGTCGGCCTCCCAGCAGACGGTGCGCTGGGGCGCGTCCTCGGCGGCGATATGGCCGGGCGTCTCGGTGAAGCGGTCCAGCGTGATATGGCTCTGGGACGGGCAGGCGGCAGGCAGAGCCAGCCATGCCCGGACGTGGACGGCGTCTCTGCCCTCGGCTTTCGCCTTTTCCAGCGCGGCGGCGAAGGCTTCGTCGGACATCCGGATGCTGGTGCGGAGGGTGATGTCGGCGCTGGCGCTCCCCTCCCGCTCCATCTTCTCGTGGAGGCGGTGGCGCTCTTCGTTCTTGTTGTTGGGGGCGTCCGGCGTCAGCTTCCGGGCGGCGAGGTCGGCGTGGGTAGCCAGCAGCGTCTCGGCGAACCGGGCCTGATACCGCTTTTCCCCTTCCACGAACCGCCAGTCCATCCGGCCCTCCCAGTCGAGCTTCTTAAATTCTTCTGCCGTGAAGTCCTTGACCCGCTCCTGCATCCGGGCGATGGCCTCGGCTTCCGTCCAGCAGTATTCCCCGGGCAGCCGGCGCATGATCTCCTTCTGGACGGTCAGGGCCTCCCGCAGGGCGTCCACACCGTGGGGCGTGGGGTTCTCGGGCGGGACATACCCCTCCGGCGGGGCGATGCCGTTGGATGCCGGGCCGTTCTGGGTCTTTGTCCAGTCCTCGGCCAGCAGCCGGTCGATGCGGGCGATGGCCTCCTGATAATATCCGGCCGCTTTCAGCCGGGCGATGTCGTCGGGCAGGCCCACATTCAAGCTGCGGATCGATCCATTCCAGTCGTACATAATCTTTTCCTCCTGTTATTCCGAAACGCTCTGCCAGAACTCGGCAGCACGTTCCACCCAGTCCTCGGCGTCCGTCCCCACGCCGATGCCGATGCCGTGTTTGGCGTTGTCGTAAACTTCCACCCGGTTGGGGACGCCGCTGGCTTCCAGTGCCTTTGCAAGGGTCGGCCCCTGCAGGGGGTAGACGAAGGCTTTCAGCATGAGGTCATTCCTGCCGTACCACAGGAAGGTGGGCGGATAGTCCGGCGTCACGAGCTTCGAGACGGTGTAGGAATAGTAGCGTCTTTCCAGCCGGTCGGTATCCATCAGGAGATGGTAGGCAGGCTTTGCCCCAAAGAAGTTGTTGATGGGGTAGGCCAGCAGCAATACGCCGGGCTTCGGCACACCGTAGCGGCCCCAGCCCTTTTCCTCATTGCCGAAGACGCCTGCGATCTGTCCGCCGGAGGAGTAGCCCAGCAGGGCATAGTCTTCCGTAGAGACGCCGAAGGTGTCGGCATTGTCCATCACGAAGCGGATGGCCCGGGCCAAGTCTTCCAGTGGAGCGTCGTCCCCGGCCTCCCATCCGATGCGGTAGCGCAGCGAGAAGACGGCATAGCCCTGCTCGTGCAGCTCCCACGCCGTGGACACGCCGCCCCGCAGCTCGCCGCTGTAGTAGAGCGAGTTGCCCGACAGCACGATGGCAAACTTGGCCCCCGGCTGCTGGGCCGGGCAGTAATACAGCTCCACATGAGCGCGGGCAGGCACGGCGGCGATCTCCTCTTCCGAATACAGCGGATAGGTCACCCGGGTGCCGTCGTGGTAGACCTGAGCCAGATAGTTGAGGCCCGCTGCGCAGGCTTCGGCGGAGGTCTTGCCGACCACCTCGGTCAGCGTCTCGTCGTCGCGGCTGGTGGAGAACATTTCGCAGTCCCGCTCCCACACATAGGTGTATGTATAGAGGCCGCTGGCCTTGATGTCGGGGTCGTCGCGTATCTCCTTCATGGTGGTCTGGGGGGTGATGCTGGCTGCTGAGGCCGGGACGGCGAGGACACCAAGCATCAGCGCAGAGGCAGCGATTCGTTTCCAATCCATCTTCATTTCTCCTTTTTCAGAGCAGCCTTCATTGCATTTTTCGGCAAAGAGGTCTATAATAGTCCCTGCCCTGAACGGGTATTTATTCTATTGTATCACAATGGTGATGATTGTCAAAAAATTTCTGCCCGGGAGGGAGCCTTGTCATGCTGACCAATTACCACACCCACACCACCCGCTGCGGCCACGCCGAAGGCACCGAGGAGGAATACATCCTCACGGCCCTGCGCTGCGGCTTCAAGGTGCTGGGGTTTTCTGACCACACCCCCTGGGCCTACGCGACGCCGGGCTTCGTCAGCCGCATCCGGATGCTGCCCTCCCAGCTGGACGATTACGTCCTGACCCTGCGCGGGCTGCGGGAGAAATATGCCGACAAACTCCACATCCGCATCGGCCTCGAGGCGGAGTATTTCCCGGCCTATCTGGGCTGGCTCAAGGAAGAGATGGAGCGGCTGGACATCGAATATCTCATCCTCGGCTGTCACTACGACACCACCGACGAGCAGGACGCCAGAGCCAGCCGCTTCGGCGGCAGCACCTCCACGGCCCACGGCAGGCGGTATGCCGAACAGGTGGTGGAAGCGCTGGAAACGGGGCTTTACCGGTATCTGGCCCACCCCGACCTCTTTTTGAACCGGGTGACGGCCTTCGACGCCGACGCCGAGAAAGCCTGCCGGGACATCTGTGCCGCAGTGGCGCGGCTGGACATCCCCCTCGAGTACAACATGGCCGGACTGACTTTGCAGGACCGTCCCGACGGCTCTCTGGGCTACACCCGGGACGAGTTCTGGCACATCGCGGCGGAGTATCCCGTCAAGGCCATCATGGGCTGCGACGCCCACGCCCCCTCGGAGCTGGACGTCGTCCCCGCCATCGAGGAAAAGAAAGCCTTCCTGCACAGCTTGGGCATCCCGGTGCTGGACACCCTGCCGGGGCTGGAATAAGCGGCCATTGCGCGGACGGGCTGCATCTGCTATACTGAGACAAGAGGAATGATGCAGGGCGCATTGGGGCGCTCTGCCGGGAAAGAATATCATGAGCAATATCACCATCCGGCCCATGGAGCCGGAAGACTGGAACGCTGTATCCGAGATCTATTTAGAGGGCATCGCCACGGAGCACGCCACCTTCCAGACCACCTGCCCGCCCTACACGGCGTGGGATGCCTTTCACATCAAAGAATGCCGCCTCGTCATTCTGGACGGCGGCGAGCTGGCCGGTTGGGCCGCACTGCGGCGGGTAGACCCCCGCTGGTGCTACCGGGGTGTGGCCGAGGTGAGCATCTACGTCGGCGAGAAGTTCCGGGGCCGAAGCCTCGGCTCCCGCCTGCTGACGGCCCTCTGCGATGAATCGGAAAAAGAGGGCTACTGGACCTTACACTCCACCGTTTTACAGGACAACACCGCCAGCCTCGGCCTCCACACGAAGTGCGGCTTCCGGGTGGTCGGGCGGCGGGAGCGCATTGCCCGGGACTGTCATGGCCGCTGGCTGGACACCTACCTGATGGAGCGCCGCGCCAAAGCCGACGAGCCTGCGGGGTACAAGAAATTATAAAAAATGAGCTGCTGCACGTTACGTACAGCAGCTCATTTTCGTGTCAGGCAATGCCTTTACCACTCGTTGTCCGCCGCGTCCATATCGGCCACCCGGGTGCGCTGGAACATGCTTTCCAGCACGGCGCAGTATTTGTCGGCCAGGCAGACGATGACCGCCTCCCGGCAGGTGGGGACATGGCGGAAGGTCAGGGGCCACATATGGCTCGAGATGATGTTTTGCTCTTTCCTGGTGATGGCGAAGCAGCGCTCGGCATTGACGCAGGCAGAGCCGGGATGGGCAAAGCCGTGCATCTCGAACAGGCGGCGCAGGCCCCGGAAAGAGCTGCGCTTGTGCCAGTCGTAGAGATAGAAGTCATGGAGGAAGGCCCCCACGGCCAGCGACGTCTCATCCGCGCCCAGATGGAAGCGGCGGTTGAGCCAGAAGCTCACCAGCACCACATTCTTGCAGTGCTGGTAGGTGGTCACGTCGCCGTGCTGGATAAATTCCCGCATCCGCTGCACTTCGGGGTGCTGGTCATATTGGGCCAGAATGGTGGTGAGGCGCTGACGCTCCGTATCAGAAAGCTGCATTGAAAAGTTCCCTTTCATAAAGAGGTTGAACCGATCAAGACCTCAGCTGCACCGGGTTGGAATTGCCGAAATTCTCGGCCTCGGTGGGGTTTGTGCGCTTGAGGTCCAGGTCCACGAGGTACTGCTTGCCGTCGCCCAGCTCCTCGAGCTGTGCCAGTTTTGCCTTGGCGGATGCTTCGTCCGGGTACCACTGGATGAGGAAGAAATTCTCCGCCTCCACGCCGTAATACAGCCACTGGCCGTCGGCCCGGAGCAGGTCGTCCAGATGGTCTACCTCGTCGCCGTCGGTCAGGCCGAGGCCCTCTTCCGCGTAGACGTTTTCCGGCTCCACCTGCAGCACTTCGATGACCTGAATGGCGCTCTGCAGATATTCGTCCTGAGCGATGCTCTTGTCGGAGAGCTCCCAGCCCGTCAGGAATGCCTGCATCAGCAGGTCTTTGACCGAGATCTTCTTTTCCATGTATGTTTCCTTCTTCCTCGTTTGTTTCCGCTGACCAGTATACGCTCAAATCTTGGGCAGGTCAACCATAAATTTATGAATTTTTTGTAGGAATGTCTAAATTTAACTCAATTTGAACCCAAACGTCTCCCCCAGCCACTCGAGGCAGAGAGTCACCCAATGGGCGCGGTGAGGGTCGGCGGCATCCACTTCGGCGGTACTGATGCTGGTGCCGTGAGCGCCCTTCTCGAACAGATGTGCCTCGCACGGCACGCCCGCCCTCCGCAGGGCGGCCAGCAGGAGAAGCGTGTTCTCCACCGGAACGGTCTTATCCTCCATGGTATGCCAGACGAAGACCGGCGGTGTGTCGGAGGTCACCTTATCCTCCAAGGTGAACACCTGCTGTGCGGCAGCATCCTCGCTGCCCGCCAGCTGGATGAAGCTGCCCCGGTGGGCAAACTCCCCTGCCGTGATGACCGGGTAGCCCAGGATCACTGCATTGGGCCTCTGCTGGGCCGTCTCGCCCGGAATGTCCAGCACCGAGGCGGACAGGGCCAGATGTCCGCCCGCCGAGAAGCCGCAGACGGCGATCTTATCCGGCAGGATGTGCCACTCTCCCGCATTCTGCCGCAGCAGAGCCAGCGCTTCGTTCAGCTGTCGGAGAGGCTGGTAGTTCTGCGCCCCCTCCCCCACGCTGTAGGTCAGCACGGCGGTGTGATAACCCGCCGCCGCAAACTGCAGGGCCACCGGGTCGCCCTCCCGGGGGCTGACATGGTTGTAGCCGCCGCCCGGCACCACCAGCACCAAAGGCCGCTGCTTCACGGCGGGCATGGCGTCCAGCGACGCCCGCAGGGAAACCGTCAGCACACCGCCGCCTGCAAGTTCCAGCTCTATCTGCTGCATTCCTCATCCTCCTTATAAACAGGTCTGTCATTCCGGCCCATTATACGGCTTTGGCGCGGGAAAGTAAAGGCGGCTTTGGCCCCGAAAGGAAAGTTTTTTGAACTTTTTATGAAACCCCTTGATTTTTGTCTCTCAGCGGTGTATATTAGCACTCGAAAGTTATGAGTGCTAAGTTTTCACGAGCGTTTTTCCGTTCCGTGTACCGGCACTCTCCACAGGCAATCCTGATGCGACACGCGCCCGGGCAGTTCCGCCGCCGGGACGCTAAAATCTGATAAAAAGAGGTTTTGTATTATGGCGAAAAAAGAATTTCAGGCCGAGAGCAAAAAGCTGATGGACATGATGATCAACTCCATCTACACCAACAAGGAAATTTTCCTGCGCGAGCTGATCTCCAACGCTTCGGACGCCATCGACAAGCTGTATTATAAGAGCCTGACCGACACTTCTGTCGGCATGAACAAAGGCGATTTCCGCATCCTGCTCACCCGCGACAAGGACAGCCGCACCCTGACCATCTCCGATAACGGCATCGGCATGACCCGGGAAGAGCTGGAGCAGAACCTTGGCACCATCGCCCACTCCGGCTCCCTCGACTTCAAGAAGGACAACCAGGACGAGAACATCGACATCATCGGTCAGTTCGGTGTCGGCTTCTACTCTGCCTTCATGGTGGCCGACAAAGTGACGGTCATCTCCAAGGCTTACGGCTCCGACGAGGCTTGGCAGTGGGAGTCCAGCGGTGCTGACGGCTATGAGCTTGAGCCTGCTGAGAAGGAGACTGCCGGTACCGACATCATCCTCCACATCAAGCCCGACACGGAGACCGACAACTACGACAACTTCCTCGACGAGTACGGCATCGTGGCCATCGTCAAGAAGTACAGCGACTATGTGCGCTACCCCATCCAGATGGAACGGGAGAAGAGCCGTCAGAAGCCCGAACCCGACCCCAAGCCCGACGACTACAAGCCCGAGTGGGAGACCTACACCGAGCTGGAAACTCTGAACAGCATGGTGCCTATCTGGAAGAAGCAGAAGAGCGAAGTCACCGACGAGGAGTATGCAAACTTCTACAAGGATAAGTTCAGCGACTATGCCGACCCCGCCCGCGTCATCGTGAGCCGCACCGAGGGTACTGCAAACTATAACGCCCTGCTCTTCGTGCCCAGCCACCGCCCCTATGACTTCTACACCAAGGACTACGAAAAGGGTCTGGCTCTGTACGCATCCGGCGTCCTCATCATGGAGAAGTGCGCCGACCTGCTGCCCGACTACTTCAGCTTCGTCAAGGGCATCGTGGACAGCCAGGACCTGAGCCTGAACATCAGCCGTGAGATGCTGCAGAAGGACAATCAGCTCAAGCTCATCCACAACGCTCTGGAAAAGAAGATCAAGAACGAGCTCCACGCCATGCTGGCCAACGACCGCGAGAAGTACGAGAGCTTCTGGAAGGAGTTTGGCCGTCAGCTGAAGTTCGGCGCATACTCCGACTACGGGATGCACGCCGAGCTGCTGCGCGACCTGCTGCTGTTCTGGTCTGCCAAGGAGCAGAAGATGGTCACTCTGCAGGAGTACGTGGACAAGATGCCCGCCGAGCAGAAGTACATCTACTTCGCTGCCGGCGACTCCACCGACCGTCTGGCAAAGCTGCCTGCCGCTGAGCTGGTCATGGACAAGGGCTACGACGTCCTGCTCCTGACCGAGGATGTGGATGAGTTCTGCCTGCAGATCATGCGCACCTATCCCCGCAAGGATGCCGAGGGCAAGGACGGCACCGTCGAGTTCAAGAACGTCAACAGCGGTGATCTGGGCCTCGAGACCGAGGACGAGAAGAAGGCCGCCGAAGAGGCTACCACCGCCAACAAGGCTCTGTTTGACGCCATGAAGGACGCTCTGGACGGCAAGGTCAAGGAGGTCAAAGTCTCCACCCGCCTGAAGGATCATCCCGTCTGCCTGTCCGCCGACGGCCCGCTGTCCATCGAGATGGAGAAGGTGCTGTCCAAGCAGCCCGGCAGTGAGGGCGTCAAGAGCGACAAGGTGCTGGAGCTGAACGTCAACCACCCCGTCTTCGCTGTGCTGAAAGCCGCACAGGAGGCTGGCGATACCGAGAAGCTCAAGAAGTACAGCGCTCTGCTCTACGCACAGGCACAGCTCATCGAGGGCCTGCCCGTGGATGACCCCGCCGCTTACGCCGAGGCCGTCTGCAGCCTGATGCAGTAATTTTTCCCTGTGTTCCCGGGCCGGAGGGCGCTGCTCCCTCGCCTTCCGCCTGACATCATAATTTTCTTCCCTTAACAAGAAGGCCGCGTTCCACTGGAAAAGTGGATCGCGGCCTTTTCTTTTGCACTGCCCGCCGCAGTAAGGTTTCTCCATATCGCGGCCCGCTCCCTCGCCGGAGTGCAGTGCCGGGCTGCTTTGGTGCAGTTATACAATGCTTTTCCGGTTTTGAAAAAACTTTTGTCTCAGTTGTAATTCTGTCTCTTATACACATCTCCGAGCCCACGAGACGCGTAGTAATCTCGT
>ENA-OYXP01000757-OYXP01000757.1-human-gut-metagenome-genome-assembly--contig:-NODE-757-length-11999-cov-4.167783_pt1 | contig 11999 bp, 7 predicted proteins | sample MGYA00244847_ERZ653426 | MGnify/ENA primary metagenome ERZ653426 (study PRJEB26926, sample SAMN06164979) | human gut metagenome | biome: ENVO:00009003; feature: ENVO:2100002; material: ENVO:00002003...
CTAGTCGTCGGCAGCGTCAGATGTGTATAAGAGACAGGTCTCGTCGACGAGCTTGCCGCCCTCGGTGAGATCCGGAAGATGCTCGAATTTCTCCCCGCGCACCTGCCACGAGAAGCCGTCGTGCTGCCACAGACCGCTCTGCGTGCTGCGCACGACCTCATAGCGCTCCTCATGCTCGAGAAGCATTCCGACGACGGACGATTCCGGCAGGATCGTCGTGATCTTATCCGCGACGCGCCTGTGCTCCGGCAGGCCGAGCAGCGACGTGCGAAAGCCGGGGCCGTCGTTATTGTACACGCGCATCAGCTGGTTCTGCACGGCTTCGCCGCAGAACACCGCGCTGTAGACCGCGAGATTGCCGCCCTTGGAGTGCCCGCCCACGCGAAGCGGGTGCGACGGAAGCGCCGCGGCTGCCGCGGCCAGATACTCCGCCGCCATCCTCTGCGCCGGGACGACCGGCAGAAAGGCCAGATTGAAATCCTCCTTCCAGCCGACGATGGTGTCATCCGTGCCCCGGAAGGCGATATAGGCCGTCTTGTCCGGCAGAAGCGCCGTCAGCGCGGAAAACTGCGTCTGCGTTTCTTCATCGGTACGGCTGACATAGGCGCAGAGCGTCAGATCGGAAAAGCGGCGGCTCGCGGCCATTTTGTGCCCCAGCTCCGGGATCTGCTCCGGCACGAGCACGCCCATTGTCTCCTGCGGCTTTGCCGCGTCGTACTTCTGCATGGCCTCCGGCAGAGAAACGGGCGCGGAAAAGTCCGCCGGGACGATGCCGGAAAAGTCCAGAAAGCAAAGCTCCGCCATCAGCAGATTGTCGACCTCGTTGAACCCGCGCTCGGCAAGCGTCAGATCGCCGCGCCAGTCCAGATAATCCAGAATGTTTGCCATGGAAATACCTCCGGAGTTTAGTGTACCCATCATACACAAATTTTACCGGAAAAACAACCAAATCGGGCAGAAAAAAGCCTTAATTTTTTCTGAATTCGTACAGCCTATAAACCTATTGACTTTATGGGGAATATATGTTATGCTCAAGCCATAAGAAAGAATTCCCTGCAAAGGAGCTGATATTGATGCAAGTCTATGCGGACAACGCAGCAACCACCAGAATGCACCAGACGGCCATCGACACGATGACCTATCACCTGAACAACACCTTCGGCAACCCGTCGAGCCTCTACACCATCGGCCAGCAGGCCAAGGAGGTGCTCGAGACGGCGCGGGCCGATATGGCCGCCTGCTTCGGCGCCCAGCCGCGCGAGATCTATTTCACCTCCGGCGGCAGCGAGGCCGACAATCAGGCCATTACCTCCGCCGCCTATCTCGGCGCGCGCAAGGGCAAAAAGCACATCATTTCCACCACGTTTGAGCATCACGCCGTCCTGCATACCCTGAAGCGGCTGGAAAAGCAGGGCTTTGAGGTAACGCTTCTGGACGTGCACGCGGACGGCCTTGTCTCGGCACAGCAGATCGCGGATGCCATCCGCGATGATACCTGCCTCGTGACCATCATGTTCGCCAACAACGAGATCGGCACCATTCAGCCGATCGAGGCAATCGGCGCGGTCTGCCATGAACGCGGCGTGCTGTTCCACACCGACGCGGTGCAGGCGGCGGGCCACGTGAAGATCGACGTGAACGCGATGCATATCGATCTGCTGAGCCTGTCCGCGCACAAGTTCCACGGACCGAAGGGCGTGGGTATGCTCTACGCGCGGCGCGGCATCATCCTCACGAACCTCATCGAGGGCGGCGCGCAGGAGCGCGGCAAGCGCGGCGGCACGGAAAACGTCCCCGGCATCGCGGCCATGGCGGCAGCCTTGACGGAAGCCTGCGCCAATATGGATGAGAACACAAAGAAGGTCACGGCCCTGCGGGACCAGCTCATTGACGGCATTTCCAAAATTCCGCACTGCGCGCTCAACGGCGCGCGGGAGCCGAGACTGCCCGGCAATGTGAACTTCTGCTTTGAGGGCATCGAGGGCGAGAGCCTGCTGCTGCTGCTCGACGCGAAGGGCATCAGCGCGTCCTCCGGCTCGGCCTGCACGTCCGGCTCGCTCGACCCCAGCCACGTGCTGCTGGCCATCGGACGGCCGCACGAGGTCGCGCACGGCTCGCTGCGCCTGACCATCTGTGAGGACAACACCGAAGAGGAAATCGACTATATCCTTGCCGAGCTTCCGCCGATCGTGGACGATCTGCGGAACATGTCGCCGGTCTGGAAGGACCTGATGAGCGGCAAGCGGCAGTTTACGCTGTAAGGAGGGCTTTTATCATGGCACTGTATACCGAAACCGTCATGGATCACTTCATGCACCCGCGCAATGTCGGCGAGATCGCAGACGCGGACGGCGTCGGCGAGGTCGGCAACGCCAAGTGCGGCGATATCATGAAGATGTACCTGAAGATCAAGGACAACAAAATCGAGGACGTGAAGTTTGAGACGTTCGGCTGCGGCAGCGCGATCGCCTCAAGCTCCATCGCGACGGAGATGATCAAGGGCCGGACGCTGGAGGACGCGCTGGCGCTGACCAATCAGGAGGTCGTCGACGCGCTGGGCGGCCTGCCTGCGCACAAGCTGCACTGCTCCGTTCTGGCCGAGGAGACCGTCAAGTCCGCCATTCAGGACTATTACGAGAAAAACCACATCGAGTACGACCACAGCAAATTCCCCAAAAAGGAAGACTGCGAGTCCTGCTGCCGGATGGTATAACGAAACGCACCGGGCGCGGCCATTGGCCGCGCCCGGCTGCGCGCTCAATCAGCTTCGTTGACAGGGGCCTCCGCCTCATTTGCCTGCTGGATGGTGATGCTTTCCTGCGGGGCTTCGGAGAATTCGAGCTGGATGACGGCCTGCGGGAAATTGACCGAGCAGGACGCGCGTTTTCCGCGTTCGGCTGCAAGCCGCCCGGCAAGCGCCAGCAGCTGCTGCAGGGTGTCCCGGTTCAGGCCGCCGCCGCGCCAGTGGAACACGAACAGGGGCTGCTTTTTGCGCAGTGCTTGCGCAAGCCGCTTTTCCAGCTCCTCCGGCTTCGTGAACGAGACGCTTCGATAGTAAAAGCGTTTCCCATCCGTGCAGGCGGGGACGGGCAGGACGAGCGGGGTGTGGTCGCGGAAGAGCCTGCCGTCGTCGAGGTTATAATAATCGTACCGCTTTTCGCCCCGCTGGAGCGAGTTGTCAAACGTCGCGTCGAGGTGGTAATACTGCCCGCCGACGCGCACGACATTCCATGTGTGGCGGTATTTGATCCCGCGCGCGGGGTCCGCCTCGCTGAGCGCGACGATGCACCACAGGCCGAGCTGGTCGCACAGCGCCTTGACGGTCTTCGCGATGCCCTCGCACACGCCGACGCCCTGCGTCATGGGGCCGAGAATTTCATGAGAATACGGCTTTTTGAGCTTGTCGTAGCGCACGTTTTCCAGAATGAAATCGTGCACGGCAAGCTCTTTTTCCGCCTCCGTCTTCCCTTCGAGCGGCTTCGTCAGCCGGGCCAGACGTGCACTGACCGCCTGCTGGTGCGTGCGAATTTTTGCTTTGTCAAACAGATACTCCGGCAGAAGCTCCATATGCGCCGCGCCGGTCATCCACCGGCAGCGGTAGCCGGTGACGTAAAAGAGCAGCGGCTCGTCGAGCTTCAGCCGCAGATACACGTCCGCAAGCTGCTTTTCATCCAGCATCGGAATGCGGATGCCGGGCGCAAGCGCGCGAAAGCCGCCCAGAAGCGCGTCATACACGCCCTGCAGCGGCCGGGAAAGCTGTCCGTAATAATATCGCATAGAACCTCAAAACTGCAGCTGCGCGGGCTGCAGATCATCCAGTCCGGACAGCGTCCGCACCGGGACTGCACCGCGCGCGATCAAAGCCTGCGCGCCCTCGGAGCCGTCGTCGCTTACAAACACCGGGCTCCAGCCGCGCCTTAAATTCTCCGTCGTCCCGTCCCACGTGCCGCCTGCTCCGGTGCGGCACTGCGCGACGAGCGTTTTTTCGCCCATGGCGTGGATAAAATGGTTCCGCGACAGCGCCCGCTGTGCGGAAAACGGCAGATCATAGCCCTGCTCGGCCAGATATAAAACGTGCGCCTGCGCCGGGCAGTCCAGAAGCCGCCCGGCCGGGAAAACCACGGCGGAGCCGCCCGCCGTCAAACAGGCCTCCTGCGCCGCGCGGTCCGCACCCATCGCTCCGCCGGAACAGAGTGCGTACCCAGAACGCGCAATGAGCCGCCCGGCGGCCTCCGCGAACGCGCGTCCGCCCTCCGTCAGCTCCCGCGAGCCGACGACAGAGATGCAGCGCGAGGCAAGCAGCGTTTCATCCCCCTTCGCGAACAGCACCGCCGGGCACCGCTGGCCGAGCGTCTGCCGCAGGCGTGCGGGGTAGCGCGGCGACAAGCGCGTGATGGGCACGATCCCGTTCCGCTCTGCCGCGCGCAGATAGCGCTCCAGCTGTGTTTCGCGCGACAACAGCCGCACGATGCGCCCGCACTGCTCCTGCGAATAGCCGAGCCGTTCCAGATCGCGCGCCGTCAGCTCCCGCAGCGGGTTTTCTCCGCCGGGGCCGAGGGCGCGCGCCCGCTTGGCAAGTTCCTGAAACTGCGCCATGGTCAGCGGCCTGTCCTCCGCCTCCGGCAGCGCGCAGCACAGAAGCAGCAGGCCGGTTTCTGCCGCCGTCAACGGAAGCGGCGGCGCGGCGGCGCCTTTTTGGGCTTCGGCGGCTCCTCCTCAACGAGGGAGCCGTCCTCCGCGAATTTCACGGGCTGTATGGCATAGTGGGAATATTTCGCGATCTCTGCCAGCTTCGCCTGCTCCGGGAACGTGCCGAGGATGGACACGGCGATGCCCTTTTTCCGGGCACGGCCCGTGCGGCCGATGCGGTGGATATAATACTCGTTCTCCTCCGGCACGTCGTAGTTGATGACGCAGTCCACATCGTCGACGTCGATGCCGCGCGAGGCGACGTCCGTCGCGATCAGGATGGGGAGCTTGCCGTCCTTGAACGTGCGCATGGTCTTCTCGCGCTTCTGCTGCGGGATATCGCCGTGGATGCAGTCGGCGTCGAGGCCCATGCGGACCAGATCGTCGCGCAGGCGCTGGCACATGACCTTCGTGTTGCAGAAGACGATGGTGCGCTCCAGCCGGAGCGTGCGGATGAGCCTGCTCGTCATCTCGATCTTCTCGAGCGGCGGGCAGGTGATGGAATACTGCGTGATGTCCGGGCGGTTGTCCGTATCGGCGGGGACGGTGATCTCCACCTCGTCGCGCTGGTACATCCACGAGACGGTCATGACCTCCTGTGAGATGGTCGCGGAGAACAGACCGAGATTGCGGCGGTTCTTGACCTTCTCGATGATCTTCGTCACGTCGTCGAAGAAGCCCATGTCGAGCATCCGGTCGGCCTCGTCCAGCACGACGGTCTGCACCTTGTCAAACGAGAGCGTATGGCGCTTATAGTGGTCCATCAGCCGTCCCGGCGTGGCCACGACGATCTGCGGATGATTCTTCAGCTGCTTGATCTGCCCCTCGATCTTCGCGCCGCCGTAGACCACGGCCACGCGGATATTCTTATAATAGGTAAGCAGCCCGCGCAGCTCGTCGCAGATCTGGATGGCAAGCTCACGCGTCGGGGCGAGGATCAGACCCTGTAAGTCCTCGCTTTCCGCATCGATATGCTCGATCATGGGGATGCCGAAGGCGAACGTCTTGCCCGTGCCGGTCGGGGCCTTGGCAATGACGTCCTTCCACTGCATGAATTCCGGGATGGCCTCGGCCTGGATGCGGGTCGGGTATCCGTAGCCCTTCTTCTCCAGCGCCTGCAAAATCTCCTCCGACAGGCCAAGGTCGGCAAAAGTCAAGTTCTGTTCCATAGAGATCGCTTCCTCATTCAATGTTCTGGCGAAAATCGCAATTTTTTTAATCATATCATATTTTCGCCGCGTTTCCAATCCCCTTCCCGGAAAAAAGAGGGCGTTTTTTCGCTTGCTTCCGTCCGGAATGCGCGGTATAATAAACCTTAAACACTTTGAAAGAGGCGGACGCTATGACAAATTTCCTGCTGAGGCGCTTTGTTCCGGATTATCAGAATACCGCCGACCCCGCCGTGCGCGAAAAATACGGCAATCTTGCCGGGATCGTGGGCATCATCTGCAATGTGCTGCTGTTTGCGGGCAAGCTTCTGGCCGGGACGCTCTGCGGCAGCGTATCCGTCACGGCGGACGCTGTTAACAACCTCTCCGACGCGTCAAGCTCTCTCGTGACGCTGCTGGGCTTCCGGCTGGCGGCCCGGCCCGCCGACGAGAAACACCCCTATGGCCACGCGCGGATGGAATACCTGTCCGGCCTTGCCGTGGCCGTGATGATCCTTGTGATCGGCGTGGAGCTGGTCAAAAGCTCGGTTCAGAAGATCCTGCACCCGGAGGCCGTGGAGTTTTCCGTCCTGACCGCCGCCGTGCTGACAGGCTCGATCCTGCTGAAGCTCTGGATGGCGCTGTTTGACCGGAAGCTCGGCAGGAAGATCAGCTCTGCCGCGCTGATCGCCGCCGCTGCCGACAGCCGCAGCGACGTGATCGCGACCGGCGCGGTGCTGCTTGCCTGCGTGGTCGGGAAGCTGACGGGACTGAGGATCGACGGCTGGGCTGGGCTTCTGGTGGCGCTGTTTATTCTGTGGTCGGGCGTCGGCGTAGTGAAGGACACCGTCGACCCGCTGCTGGGCGCGAAGCCGGATGAAGCGCTTGTGCGCGCCATCGCGTATCTTATGACCTCGCATGTGGACATTCTCGGCTTCCACGATCTCATGGTGCATGACTATGGCCCCGGGCGCCGCTTTGCCAGCGTCCACGCCGAGATCGACCACCGCATCGACCCGCTTATTGCCCATGAGATTCTGGACGAGATCGAGCGGCAGGCAAAGCGGGAGCTGCACGTTGATCTCGTCATCCACTATGACCCCGTCGTCACCGACGACCCGGAGGTCGCCGCCGTGCGCACGCGCGTTCTGCAGATCATGCACGGGCTTGACCCGCGCCTGTCCCTTCATGATTTCCGCATGGTCTCCGGGACGCATCATGTGAACGTCATTTTCGACATGGTGCTCCCGCCGGAGGATGCACAAACCGCCGAGCAGCTGCGTCGGCAGATCGAAGCGCAGCTGCAGGACGGAAAAAAGACGTATCATCTGATCGTCACGTTCGACACGGCGGCCTTCAACGAGCTGTCGACGGAGGCGGGAGAGCAGCAGTCCCGGTAAGCGGACGCCTTCTTGTGCCTCCCCTTCTTTACACCTACCATATATGGATTTCCTGCTTCGTTATGTTACGCGCAATGTTACAGTTAAATTACAAACCCCCCGAAATGCTTGACGAAACGGGGGCGGTGCGGTAAGATGCAGATACAAATTACACAGGGGGCTTTGCTCCGATGTGTAAAATTTAAACAGGAGGAAATCCAAATGAAGAATCTGAAAAAGGTTCTCGCGCTGGTTCTGGCCGTTGTCATGATCATGGGCACCGTCGCCGTCGCCAGCGCAAAGGACTACGCGGATATCAAGGCTGACAGCGATTACGCCGAAGCAATTGATGTCCTGTCCAACCTCAACATTCTTGATGGTTTCAAGAATGGTGAGACGTACAACTTCCAGCCGGATGGCTACTTCACCCGTGCTCAGGCAGCCAAGATCGTGGCGATCGTCCACAACGCGGCTACCAACGGCAAGATCAAGGGTCAGGATGCTATCTCCAGCCTGTACAGCAACGCACAGAACCCGTTCGTTGACTGCAACAACTCCTGGGCGCTGCCCTTCATCAACTACTGCCGCATCACTGGTCTGGCTGACGGCATGACCAAGACCACCTACGCTCCCGAGCGCAGACTGACCGGCGTGCAGTGGCTGAAGCTGATGCTCACCACCCTGAACTTCGACACCGCCAAGGAAGGCTACACCGGCACCGGCTGGGACATCAACGTCCTGAACCGCGCCAACGAGCTTGGCCTGCTTGCTGGTCTCCCCACTGGCTGGAAAGCCATCGAGAACATCAAGCGCGGCGAAGCTGCTCAGATCCTCTACAACGCGCTGACCACGAGCCTTGTCGAGTATGGCCAGAACATCATGGGCTACAATCCCACGGTTGCGGCTGGCAACTTCCTCACCAAGGCGTTCGTCGCCAACGAGTCCGTTGTGTCCACCGGTGTTCTGCTCGCCGCCAAGATGGGCGTCGGCATCACCCGTACCACTGACGCATTCCGCCGTCCGGGCTACAAGTGGAGCTATGGCACTTGGAGCAAGTTCTACATGGACGCGCCGGTCAACAGCTACACCACCGCTGTTACCATGTGCGACATCCTGAAGAACGACATGAAGGTTCCCGAAACCTCCTCCGAGGCGGTTGTTCTGAATGGCTACCGCAAGGGCGCAGCGCCCACCGATGCCGGCGCTACCACGACCGGCCAGATGTTCGCCGATGCCGGCACCGCTCTGAACTACTACGCAGTCGACGGCTACAAGTATGTTGATGTCAATGACAGAATTTACATGGAGCTTCAGCATGACAAGGCCAAGGAATGCCAGACTTGGTGGGAAGCTGCATATGGCTGGAAGTCTCCGGTCTTCGGCGGCCAGGGCGATCTGACGCAGGTCTTCAAGACCGAAGACGGCTGGGTCATCACCACCATCCACACCTTCCTCGGCGAGATCACCAAGCTCAACAAGAACAACAAGTACAGCCACGCCACCGGCGAGACTGCGGAACTCAAGTTCTGGCAGGAAATGGTGAATGATGAGCCGCAGTACATTGAGAGAACGACTACGGCTATGACCACCACCGACATGAACTACACTGTCGGCACCAAGGTTCTGGTTCAGGTCTCCCTGAAGAAGAGCGAGACTGTCAACCTTGACAACTCTGACTATGTCAACGGCAATGTTGGTATTGTCGCTGTTGCTGAGGCCAAGACCGGCGCTCTGACCGGTGCTTCCGATGCAAACTATCCGGAAACTGTTTCCATCGACGGCACCAAGTATCCCACCAACTGCCGCTTCGTTCTTGGCAAGGATAAAGCCATGAACATTGCGAACAATGGCAAGGTCTTCACGTTCTACCTCGACACCTACGGCAACGTCATCGGCCGTGTTGCGAACACCGATGCCAAGAGCTATGTGGTTCTCGACCGTATCTACGGCGTCCATGAGAACGGCAAGTTCGCGCTGAAGGCCGACATGTTCGATCTGGACGGCAAGGCCATCGAGGGCGCGACTGTCGCGATCGCCGGCTCCTTCGCTTCTGCCAAGGACGGCTACGACAATGTTGGTAATTACAGCAACGACAGCTATCCGTATGACAACTTCGTTTACATGGTTGCCTCGCACAACGATTCGAAGCTGACCAACGCGCTGTACTCCTACACCAAGAACGACAAGGACGTTTACACCCTGACTTGGGTCGGTGATGCGACTACGGCTACCACAGCTGCTGCATACACCGCAGCTGATGTTGCCAATAACGTCACTTACGGCCATGCATTCGGCCGTCTGGAAGGCTCCTTCGTCCACACTGCAAAGCTGGCATTCATCAAGGTTTCTTCCCTGAATGGCGTAGCCATGATGAAGACCAACGATAAGGTATACAGCGGCAACGATCTCTCCCTGTCCGAGTCCACCAAGTTCGTGGTCAAGAGCGCTGGCGGCGCTGTCACGTCCTACACCGGCTACACCGCTCTGCCCGCACTGACTGCCTCCTACGTTGACTATCTCGATAACGACGGCGACGGCTTCGCTGACATCGTCTACATCGGCAAGGCAGTCTTCGCGGCTGACAATGTCACTGGTTGGGTCCTGAAGTGGACGCCGTTCAACTGGGCAAATGGCTATGACCTCATCACCGTCTACGTCGACGGCGAGCCTGTCACGGTCAATGTCAAGCATGAAACCATCGTGACTGGCGTTGATGCCAATGGCGTGGCGCTGCGTCCGGGCCTGTACACCTTCAAGACGCAGGTCGATGCCAATGGCGTGACCTACTCTGAGGTCTACATGATCGACCAGAACGCAAGCAACTGGATGGGCGAAGCTGTTGAGTCCTACAGCAACGATGCGACTGCGATCAAGGTCAAGGGTGCTGACGGCTACACGCAGACCATCGGCCTGACCGACGTTGTGATCTACAACGTTCTGGCTGACGGCACTGTCGTCAAGGCTGACGCTTCCTGCATCGCCGCGGGCGACTACATCATCTACTCCAAGGTTTCCAGCATGGGCAATGCTCCGTACGCGGTGATCTACGTCCTCGACAAGACCATTCCGTACTAATTTGAGATTTCCTCGCTGAAACCCCAAAGCAAAGAGGGGGCCCCGCAAGGGGCCCCTTTTTCTGCACACTTGACAAACCGCAAGAACCTGCTATAATAAAAATAACCCAAGGCTCCGCGACAAGCGGTTTTGCCTCTGGGTTGCGAAGGAAACTAGATCAAAAGATCAAGAAACCGTCACTGTGCAGAGTGGCGGTTTCTGCCTTTGATGCGGATGGTGACCGTGAATCCAAAGATATGGAATGTGATCGTAATCGGCATCTTATCACCTCCTTTACGAGGTGAGACAAAACCGCCTATCGCTGTGTTGGAGCCTCAGGGGTTCAATAGAACCGCATATATTTTACCAGGCAAATCGAAAAATGTCAATCCATGCGACCGTTTCCGCGCCCTTGACAAACCGCAAGAACCTGCTATAATAAAAATAACCAAGGACGCCTCGACAAGCGGTTGTCCCCGGTTAAGTGCTAGTCAAAGAAAACACATATAGCGTTTCGAAACCGCCACTTGCCAGAGTGGCGGTTTCGCCCGTTAATGCGGATCGTCACGGTCAATCCAAAGATATGGAAAGTCAATGTGATCGGCATCGGAACACCCCCTTTACAGAGGATTCCGGAGAAAAAACCGCCCGTCGCTGTTTTGGCGCCCTTGGGGTTCAAAAAGAACCATACCTATTTTACCAGACCGGTCGAAAAATGTCAATCAATGGCGTATGCTGTGCCATTGGCAAAAGAAAAGCATGGCATTCTATACAACAGGAGGGCGCTGCCGGTAAACGGTCAGCGCCCTCTGGCGATTTTGCGGTGTGCCGCAGGGACTGCGTGCGTTTGTTCCGCTTTTGTCTTACAGGAAGTTCCGCACATCAAATACCTGCGGCGGGAGAACGTCGGAAAGCTCCACAAGCTCCGGGACGAAGCCGCCGCTGCGGTCGACCGAGATACGCGGCGATTTGAGCAGCGTCCGGTCTGTCGGCCCTCCGGCCGGCAGCGTCAGCAGCGCGTCCGTGCCGCCGCCCCGCTGCGACTGCAGCAGGATCGAGCCGCCGTGCGCCTGCATGATCGCCTGCACGACAGGCAGGCTGAAGCCCGCGCCGAAGCGCGAATCCTCCGGTACCTCCGGCCTTGCGTAGCGGTGGAACGCGCTGCATAGGATCTCCGCGTCCATGCCCTCGCCGCTGTCGGACAGACGGATCACGGCGCGCCTGCCGTGCCGCGTGAGCGTCAGATGCAGCGTGCCTCCCGGTGCAGAGAACTTGACTGCGTTGGACAGCAGCGCCAGCAGCGCACGGCGCACCTGTCGGCGGTCGATCCAGACGAAAATGGGAGCCTGCGGCAGATCAACCTCCAACGCCAGCCCCATTTGCCGGCACAGCTCGTCCGCGCGCTGGGCCAGACCGTCCAGAAAATCGGTCAGGTCGGTCTTTTCCAGCGACAGCGGCAGCCGCCCGTGCTGCACATAGCTCAGATCGGTCAGATTCTCCGATGCCCGCAGCAGCTGATAGCAGGCGCGGTTGAGCACGGCCAGATTCTGCTGCACAGCCGGATCCTCTGCTTCGGAAAGAAGCGGGAAAAGTGTTCCGGATACGGACAGCAGCGTCGTCAGCGGCGTGGAGATCGACTGCGCGGCGCGGCAGAACGCGGCAAGTTCGTCGCGCGTATCCTGCGGCGGCAGGAACAGCAGCAGCGCATCGTCCAGCGGCTGCGTATTGG
>ENA-OYXP01000767-OYXP01000767.1-human-gut-metagenome-genome-assembly--contig:-NODE-767-length-11950-cov-3.821606_pt1 | contig 11950 bp, 8 predicted proteins | sample MGYA00244847_ERZ653426 | MGnify/ENA primary metagenome ERZ653426 (study PRJEB26926, sample SAMN06164979) | human gut metagenome | biome: ENVO:00009003; feature: ENVO:2100002; material: ENVO:00002003...
AGATTACTACGCGTCTCGTGGGCTCGGAGATGTGTATAAGAGACAGACGCAGAACAGCATGCCGCTGCCCTTTTTGCCCAGTGCCTTCTCATACGCTGCCCCGATCTCCGGTTCCGCGCAGACATCCGTGCATCCTGCTTTTCTGAAGTCCTCTGCAAGCACTTCCGCCGGTACGACGCGGCTTCCGTCGATCTGCGTTGCAACAACATGGGACGGATGGATGCCCTCGCAGATTTCACCGATCATCTCATGATAGTGCTTGTCTGCAACTGCCGTAAACAGAATCGTGATCTCGTTTTCTTTCGCAAAATAGCCTGCCGTACTGACAAACTGTGCAATGCCGTCCTCGTTGTGCGCGCCGTCGATGATGACGCCCGGCGCAGCCATTTCCATACGGCACGGCCATTTGATCTTCGAAAGGCCTTCCGCAAGCACGTTCTTGGGAATGTCGTGCACGTCCTGCAGAATATGCATCGTGTAGAACGCAAGGCTTGCATTCATCATCTGGTATTTTGCCACGTACGGAATCGCAAGCTCTGCTTTTTCGCCGCCCGGGTATGCAAAGGTAAAGGTGATGCCCTCGCGGCTCTGTGTTTTCATCTCATAGAACGACGGCTCCATCGGCCATGCCGGGCTTCCCATCTCTTTCGCCTTTGCGGCAATGACAGAAGCCGGACCTGGCTGGCTGGCGTCGTAGATCACCGGGACACCGGCTTTGATGATGCCGGCTTTCTCTCCCGCAATCGCCTCGAGGGTGTCGCCAAGATACTCGGTATGGTCGCGGCTAATGGACGTGATGATGCATGCCAGCGGCTTTTCGACCACATTTGTCGCATCCAGCCGTCCGCCAAGGCCGGTCTCCATGACCAGGTATTCCACGCCGGCTTCTTTGAAAATCAGCATTCCCATCAGGAACAGCGTCTCAAAATAGCTCGGATGGCCTTCTCCCTCCGCCTCGTATTCTTTGGCTGCTTTTTCCACTTTGAGAAATGCGTTAAGAAACTGCTCATCCGACACATCTTCCCCGTTGATCTGGAACCGCTCGTTGATGCGTACAAGGTGCGGGGAGGTAAAAAGTCCTGTCTTTTTGCCGCCTGCAAGCAGCATCGCATTCAAGTACGCGCAGACGCTTCCCTTTCCGTTCGTGCCCGCCACATGGATAATTTTGATCCCTTCCTGCGGATTCCCAAGGCGCGAAAGAAGCTCCCTCGTATGTTCCGGCGGATGCTTCACCGTAAATTTCGGTATTGTTTCGATATAATCAACTGCTTCTGTATAATTCACTTTATTTCACCATTCTTCAGTATTTTAGGGCTGCTTTCAAACCCTAGTATCATTATAATCGAGTGACCGGATATGTCCATAGCAATTTTCAAAATTTTGTCCCGACTTTTCGACTTTCCCCGTAAAAAGATACAGTGGGACGTCAAAATCCGCCCCACTGTATGATCTTTCGGACACTCTTTTTAATTCTGCAGACCGCCGTCTTCGGCCGGTTTATCGCTGTTTTCTGTTTTTGACGGCTCAATCTTGTCGCCTTCGCCCTCCGGCGCACCGGACGGCGCTGCCGTCAGTTCATCCTGCGGCGCAGTGCTCGTATTGGCATTTTCCTGCGTCACATCTGTTTTCGTGCTGTCCGGGTTCGGCATCGGCGTCGGTGTAGATACCGTTTTTGACTCTTCATATATCATCGGCTCTGTCCTTGTCAGCACCTTCTTCGTCGAGCTGTTGCTCTGCTGCGCGATTGTAATCTGATCACCGTCTTCCAGGGTCAGACTATGCACCATCAGAATCGACGGGCTGACATAAACGGTATCCTGTATCTCCTCGTTGACTTCCACGCGGCTCGATGCCGTAAAGTTTTCTCCGTAAAAATACCAAGTATCTTCTCCGGATTTTTCGATTCGTTCCAGTGTTACCGGCAGAGCACCCATCTGCAGCTTCACACGCTCATACGGTGTCTCTCCGTCTTCTCCGTAAACGTACCGTTTTCCATACAGCATATCATACTGCAGCACCTCGAGATCCACCTGATAGTTCTTCGTATTCCGTCTCGTCTGATGATACCGGAAAATGGTTCCGTCATGAATTCCCACACGGTTCATAACCTCTGCTGCAATCTGGTAGGAAGCAATGTTTTCCTGTTTCCTTTTCAGTCCCATGTTATCCCAGATCACGTATTCGGTCTGATACAGATAGCGGTTCTCCAGATCTTCTACTTTCAGTCCCATCGTTGGCAGATGGTCCCCGTACATCACAAGTACCACCGGCTCCGGATAATCCGCAAGCTTTGTCGTCAGCTCTTTGACAAATATGTCCATCTCATGAATCTGATTTACATAATATTCCCAGGAGTAATTATTTTTTTCCCGGTCTTCCGCGCCTGTCACTGTAATCTCCGGATCGTCAAGCACCGGCTCTGTCGGATAATCACCGTGGCCCTGTACCGAAATCGTATAGATATAATCCGGTTCGTCTGTCGCATCGAGCGTTTTTATGATCTCTTTTGTCAGAATATGGTCTTTTACCCATCCGGTTGCCGTCACATCCGAGATGTCCGGCATATATTCCTCCGAGGTAAAGGTATCAAAACCAAGACGCGAGAACACACTTCTTCTGGAATAGAAGTTTGCTTCATTGTTGTGGATCGCATGGGTCGCATAGCCAAGATTCTTTAAAACATACGGCGCACTCTCACACGTCTCCTCTGAAAGCACCGATTTGTACGGATACTCACCCGCTCCGAAATACCGGAGGCTCATGCCGGAAATAGTTTCAAACTCTGTGTTTGCTGTTCCGGCTCCCACCACCGGCACACGGAGATAACCGGAAGAATAATCCTTCATCAGCTGCCGGTAATACGGGATCGGGTCCTCGGAAATGTTGAGGAAATTAACCAGCTCCGGATCGAAAAAGGACTCCAGCTGCAAAAAGATAATATTCGGTTTTACCGTATCATCTTCTTTTTGTTCGCCTTCACTCGTCTCAATCTGTTTCACGAGCTGTTCGGAATAGCCGTTCGGCTCTGAAATTCCCGTATCAAACAGGGTGACTGCCAGACAGTACGGATAGCCGTAATCCTGGTAGGCAAATGCGATGTTGACGAAATAGCTGGAAAGCACACGCTTTGCAAGCGCCAGATTCGTTGCTCCCGTAAAGAGTACAATTACCAGAGCAATCAACGGCACATTCAGATACCAGCGGATTTTCCCCTGAAATTTCGGTCCTTTGATCCAGACCCATACAAAAAATGCCAATAATGCCACAAGAGCTGCCGCAACGAGGATCATGGTACCTTTCGACAGATACTTCGTCACGACCTTGGCACCATCGCTTAAGTTCCGCAAATCCGGCCCGGTAAACGGTGTGACGCGGTTCGCCAGAATCACACCATTGATGATACCGAGCAGCAGCCAGAAACAGCTCATGATGAGCCGCACCAGCACACGTCTGCGGAACAGATAAACTACCATAAAAGTAGTGAAGATCAAAAATGCATTGTACAAAAAGACCCATGGGCTTTCCACCATGTAGCTCCATGCAGATGCCAGCGAATGGCGGGAAAATGCTTCAATCACCAGATACAGAATACAGCATCCCAGGGCCTGCAGCGGCAAAGAGAGCCAGTTGCAGACTTTCACTACGGTTTCCTTGTTTCCATGCAGTTTTTTTCCTTTTTTCATTTATTTTTTCAGCTGCTCCAATCTTGTCTGAACCTGCTCCATCATCTGCTGATAGTTCGCCAGTTTTTCTTTCTCTGCCTGAACTTTTGCTTCCGGAGCTTTGTTAATAAAGTTCGGGTTTCCAAGCATGCCGTTGGAACGTGCGATTTCTTTTGTCAGACGCTCCTCCTCTTTTTCGAGACGGGCGATCTCTTTTTCGAGGTCAACCAGCTCGGCAAACGGAATATAAATCGTTGCCTGCGGGATCACTGCAGATACCGCATCGTCTGCAATGCCGGCTTTATCTGCCTGTACGTGCACTTCGCTTGCGCCTGCCAGGGTTGCGAAGAAGACAGCGCCGTTCCGGAAAATTTCCTGTACGGAGGTATCTTCGGTCACAACGAACACACTTGCTTTCTTTGACGGCGGTACATTCATGCTGGTGCGGACACCACGGATGCTTCTTACCGCCTCTTTCATCATCTCAACGGCTGCCTCATCCTCTGCGTATGCAAAGTCTTCGGTCTCTTTCGGCCATGCGGCGATCATGATGGAATCCTCGTCCGGATTCAGTGTGCAGTAGATTTCCTCTGTGATGAACGGCATAAACGGATGCAGCAGCTTTAATGCATTGCCAAGAACGGTTTTTAAGGTCCACAGTGCAGCGCCCTTCGTCTCGTCGGTCTCGCTGTACAGACGCGGTTTTACCATCTCGATGTACCAGTCGCAGAACTCCTCCCAGATAAAGTCGTAAACCTTCTGTACGGCGATACCGAGCTCGTAGCGGTCCATGTTGTCCGTTACTTCCGTTGCCAGCGTGTTTACCTTAGAAAGAATCCATTTATCTGCCAGTGTCAGTTTGTCTTTTGGCATTTCAGACGGAACTTCTGCTTTTTCCAGGTTCATCATGATGAAACGGGAAGCGTTCCATACTTTGTTTGCGAAGTTACGGCTGGCTTCTACACGCTCCCAGTAGAAACGCATATCGTTTCCAGGTGCATTACCGGTCATCAAAGTCAGACGGAGCGCATCTGCACCGTATTTGTCAATGACTTCGAGCGGATCGATACCGTTTCCGAGGGATTTACTCATCTTGCGTCCCTGGGAATCACGAACGAGTCCGTGGATCAGTACGTGGTGGAACGGAACCTGTTTGGTCTGCTCCAGTGCGGAGAATACCATACGGATAACCCAGAAGAAGATGATGTCGTATCCGGTTACGAGTACGTCGGTCGGATAGAAGTAATCAAATTCCGGTGTTTTCTCCGGCCATCCTAAAGTGGAGAACGGCCACAGAGCGGAGCTGAACCAGGTATCCAGGGTATCCGGGTCCTGGGTGAGATGGGTGCTGCCGCATTTCGGGCATTTTTCCGGCATTCCGCCTCTTACAACCGTGATCTCGCCACAGTCATCACAGGTATAGGCCGGGATACGATGACCCCACCAGAGCTGACGGGAAATACACCAGTCGTGGATATTGTTCAGCCAGTTCTGATAAATCTTGCTGAAACGATCCGGGATGAAGTTTACTTCCCCGTTCTTCTCTGCTTCGCTGGCAGCGGCAGCCATATCCGCCATTTTTACAAACCACTGTGGTTTGATCATCGGCTCTACGGTTGTCTTACATCTGTCGTGGGTTCCTACGTTGTGAACGTGATCCACTACTTTTACAAGAAGGCCAAGCTTCTCGAGATCCTCTACCATGGCTTTTCTTGCCTCGTAGCGGTCCATGCCGGCGTATTTGCCGCACTTGTTGTTCATGGTTCCGTCATCGTTTAAGATGTTGATCTCTTCGAGGTTGTGGCGTTTTCCTACCTCAAAATCGTTCGGGTCGTGTGCCGGTGTAATTTTAACGCATCCAGTTCCGAACTCTTTGTCTACGTAAGCATCTGCGATAACCGGGATTTCACGGTCGGTCAGCGGCAGTTTCAGCATTTTTCCTACAATATCGGTGTATCTTTCATCCTCCGGATTGACAGCTACGGCAGTATCGCCGAGCAGAGTCTCCGGACGGGTCGTTGCGATTTCTACGAAGCGGCCTTCTTCTCCAACTACCGGGTAGTTGATGTGCCAGAAGTGGCCTGCCTGCTCCTGATATTCAACCTCTGCATCGGAGATGGAAGTCTGGCATACCGGGCACCAGTTGATGATGCGGCTTCCTTTGTAGATCCATCCTTTTTCATACAGACGGCAGAATACTTCTTCTACGGCTTTGGAGCATCCCTCGTCCATGGTGAAGCGTTCTCTCTCCCAGTCTGCGGAGGAGCCGATCTTTCTTAACTGGCTGTTGATGCGTCCGCCGTACTCTTTCTTCCACTCCCAGCAGTGCTCCAGGAATTTTTCGCGTCCGATTTCATCTTTGTCGATGCCCTGCTCTTTGAGCATATTGGTAACTTTTACCTCGGTTGCAATCGCCGCATGGTCGGTTCCCGGCTGCCAGAGTACTTCATATCCCTCCATCCGTTTAAAACGGCAGAGAATATCCTGCATGGTATTGTCAAGTGCGTGGCCCATGTGAAGCTGTCCGGTTACGTTCGGCGGCGGCATCATAATGGTAAACGGTTTTTTGTTCGGGTTTACAGTGGCGTGGAAATATCCTTTATCCAGCCATTTCTGATACAGTCTGTCCTCGAGTCCTTTCGGATCGTAGGTCTTTGCGAGTTCTTTGCTCATGAGATCCTCCTTTTATGTTTGGTGTATTGTGGTATTTATTCCCGCAGAGGCTTGTCTTAAATCAAAAACGCCCTTCACATACACATAACATGCATGCAAAGGGCGAAAATTCCGCGGTACCACCTTAATTTGTATCTCGTTTCGGAGTCTGTAACGTGACTCATGCGTGAGAACCTAGTCATCACATCTTCTGTGCTTTTCAGCTCTCCGGTTCAGAAGCTACCTTCCATGACCACCTTCCCGGACAGCCTTTCAGCCGGTGAACCGTCCTCTCTTTTGGGGCCTGCCATGTACTCCTCTTCCTCATAACCTTTTCTTTTTCTGTTGGAATAGAAACTGCATTTATCATAATCGCGTTTTTTTATTTTGTCAAGCCGCCGCGGGCAAAAACCTTTCTTCTTATGGAAGTTTTAAGATTTCACGCGCTTATTTTCGGTGAATCCGCGATGCACAGTACTGCATTTCTGCGCGGCCGTACGACGCGTAGCGGACCTGTTCTTTCGAAAACGGCTTCGCATTGCTTGGCCGTCCCAGGTTTTCGCCGTGGATCACCTGATCCACAAGGTCGATGAGATCTGCGAAAACACCGAGGCTGAGCGGATTGTAAACCGGATGCGCCGTCGATTCAAACACCTGCGTGTGATGACCGCCGAAGAATTTCATGCGGCCGCCCTTTTTCACCAGCCACGCCATCAGACCAACCAGACCATCGTAATACTCTTCCAGGCTCGTTCCGCCCGGCACCTGCATCCAGACACCGCAGCCGCTTCCGATCGCATCTCCGGTGAACAGGTAATTCTGTTTCGTCTCCAGAACAACGACGCTGCCCGGCGTATGGCCCGGTGTCTGACAGATGGTAAGTTCTGTGCCGCCAAGCGAAATGACCGAATCCGTACGGATATCATGAATCTCTTCCCACGGTTTTAGTTTTCCCGCCGTCAGCATCACGAGCGTCTCCGGGTCCATTTTCTTTTCCTCGTGGCACATGTAAACTTCGTCGAACTCATCGATGTGATACATGTGATCCGGGTGCGCATGCGTGATAACCAGCAGCAGAGGCTTATCTGTCAGCTCCCTTATCACCGGCAGAATCTTTGCGCCTGCTGTGATGCCGGTATCAATCACAGCCGCTTTCTCTTCTCCTTCTACCACATAGAACGACGAATTTCCCGCATCAAGAATACAGTAAATTTTTTCTCCGATTTCTGTTACCTGAAAACCTTCCATTTTGTAAACCCTCCCTTTTGTTCACCGGAACATACTGAACCCTATGTTGAATAAAATCCCCATAACAATAATAATAACCCAGATCAGAGCTGCAATTCTTGCTTTTGGCGTATGGGACTGTGTTCGGAGCGGCTCAGGAAATTCCCCTTTTTTCTCCCAGTCGGCAATCCGTTTTTTTGCCTCCTCTGCCTGTTCTTCCTTCACATAAACAACGCGTCCCTGATACGGTATTCCCGTTGTAATCTGCAGAATTTCTCCGGCTCCTTCGCTTTTTCCATAAGCCGTGATTCCATGACGCTGCAGCATCTTTACCATCTTTTTTGTAGTCTGTTCATCTACCGTACGATACACCTTTCGATACCCCATATCTTTCCCTCCTGTGCTTTGTACCTTAGATCCACCTTCCGCTATTTTATGCTATTTTCTTTTTTTCTCTCAGCATCATCACCCACGCAATCCGTAATCGAAGTTGATTGTGAGCAGCATCGTAATCTGGCCAATTGAAATATGATATCAATGTCCTGCGTTCTCTTCCCCGATGATAATCGAAAGCAGCGTATGATCCAGCATGATCGTGCGGTTCCACGGATTGAAAATCACACCGCTAATCTCCTTTGTTTCGGATGCCATGTGGATCAGCTGTTCCAGACTCACGAGAAACGTAGATTTCACGCTGCTGCTCCCCTTTAATTCCTCATCAAAGCTCGTAAACGCGGCCCACCAGACTTTTCCGTCTGCGCTCTTTACCGTTCCGATCCGGATCTGATCGTCGCCGGATGGCGGTTCCACGGAAAGAATCGCCTGTCCGCCCTCTTTCATTCTGCGGCGGATTACCGTCAGCACATGTGCCAGCAGTTCCGGCGTCGGCTCCTTTTGCAGTCCCAGAATTGCTTCCTCTATCGTTTCATTCCCCTGCAGCCCTTCGTCCTTTGGAGTTTCCATTTCTTTTGCCATTGCTCTTGTCCTTTCTTTTTCGCTTTTCCCACACAGAATCTGTGTACCATCATCCCCGGCAGCTTCGGCACTTCCGATGACCTTTACTCTGCGCCTACCCAGATGCCATCTTCCCCGCAGAATCTGCACTCTTTTGATAAATCCAAAACGTTTTCCATCCGCTTTAAGATCTGATCGTACTTCCCTTCCCGCATCAATGCAATCGTCACCTGATCCGTTCCGATCTGCAGATGGCGGAAGCCGCGTTTTCCTTCCTCCGTCCACGGCAGAGTCAGCTCCAGTTCAAAGCCGCCGCTGCTTCCGTACAGCTCACCCGGCTGTTCGTCCGCAAACAGCTCGAAAAGCGGCTGATAATATGCTTTGAAATAATTCTCCTCTGGAAACCAAAGTGTCCCGTCCCCGGTCCGCTCCGGCTCTTTTACAACGGCATTCAGATAGCCTCTCTCGTAATACGTCATGCACGCCGCGCTCTTCGCCAGCGGATTTTCATTGATCTTCTCGATCTCCGACGCCGCCCGGCATCCGTTTCCAAAGGCCGCCTGGCTGTTCTCGCTCCTGCCGACCGGCTCCCAGACGCTCCATGCGTTCTGCTTTCCGTATCCGATCAGATCCTGGCGGTATGCACCGTTGTATTTTACAAATTTTTTCTCCCCCGGCTGCTCGATCAGGTTCAGCGGTACCATACAGTCAATTCCGTACAGCTTCTGCGCAATCAGCCGCGTGTAGATGATGCCGAGATAATGACAGATTGCACTGCGCTCCGCCGTGTCGAGATACATAATCTGCTCCGCTTTTGCCAGCTGGTCGCCGCGTGTTTCGAGCACACTCTCCACCATCGCAATCCGTGACTGCAGCTCCGCCTTCCGTTTTCCGCGGTAGCGCGCCGACAGACGGCCATACGGCATCGTGCTTGCAAGAACCGCGTGCAGCAGCTCCAGGTTTGTGTATTTGATCATAATATCTTTCTTATTTAAACCGAGCTCTGCGTCGGTATCGACTTCCGTCACATTGATGATATATGTTTTTTCTTCGGTCAGTATCATTTGTTTTGCCTCTCTTTTTCAGTACTCTCTTCCATGCTCCTTCAGCCAGCTCTGCCACACTTTGTAATCGGGCATCTGCTGTGCCACCACCGCGTAAAACCGCGCGGAATGGTTCATCTCTTTCCGGTGCGCCAGCTCGTGGATAACGACGTAATCCATCACGTGCTCCGGCATCAGCACCAGCTTCCAGTTGTAGTTCAGGTTTCCGGCGCTGCTGCAGCTGCCCCAGCGGGTTTTCTGCTCACGAATTGTGATTCTGCCATACGTTACGCCCATCTCTTTTGCAAAATGTGCCGTCTTTTCCGCCAGCATCTGCGCCGCACGTTTAACCGCCGCTTTTCGTTCTGCTTCCGTCAGACGGTTCGCTGCTTTCTGCTCTGCGGCCGCCAACGCTTTTTCCCGGTGTGTGTAAATCCAATCCTGTTTTTCTTTTAAGAATGCTTCGATTTTGTATTTTGCCATCCGTTTCGGTGCGCGCACCACCACGCTTCCATCCGCTTTGACCTGGACGGCGAGCGTTTTACGGGCGGAATACACGATCTCATAGGGAATCTGTTTTAAAATCCGCTCTGCGCTGTCTTTCTGTTCCATTTATTTTTCCTCAAAAGCTGTCTGTTTTACCATTTTTTTGCCTGTTTTTCATTATACCTTTTTCCCGGCAGAAACGCAATCGGATTGCTCACAGAAAAAACGCGAGCAGAATCACCGTTTTTCTTCCGGCAATTCTGCTCACATTTTTCTTTCTCTTATTTCAGCTCAATTTTTTTCTGCTTTCTTCGGATGCACAGCCTCACAAATAAAATCGCCGCCTGCACACAGAGAATCATCACCAAAATTCCAATCATGGACAGCGCTGTTGCCCCCAGTCTGATCAGTTTTCCCATTCTTTTTTCCTCACTTTTCTTTCTATCGTGCCAGAACCGGATCGGCTGCCGCATCCCACAGCAGGCTGTCCGTCTCACTTTGTTCCAGGTATCCATATTTTACCATTGCCGCCAGCACCTGCTTTTCCCGCTGCAGTGCCAGGTCTGCGTGGCGCGACGGTGCGTAGGCGGACGGTGCATTCGGGATTCCGGCGAGGAGAACGGCTTCGCTGTCGGTCAGCTCCTGCGGTTCTTTCCCGAAGTAGCCAAGCGACGCTTCTTTCAGTCCATAGTAGCCATCCCCGAAATAGATGGTATTGATGTACAATTCCAGAATTTCTTCTTTCGAGAGCTGCCGTTCCACATAGAGTGCCGTCCACGCCTCTGCCGCTTTCCTGGCAAGTGTCTTATTCTGATCGTAATACATGTTTTTTACCAGCTGCTGTGTGATGGTACTGCCTCCCTGCTCCAGTTTCATCACGCGGATATCATGTACAACGGCCCGCGCCATGCTGATCCAGTCTATCCCGTGATGTGTGTAATACCGGTGATCCTCAACAGCAAGCACCGCTTTTTTGTACAGATCCGGCACCTGTTCAAGAGAAGCCCACTGTGCTCCGCTTCTGGCTTCCTCTACTGCCTGCGCAAGCGGCTTTTCCTTCACTGCCTTCTGATAGAAAACATATCCCTGGATTGCCCAGAACATTCCGGCCGTCAGCAGGATCAGGCAGAAAAATGCCAGAAAACCTCCAACCATTTTTCCCGCTGTTCCCCGGTGTTTTCGTGTTCTTTTTCTCATGGTTTCAAACCCCTTTGTTGTTCTTTCCTGCTTTCTATCCTACCATATCTCCCTTAACGCCTTCTTGCCTCTTTCTTAGGAATTCATTAAAATTGTGAAACTGTATGAAATGCGTTTTGCACGTTTTTTCAAATAATCGCTGCTGCGGAATACTTTAACCGAATCAGGCACGTAGCGAAGCGGATTGCGAATATCCGCTTGACAAAACAGAAAAAGACAGACACCTGGCAGATTGTCAGGATGCCTGTCTCTTGTTTTTATCTTTTGGTTTTTCAGAAACGCTCTGTGATTATGCTGCGGTTCCGTAGTTCATTACATGAGCTGCTGACAGTGCTTTTCGAACGGCTACACCGAGAATTTCAGCTACTACAACGGAAATCACATCTTTTACGATGTACGGAACGGAAACTGCCAGGAAGGAAGCCGGGATCGTGTTTCCTGTTACAATAGAAAACTGTACCACACCGAATGCGTGACATACCGCAAGACCTGCGATTCCAAGAACGAATGGTTTGCCCGGGAAGCCTTTTTTAATTCCGGCACCGCAGAGCATTGCCATCGGAATAAATCCGAAAATAAAGCCGCCGGCCGGTCCGATAAGAGCGCCAAATCCACCGCTCATGCCGGCATAAACCGGAACGCCGATCGCGCCGAGGATCAGATAAAGAGCGGACGATGCACCTCCCAATTTCCAGCCAAGCACGTAGCCGCAAAATGCCATTGCAAAGG
>ENA-OYXP01000782-OYXP01000782.1-human-gut-metagenome-genome-assembly--contig:-NODE-782-length-11807-cov-7.290419_pt1 | contig 11807 bp, 18 predicted proteins | sample MGYA00244847_ERZ653426 | MGnify/ENA primary metagenome ERZ653426 (study PRJEB26926, sample SAMN06164979) | human gut metagenome | biome: ENVO:00009003; feature: ENVO:2100002; material: ENVO:00002003...
GCGTCAGATGTGTATAAGAGACAGTGCCAGCACTTCACAGGCAACGCGGGCATTGGGATCTTCTTTGAGACAGGTGTCCAGAATGCTGTCCGCAATCGTGTCGCAGAGTTTGTCCGGATGGCCTGCCGTGACGGACTCTGCCGTCAGGATGTATTTATCTTTCATGCGTCGATTTTCCTTTCTTCGGCTGATTGAGTACTTTTCCATGCTGCATGACAAACAGCTTTTCGCGGGAATACAGGCGCGTATAGGTCTGTATCTGCTTGTCGGTCAAAGAACAAAATTCCTCGCCGCTGCCTTGGGCGAGGAAGAACGAGCCGTGGATGATGTCATACGGTATGCCATTGCGATTCCGCAGGAAACGGTTTTCCGGCAGACCGAGGAGTTTGGCTTCTTCGTTGCACACCAGCAGGACATTATGATCATCAAACGGTTCGACGGCCTGAATGAAACCACCCACAATAGCCTGCATGCTCGCCAAGCTGCCGTCGATCTCCTTGACATACGGATCTTTGGTGGGTTCCACGACCAGAATGCGCATGGGATCATCGCTCATAGTTATCCTTCTCCTTTCCGCGGCGGTTGTGATTGTAGTCGCCAATGTCTGTGATCGTCACATATTCCCCAATCAGGCACAGGGCTTCGCCGTAGCTGTGGCACTCGCCGCTGAAAATGCGGTGGGTGAGTTCCTTTGCCTGATCCTGCAGACCAGCTTCGCGCAGCGTCCTCGCCGCAATGCCGACAAGGTTAAAAATGTTACCGTCCTGACCGATCAGTGGGCAGAGCGGCTTTTCAACATTCAAATTCTTTTCTTCGTCCATACTTTCCCCTCCGTGTAATAAAGTTGGTTTCATTTGTATATAATAAAATCGTTTGCATTCATTTGCTTGCAAATGACGTTGTTTCATGTTATAATCCATATAGAACATCATGCAAGGAGGATTGTTTATGGCAAGTTCATTGGTTCAGTTCCGCACAGAAGACACATCCAGAATCAAAGCCGCCAGCATCTGCGAACAGCTTGGAATCGACCTGCCGACGTATCTGCGCGCCTGTATTGCCCGTTTGATTCAGGAAAACGGCATTCCGTTCAGCATGAAGCTGGAACCGAAACCCGAAAACAAGGGTCTTCAGGCCATGAAGGAAGCCAGCCGCATTGCCGCTGAAAACGGAATCGCAGATCTGTCGCTCGACGAGATCAACGCAGAAATCGCCGCAGCCAGAAGCCATTGAGACGAGATGCAGTATTACGCAGTCATTGACACGAATGTCATCGTATCCGCCATGCTGAAATGGGATTCTATTCCCGGAAGCATTTTGGAGTTGGCACTCGATGGACCAATCACGCCTGTATTGAACCACGAAATTCTGGAAGAGTACCGCCAGGTGCTTCTGCGTCCAAAGTTTCATCTGACGGAGCGTATCGTCGGTGATCTTTTGGACAATATCAGCGCCCGTGCTGTTTTTGCAGACGCACACAAGCTCATGCTGGAGTTGCCTGACCCCAAAGATGTGGTATTTTATGAAGTGACGATGGAGCAGCGCAAAACAGAGGATACCTATCTGGTGACAGGCAATCTGAAGCATTTTCCTTCTGAACACTTTGTCGTGACGCCCCGGCAGATGCTGGATATCATTGTGAACAACGAGAAATAGAACCGGTGCGTCTGCAGTGATGGCAGACGCACTTTATCGTTCCTGATTCTGCTGCTTTTTCTGTGTTGTCCTTGTCTGTGACTTCTTCGGATACGGTTCCATGCCGCACACTTTGAGGCAGTTCTTGAATGCATATTTGAGGCAACCAACCGGCAGACCGTTCTGCTCGTAGCCCGTTTTGATACCGAGATAGTAGTCTCTCGGCGGCAGGGATGGCTTCAGGTGCAGTTCGGGGTTCATAATGTAGGCCATGACCGGGACGCGCTGTCCGTCAAACGTCCGCACCTCCAGCGTCTGCTTGATATATAAGCGCGGATAGCCTTCATAGCGGTCGAGGGATGCTTCACATTTGTCAGTTAACTCCCACAAAAGGCCGTAGACACAAGCGCCTTCCTTGGGTTCGACCGTCGCAACGCCGCTGCCGCGAAAGCGCAGGTCATAATTGTCCAGCACAGCCTGTCCGTAGACGGTCGCGTCCGGGCAGCGGTAGCGCATCTGGTCCAGATTGATATTGCTGCCGTAGGCAAAATACAGTGGTCTTTCCATCCTCATTCCTCCAGCAGCTCCAGCGCGCCGATCTCACCCAGCACATGAATGAGCGCGGCTGCGCGTTCTTCCGTGCCGCCCTCTGGCAGCTCACAAGGCTGCTCCGTCATGCGGCGGATCGTGTTTTGCATATAGCGGATGTAGCCTTCCGTTCCGTCGAACGTGCCAGCATCAAAATGCAAGGCGCGGAGCTCAATGTCAGTAAGTTAAGCTGACAAATCCTCCTACCCCCAGAAATGAGAGGGTATGAGGATTTTTTCGTAATAATTCAAAACAGGGCTTGACAAAAGCATCATTTCGTGCGGCCATTTTGCTAACTTCTGTTAGCAAAATGGCCTTTGTAGTTAGAAGCGTGTCCCGACACGCCAAACTACGAGGAGGCTTACTTATGAATCCAAAAACCGTAAAAAAAGCACTGAAAGATGCAATTCAAGCTATGACAGACTACAAATGGCTCTTCTCCGCAAGACCCGGCAAAGACAATACCAGGAACAGGAAGTTTCCCTTTCAAAAAGTGATTCCCTTCATCCTGGCCTTTAGAGGCGGAACGCTTAACCACGAAATTATGGATTTCTTTGGCTTGGATCCCTCTACGGGAACTTCTTCTGCTTTTATCCAACGACGATCTACAATCCTTCCAGAAGCGTTTGAATCCCTATTCCATGACTTCTCCAGAAGTGTCGACGAAAACAAGCTGTACAGAGGCATCCGTCTTCTTGCCGTTGACGGCTCCGATTTACAGAGTGCAGCCAATCCCAAAGACCCGGATTCCTACTATCCGGGGGTAAACGGGCAGAGAGCATACAACCTGCTGCATATCAACGCTATGTATGATTTGCACCAGCACATTTATGTGGATGCTCTTGTTCAGAAAAGCAGAAAGGCTGACGAATCCGCTGCATGAACTGCCATGGTAGATCGCTCTGCTATTGAAAGTGCTTTGCTCCTTGCGGACAGAGGCTATGAATCCTATAACAATCTTGCTCACATTCAGGAGAAGGGCTGGAATTTCTTGATCAGAATTAAGAACGGCACAGCCGGTATTGCATCTGGCCTTGCTTTGCCAGCCACAGATGAGTTCGATGTTCCTTTCCATTTGAAACTGACAAATAAGCAGTCAAATGAAGTAAAAGAACTGCTTAAAGACAAAAATCACTATAGGCATATCACAAATTCCATCCGATTTGATTATCTGCCACGCACATCAAGAAAGTACGACCCTGCTGTATTCTTTGAACTGCATTTCAGAATCGTTCGCTTTCCTATCTCAGATACCGCGTGTGAAACCATTATTACGAATCTGGATGCATCCGCTTTCCCTTTACATGATATTAAGAGGCTTTATGCGATGCGCTGGGGTATTGAGACCTCTTTCCGCAACTTGAAACACACTCTGGGACTTCTTCATTTACACGCAAAAAAGGTGGAGTTCGTTCTCCAGGAGATTTTTGCCAAGCTCACCATGTACAACTTCTGCGAATTGATTACACAGTCCGTAGTCATCCGGCAGGCACAGAAAACGCATACCTATAAGGTTAATTTCTCTGATGCAGTACATATTTGCAGACAATTCTTCCTTGGAAATGTTCCTCCACCCATTCTTGAAGCCATGCTTATGAGATATATTTCGCCCATTCGCCTCGGTCGAAAAGATACTCGTAAGCTAACGCAGAAATCTTCTGCCAGCTTCACCTATAGAGTAGCATAATTCTTGTGATTTGAACATTCTTTTTAAAGCGGATTTTCCGATCCGCTTTGTTGTCATGCCCTAATGTCGCAAAAGACAGCACACAGCTTGCTTTCGCTTTGCTGTGTGCTGTCTTTGTGAGGTTCCTTCCTTGCTAACTAAGTGACATTGGGCGCGGAGCTGGGTTAAAATTTCGATGGGTGTTCCCTCGTATGTAGATTCTTCAATACAGATTTTCATTCGGTCACCTCTCCTGTTCCTGCTGAGATGTTCGGTTTTTGTGGCTGCTTGCATAGCAGTCCTTGTCATACCGCCAAGCGCGGTTATGAAAAGCTTTTCATAACCGCGCTTATCGTTATCCCGACGAAATGAAAAGTAAGCTGTTCAAAATAAGTAATAGCCGATAAAATTAGCTTGCATTCTTTGCATAATATTTTAGGAGGCATCTTTATGGACGGTAAAAAATCAATACAGGAATTGACGGTTGCCTTTGATCGGGCATTGGCTGCAGCCGGATATAGTGAATCCCGGCTTACAAATTTTCGGACAGTAATAAAGCGGCTGCTCATATTTGGGGCAGCACAAGGAATTGAATGCTATTCTTCCAGTGTGGGGAAGAAGTTCCTTGAAAAGTGTTATCCTGTTGAATTTGATGGCCGACTTGTTCATGAGTTGCCATGCACCACACAGTACGCATGGAGAACAATTACGCTGCTGAATGACTTTAATACGCATGGCGCGTTTTTCCGCGCCAGACGGTTAAGGGGAAACCTCCAACTTACTACAGAGTTCCAGAACCTCAGTAACGAATTTGGTGATGACTGTCGGGGGAAGGGTACCTCTGAGGCTACTGTATATAGGCGGCAAGCAGATCTGCGCAAATTTTTCAACTACTTGCACTCAAACAAAATTGCTATATCTGAAATTTCTCACAAAACGGTAATTGGGTTCTTAGGCACTATTATTACATTGAGCGATGATGCGGTAGAACACCACAGACGCACGGTAAGCCTTTTCTTGCAGTTCTTGTTTCACAATGGATATGTAAGTGAAGATTATTCCCGCAATATTCCAGCGAAACGATCTTTGCGGAAGAATCCGCTGCCATCCGTATGGGAACATGAAGATGTAGATCAACTGCTATCTGCGGTGGACCGGGCAAATCCTATGGGAAAAAGAGATTACGCAATTTTGCTGCTTGTAACAAAACTTGGACTTCGAGTCGGAGATATCCGTGCGTTGTGTCTTGGAGATATAGATTGGGAGAACAGCAGGCTGTCTTTTATACAGTCTAAAACGCAAAAGCGTGTCGATTTACCACTACCGGATGATGTTGGTTGGGCAATCATTGATTACTTAAAATATGGACGGCCTAAAACTACGATACAAAATGTTTTCTTGACAGGACGGACACCAATCATGGCATTTTCAGATACGTCCTCTCTTAGCGGTATCATTGTACGTTATGCGCGGATGGCAAAAATTGATCTATCCAAGCGCAAGCATGGTATGCATTCACTGCGGCACACCTTGGCAACGAGACTCATGGAAGAAAACATTCCCATTTCAACCATTGCAAACATCTTGGGGCACACCTCAACCGATACGGTAAAGAAGTATTTGCAGGTCGATACGCATCATCTTCGGGGCTGTGCATTGGATGTGGAGGTGCTGCTATGATTGGTCAGGTCGAGTTTTATGAAAAGGTCGGATTTCAAAATATTTTATCTGAAATGTGCTATGAATACTTAGTTGAAAAGGAAACTATTGGAGTCCAGATTCAGAAACCGATGGGTATGCTGCTCCGTTTTCTGCGAATGTGTCTTGCAAACGGGGAACCATTGGATTATGCCTCCAAAAGCGCGGTTGAGTGCTGGAATGAAAAGGATATCAATGAAACTCCTCGCAACCATTATTACCGTGCCACAGAAATCCGGCGATTCATGCAGTACTTAGAGAAAGCTGGCATAGACGCATATGTTGACAGGGATATCCGAAGGGTTCAATCCAGCTTTGTACCATATATTTTTAGCCATAGTGAGATTGTACGCTTATTTGCAGCCGCAGATGGACTTCCATACACGCCGATTTCTCCGCAGCGCGTTTATGTGATGAGTTTGCTGTTCCGAATGCTTTATGGCTGCGGTCTGCGGATTTCAGAGGCATTGAATCTTGTTATGGCAGATGTCGATTTGGATCAAGGTATCCTGTATATACGAAACAGTAAGTTTGGCAAGGAACGTCTGGTTCCAATGTCCGAGTCGTTAACATTCCGCTGCTTCCAGTATGTTTCAAATGTTGGCAAACACAGAAAAGACGAGGCAGCATTTTTTCAAACGCCATGTGGCGGACACTACGCTTCCGGTACCATTCTCTATGCGTGGCGACAGACGCTTTACTGTGCAGGAATATCTTATGGCGGCAAAGGAAAAGGCCCCAGAATTCACGACTTGCGTCACACTTTCGCGGTGCATTGTTTACAGAAGTGGGTTGAGGCTGGCGAGGATTTAAACGCCAAACTTCCGTATCTGTCCGCATATATGGGCCATGCGGGCCTTTACTCGACACAGCAGTACCTGCGCTTAACCGCAGAGGCTTTTCCGCACATTGTTTCAGCAATGGAACATAATTTTGATGTCTTTCCTGGGAGGCAGGTGGAATTGTGAGGACTACAGATTTTGCATCGTTGCTTAGTAAATATTTATTGTCCTATTTACCATGCCAGCGCGGAGTCAGCGATAACACACTCGCCTCCTATGAAGCGGCTTTTTCCCGTTTGCTTCAGTATTGTGAGGAAGAACGCGGACTGCCAGTTCGCAAGATTACAGTTGAGACCCTGTCTCCCAATTTAATTGAGGGGTACCTGAATTGGCTCTGTGAGAAACAGAAGAATTCTGCCTCAACGCGAAATCAACGCTTGTCCGCCATAAAAGCCTTTTTTAAGTTTACCCGTAGAGAAAATCCACGCTATATTTACGCCTGCGAAAGAATCCTCCAAATTCCCACAAAAAAGTGTCCAACGCCAGTCTTACAGTACCTTTCATATGAGGAAATCAAGGAAATGTTAGAGAAACCAAATCCTTGTACCGAAAAAGGGTTTCGAGATTTGCTTATACTCTGTCTGCTCTATGACACAGGGGCAAGAGTTTCTGAACTTCTGGATCTGACCGTTGGAGACATACATTTCGGACGGTATGCGCGTGTACAACTTACGGGGAAAGGGAATAAATCCCGAGAGGTACCGCTTTCAGCAAAAACAGCGGATCTGCTTAAAAGTTATATCCAAAGGCAAAACTTATCCAGCCCAGAAAAACGAACTCAACAGCTAATTTTGAATTCACAAGGAAAATCTTTTACTCGTGCAGGGATTACCTATATTTTGCAGAAGTATGCACCTGATGGCCATAAAAAAATCACACCACATATTTTGCGGCATACAAAAGCTATGCACCTCCTCCAGTCTGGTGTCAATATCGTCTATATACGCGATATTCTGGGTCATGTTGATATTAAGACGACGGAAACATATGCACGTGCTGACACCGAGATGAAAAGGAAGGCTTTGGAACAAGCATATCCAACGCCTGTTCCTAAGCAGGGCACATGGCAATCTGACAGTAAGTTAATGGATTGGCTGAAATCATTGAGTCCATAAGCGTTATGAAAAGAAATTTGCGAGGGCTGCTCCTGTTTACAAGGAAAGTCCTCGCTTACTTTTCATTTCGTCGGGATAACGATAAGCGCGATCACCCTCCAGATTGGCAAGCAGATGGTCTCGCGTATTCTTGAATTCATCGCCGTTCAGTCCCATCCGCACGAGCCAGACACGGAACGTGAACAATTCATTGTCGCTCATTGTCTTGCGCATGACACTGGTGCGCTGGCTGATGGCCTGCGCAGACATGGCGAGACATAAATTCACATAAGCCTTTGCGCGACCAGCGTGGAGGGTAGAATTAAAGCAGCGCCATTCAATGGTGCCGCGATAAAAGACAGAATGCAGGTTCAGCGCGTAATAGCGCGTCCAGTTATAATGCTCATGCGCAGAAATGCAGCCTTCATACCAGATGTTCTCCAACAGGGTAAGATCGGTCGTTGGTTCGTTGGACAGCCGCCTTGCCCGCTGCAGCATGGGTTCGCGCACACGCTGACACCAGCGGTTGACGCGGGCTGGGTCCGTTTTCAAGGCTTTGAACAGCAGATCTTCCTTGGAATACATGATACTGAGCAGGTTCTTGAGACTCTGGCGGTTATGATTGGAGGCGTCCACATGGACGTGCATCCCGCAGGAGTCGTTGACTTTTCCGCCTGCCTGCCGGATACGGCGCACGCACTCCTGAAACTTTTCCATTTCGTCATAGGTGAGCTTCGGTGTTACCATTTCCACGCGATATTCCGGATCGGTCGTTCTGCGATAGTGCCCATCGTCATTCCACTCTGCGCGGATACTGCCATCGCTCATGATGCGCCACTGCTTGCCCTCCCGATCCGGTACATACCAGCTATCGTAATTATCATAGCTGCGCTGCGGCGTCGTTCCAAAATACGCGCCAAGCGCCTCTGCCGCTTCTGCTCGCGTGATGCCGGTCAGCTCGATTTCCACGCCGAAGCATTGATCTTTGATGCCAATCATCGCTGCTCACAGTCCTGAAGGAAGATCATGTTTACTACATCGTAGGGCATACGTCACGTCCTTCCTCTTTATCATGTAGTTCCGCATCCGCTGCGCGGATGCGGCGGCCAATGGCTTCTATGACTGTTACTGTCACGCTGTTGCCTGCTTGCTTGTATGCCTGCGCATCGGAGTTGATGGCGAGGATCTTGTCGATCTGATCCTCACTGAAGCCTTGTAAGCGGAAACATTCCCGCGGCATCAGCCTTCGGACTCTGCCGCCGCGTAGGACAATGCCGTGTGTGTTCGCCGTGTCCACCGTATGGGCAACGCCCGCAAACACACGGCCGCGGCGCGTATTGCTGCCCGCGAAGCCGAGATCGATGGAATCGCCTTCATGCGCTTCCTTATAGCCTTTCTTCGTTGCTTCCTTAATGTAGAGAACGCCGGAGTTTTGCCCCTTGAAGTTGGTAAGGGAGCCGTCCTGCCGGGTATGCAAACATCTGGCGTTCGCCGTGATTTTCGGATTGCCCTTTGTCAGATCTACGAAGTAGAGTCCGGATTGTCTGCTGGTGTCCTGTGTGCAGGCGATTCCGGCAGAATCATAGACTCGTTTTCCCAGCCGTCCATGGACGATCTGTACAAGAGCTTTTGCATCTGTTCCAAAGACAGGAAGTATTTTTCCGGCGCATCGGGGATCAAGATATCCGATAAGGAACAGCCGCCGTCTTGATTGCGGGACTCCAAAATGTTTGCTGTTAAGCACAGTCCATTCGACATGATACCCCAGGTCATAAAGCGTGGAGAGGATGACACCAAACGTCCGGCCTCGGTCATGCGAAAGGAGCCCAGGCACGTTTTCAAAGAAAAGATACGGCGGTCGTTTTTCTTTAACCACTCTGGCCAGTTCAAAGAAGAGAGTACCTCTTGCATCTTCAAATCCTTTTCGCCTGCCAGCTGTAGAAAACGCCTGGTTATCCTGAATTCGGGATAATCAAAACATATCTCTATCTGGAGCAGCTGCGCTTCGGCGACGAGCTTCATGTTGAACTGGACATTGCCGAGACGGACTTTTACTTACCCGCGCTGACGATTCAGCCGCTTGTCGAAAACGCCGTGAAATGGGGCGTCGGACGCAAAGAGGATGGCGGCACGGTGACGCTTATGACCAGAAAAACGCCGCTTGGCGCGGAAATCACCGCGTCGGACGACGGCGTGGGCTTTGACCCGGAGCAGCCGCCGCAGGACGGAAAGGAACACGTGGGACTGCAGCTCGTCCGCGGCCGCTTACAGATGGTCTGCGGTGCAAAGCTGACGACGCAGAGCAAAATCGGGCAAGGCACGCTCATGCGGGTGCTGATTCCGTACAGCTGTGATGAAACCGCAGGCTCTTTCACGCAAACGAAGGCACCGTCTCACTGAATGCACAGATCTGACCCTTTACAAATTGGCCCGGCAAAAAAACAACGGACGCTGCACAAAAAGTATACGCTCTGTATATATACAAAAGATATGTATGGACCGGCCCGCACGAGAGGCTGCCGCTTTTGCGAGAAATTACACGGTTTGCGCGGAATTGTGCAAACCGCCGCTTTTCTGGACGCTTGTACCAACAGAGTTGTGCGGTTTTTTATTCAGTTTCTCTTGACAATATGCATTCTGCGTGTATAATTATGAGCATACAAAATAACACGCACGACGCACACGCGTCACAGGAGGAACTGAACATGAAAAAGTATCTTGCACTGCTGCTTGCAGCCATTATGGCGCTGAGCCTTGCGGCCTGCGCTTCCACCGCAAAGACTGAGGACGCCGCTTCCACTTCTGGCAAGCTGACCATGGCGACTGAGGCCACCTTCCAGCCGTATGAATACTATGACGGCGATGCCATCGTCGGCATCGACGTGGAGGTCGCACAGGCCATCGCAGACAAGCTCGGCATGGAGCTGGAAGTCACCGACATCGCATTCGCCTCCATCATCCCCGGCGTGCAGACCGGCAAGTATGACATGGGCATGGCCGGTATGACCGTGACTGACGAGCGCAAGGAGCAGGTCAACTTCTCCGATTCCTACGCCACGGGCGTGCAGGTCGTCATCGTCAAGGACGACAGCCCCATCACCTCGGTCGACGATCTGTTCGCGGACGGCGCCAGCACTGTCGTCGGCACGCAGGCAGGCACCACGGGCTTTATCTATGCCACGTCCGACATTGAAGACGCCGGTCTTGGCACCGTCAAGTCCTTCGGCAAGACGACCGACGCCGTTGAAGCGCTGAAGAACGGTCAGGTCGACTGCGTCATCCTCGACAACGAGCCTGCAAAGGCGCTGGTCGCGGCCAACGAGGGTCTGCACATCCTCGACACCGAATATGCCGTTGAGGACTACGCCATCGCCATCGCCAAGGAAAACACCGACCTGCTGGAAAAGGTCAACAAGGCGCTGGCCGAGCTGACCGCCGACGGCACGCTCCAGTCCATCGTCGACAAGTACATCGGCAAATAAAAATTTGATCTGTATCTTCGCAACGGGACGGAGCGATGCTCCGCCCCGCTGCTTCGCACCATACGACTTTATAGAAAAGAGGGAGCGCTTCGCCCATGACAGAATGGTTTCGGGAATGGATCGCAAAGGTCGCAAAGGACTTTGTCACCTGCTTCATCACCAAGGATCGCTGGAAATATATCGTAAAGGGTCTGGGCAATACGCTCCAGATCGCGCTGGCCGCTGTGCTGCTCGGTATCCTGATCGGCACGATCGTCGCCATTATCCGCTCGACGCACGACAAGACGCATGAAACCATGCGTCCCGGCCCCGGCCGGACGCTTCTGAACATCGCAGACTGGCTCTGCAAGGTCTATCTGACTGTCATTCGGGGCACGCCTGCGATGATCCAGATCCTCATCATGTTCTTTGTCGTCTTCTCCACCGCACGCAATGGTACGCCCGTCGCCATGCTCACCTTCGGCATCAACTCCGGCGCTTACGTCGCCGAGATCATCCGCGGCGGCATCATGGCCGTCGACGAAGGACAGAATGAGGCAGGCCGATCGCTCGGCCTTAACTTTGCGCAGACCATGCTCTATATCATCATTCCGCAGGCGCTCAAAAACGTGCTGCCTGCGCTGGCGAACGAGTTTATCGTGCTGCTGAAGGAAACGTCCGTCGCCTGCTATGTGGCCGTCAACGATCTGACCAAGGGCGGCGAGATCATCCGCTCGCAGACGTACATTCAGGCCATGCCTCTGCTGATCGTCGCAGCCTTGTATCTCATCATGGTCGTATTCTTCTCGCATCTGGTACTGTC
>ENA-OYXP01000783-OYXP01000783.1-human-gut-metagenome-genome-assembly--contig:-NODE-783-length-11781-cov-4.540423_pt1 | contig 11781 bp, 10 predicted proteins | sample MGYA00244847_ERZ653426 | MGnify/ENA primary metagenome ERZ653426 (study PRJEB26926, sample SAMN06164979) | human gut metagenome | biome: ENVO:00009003; feature: ENVO:2100002; material: ENVO:00002003...
CCTGTTCAAGCCTTACGTTTATACTGCACTGACCACCACGGTGCTCCACGCTTTCATTCACCACGCAGCTTTCGGCTCGTGGGATGCTGCCATCTCAGAATCGGCCAAGGTCTTAGGCGGTTTCCTGTTAGGTCTGCCCCACACGGCCACTTACTTCGGGCAGCAGTTTTTCTCCTGCGGACCCATGTGGTACTTAGTGGCTCTGATGCTGGCGTGGGTGCTGCTGGACGTGCTGCTCGAGATCTTCCCCGAGCGGTACATAACCCCCGCAGTCGTCGGCGTCACCCTGCTTGGCTGGGGCGTCACGCTGGTGTGGGAGGCTCCTTTCTGCATCGCACAGGGCATGGTGTCGCTGCCCTACCTTTACATCGGCTATCTGGCCAAGAAGCGCCGTCTTTTTGAAACTCCCCTCTCCGGCAAAGCCAAAGCCGGACTTATCGTGTCCGCGCTGGGCGTCGTCGCGGGCGTTTTGCTGACCCAGAGCACCGACTGCGTTTCGCTGGGTGAGTGGACGATGGGGCCGCTGAGCATCCTGCTGGATGGCGCAGTGGGCTACGGCATCATCCGGCTCTTTTTGAAATGGCAGCGCCGAGTGGACGGCCCCATCTCCCATGCCATCGAGTGGGTGGGCCGGCGCTCGCTCTTCATCTTCTGCATCCACACTGTGGAGCTGACGGCCATCCCGTGGTATCTGATGGCTGCAAAGTATGCTGACCATCCGGTGCAGGGGATGCTGCTGCAGTTCGTGTTCTCGCTTGTGTCCATCTTCGCCGTCACCGAACTTCTGATGCGCCGCAAAGAGCTTGGCCGGAAGCTTCGGGGCGGAAAGCCTGCGGACAAGCCCCGGCAGCGGAGCAAGACCCGCCGCTATGCGGCAAAACACTGAAATTCCTGCGCTTTGGTATCCAGCCATTTTGAGGGCAGACTATAATTACTTTTGATGCATAGGCTTGCAGCGCGGGTTGTACGCCTTGCGATAAATTGGAGGAGGCCCCGGTAATGATGAACGAAACTCCTGAAGCGGCTCTGCGCAGCCGCATTGCGGACCTTGAACAACAGCTCAAACTTGCAGACGAAGGCACTTCGCGGCTGGCCCAGCGCTGCCTTGAGCTGGAAAAGCAGCTGCAAACCTTCTATGCTGCCCACCCCCAGAGAGAGAGGCAGACCGACTCGCCTGCTCTGGTGCAGCCGCTGCTTTACTATGATGCCGGGTTCGGCTTTTCCCAGAAAGACACCGTCAAGGCCCCGGACTACGAATACGACGAGCTGAACGGCATGGTGACAGCGACCTTCGAGCTGCCGGAGGCCGCGTTCAATCTCCGTCTCGACCCCGGTGAACTGCCTTGCTGCATCACCGATTTCGTCTTCTCGGATGACCGCATCCTCTGCCGCCCGGTGAACGGTGTGCCGCTCCATGGCGACGGCATCCTGTTCCTCAACAACGACCCGAATTTCATGCTGGAAGGTCTGAACCGTTTTCCCGCCGGGATGAAGCTGGGCGTGAGCTACTGCTACTTCCCGCTGGAGCCGCTGGCTGACGACCCATTGTTCGCCGCTGTTCTCGAAGGCGTACAGTATTTCCAGAAGACCCGCGTCTGCGAGCAGAAGCACCTCGACCAGCTGGAAAAGACTACGGCTGACCAGAAGCAGACCATCGAGGCCCTGCAGAAGAATCTCTCCGAGCTGCATCAGGCCAACGCCGAGCTGAGCGCCCGGAGCAAAGCCTACGAGAGCTCGCTGGAAAACATCCTCTCTTCCAGCAGCTGGAAACTCACGCTGCCCCTGCGCCGCCTGCTGGGGCTGTTCCATCGCAGCCATTGAGCCTGCCTGCGGAGAGGAGGATACGATGTACAGCAGTTATACCACTCTGCAGCGGGCTCAGCTCGCCAAACAGGAATATCTCGACACCCAGGAAGTTTTTCTCGGCATCTATGCGCCGGGGCGGAACGCCGCCCTGAAAGCTTCCCTGCAGGACCAGCTCCACCGCAAATTTTTATTGACGGACAGCCTCCGCCCCGAAGCCCTCGGCAGCGCCGTCGGTGTACTTCTGGTCAGGGAAGACCTTTTCCTGATGTCCACGGCCCTTTCCTGCTTTGCGGACGCACTGCGCAGCGGCGCAGACTACGTCACCAGCGACGCCGTCTTCGGCTACTCAGGCGTCACCACCCTCTACCACAGTCAGGGCTTTGCAGCCTGCCCGGGCTGCGCCCTCGTCTCCCGGGAGCTGCTGCGCCGCTGTCAGGCGAAAGCCCGCGACCCGGAAAATCCCGTCGAACTGCTGACGCTGGCGGCGAAGCTCAGCCGCAGCCACGTCTGCCTCCCGCTGGCGCTGGCCCACTATGAGCGGGACATCTGCGCCGAAGACGTCTGGTCTGTAAAGGGGAAGCGCGTCTTTATCATGAGCCACCTGCTGGACATGACCGGTGCGCCCATCGTGCTGGTGAGCGCCGTGCCGGTGCTGCGCAGCATGGGCTACGAAGTGGTCGTCCTCGGCCCTGAGGACGGCGGCTCCATGCCGCTTTTCCTCGAGGCGGGAGCTACCGTCATCACCCGCAAGGGCTGTGTTCAGTCTCCCCTGCTCTGGGGGCTGGCCCTCTGCGCCGACCTCGTTCTGGCCAACACCGTCGTGGAGGCCCGGGCCGTCCGCGCCCTGAGCGGTGCGCGGGTTCCGGTGCTCTGGTGGCTCCACGATGCCTTTGCAGGCTACCCCCACATCGCCCACCAGATCCCCAGAGAGCTGGGCGAAAATATCCGGCTCTACTCCGTCGGCAGCCACGCCGCCAACGCCATGCACTCGGTGCGGCCGGAGTTCAACATCCGGCCCCTCATCTACGGCCTGCCGGACTACGCCGCCGAAAAGTTCTCCCACTACGATTTGAGCTATGCGGGCGGGCGGCCTCTGTTCGCCACCGTGGGTTCCTTTGAGAACCGGAAAGGCCAGGACATCTTCTGCAAAGCCATCCGGCTGCTGCCGCCTGAGACCATGAAGAAGGCATCCTTCCTCTTCGTGGGCAAGGCCGCAGAGGCTGAGATGATGGACGCCGTGCGGAGCCTGACCGCTGACTGCCCCGACAACGTCTTTTACGTCAAGCGGCTCACCCGCGACGAGATCAAGAGCCTGATGGCCCAGTGTACCTGCCTCGTCTGCGCCTCCCGCGACGACCCCATGCCTACTTTCGTCACTGAGGGCCTCATCTTCGGCAAACCCGCCATCGTGTCGGAGCACACCGGCACCGCCGGGCTCATCACCGAGGGCGTGGACGGTTTCGTCTACGAGGACGACGACCCCGAAAAGCTGGCCGAGCGGCTGGCCTGGGCCATCGAACACCCGGAAAAGCTGGCTGCCATGCGTCCCGCCTGCCGTGAGCTTTACGAGAGTCATTACTCCAAGCAGGCGTTTTCCGACAGTTTACGACAGGCTGTAAAGGAGCTCACCGGCGAGTAAGCTCCCCGTTCTTTATCACTCTGCCGAAACTGAGGCAAAAAATTTGGCAGTTGTTCACAAACACACCTCCGGACTGTGATATACTCTCCTAAGAGTTTATCCCAGTCCGTTTTTGTTGAAATTCGAAAGGAGTCCCCGCATGAGTTCGTCCGCCTCCCCCGCCCCTTCGCGCCGAAAGACCCTGCTCTCGCTGGGCGTTCTGGCTCTGCTGACCGGCATCGTGGTGTTCATCTTCCGGGAGCACTGGGCCGAGATCTCCGAGGCGCTGAGCCGGCTCACCCTCGGACAGGGGCTGCTGGCGCTGGCCGTGGGCCTGAGCTACCCGCTTCTCGAGGGCGTATCCAGCTGGCTCATCGTCCGCAGCCGCCTGTCCCATTTCCCGCTGCGGCAGGGTATCGACAATGCATGGATGGGGACCTTCGGCAATGTGGTGGGCCTCGGCGCAGGGTCGGTGCCATTTCAGACGTGGTATCTCCACCGGCGCGGGCTGGACGTCGGCCCAGGCGTAGGGCTGATGACCCTGCAATACGTCTTCCACAAGACAGCCGTCCTGCTTTACGCCACCGTGCTGCTTCTGGCGGGCCGCCCCTGGATAGCGGCCCACTCCGACGGTGTGCTGCGGTATCTGCCCGGGGCCTACACTGTCGTGGCGGGCGTCATCGTGGGGCTCATCGCCCTCTGCGCCCTGCCGGTGGTGCAGCGTCTGGCCCGGTGGCTGCTGCATTTTCTGCCCGACACGGGCCGCTGGGCCGAGCGCCGGGAAAGCTGGCTCAAGCAGCTGGACACCCTGAGCACCGAGAGCCGCCATCTGCTGGCAGACAAGCCCCGCTGTGCCGCCATTTTGGGCGTGCATCTCGTAAAGCTGTTCCTGCTCTTCTGCCTGCCGTGGATGGGGCTGCGGTTCATGGGGCTGGATACAGGACTGGCCTTCTGGCAGGTGCAACTCCTGACGTCGCTGACCCTCTTTGTCTCCAACGCCCTGCCCAACGTGGCGGGCATGGGTTCGGTGGAGACGGCCTTCCTGCTGGTGTACAGCAGCTTCCTCCCCGATGCTTCGTCCATGAGCCTGCTGATGTTCTACCGGCTGGCCAGCTATTACGCCGTCTTTGCGGCAAGCGCCGTCGGCTTTGCGCTGGCGCAGCGGCGGCTGAACCGCGGATGACTTTGTGAATGTCGTCATCACCCGCGATGTCGAGGCCGACAAGCAGGGCGACATGACCTATGTTCTCGAGTTCACCACCGAGGACGGCAGCACCCAGAGCTTCGAGATCCTGCACTACGAGACCACTCCCATCTCTCTGAAGAGCGTGGACGCAGCTGCTGGCGCTACCCCCATCGCATTCGCTGCTCCTGAGCAGTAAAAATCAGCTCATAACAAAGAAAACGGCAGGTTCATTGAACCTGCCGTTTTCTTATTCTATCAAATTCAGCCCTTCATGGGGACAAAGCCCACGAGGTCCTTCACCACCTCGCCGCCGATGATGAGGCCCACGACCGACGGGACAAAGGCGTTCGAGCCGGGGACGGAGCGGCGGATGGTACACTTGCGCTGGGTACCCGGAGGGCAGATGCAGTGGTATTTGCAGCTGATGGAGTCATCCTCGATGGGAGTCATGACAGGCTCCCTGGAGTAAACGACTTTCAGGTGCTTGATGCGGCGCTTGCGGCACTCGGTGCGCATGACCTTGGCCAGCGGGCAGACGGAAGTCTTATAAATATCCGTGACCTCGAAGCGGGTAGGGTCCATCTTGTTGCCTGCACCCATGGAGCAGATGATGGGGACGCCAGCCTCCTTGCACTTCATGACCAGCGCAATTTTACCGGTGACAGTGTCGATGGCGTCCACCACGTAGTCGAACTGGCTGAAATCGAAGCTGTCCTGCGTCTCAGGGCCAAAGAAGGTCTTGTAGGTAGTGACCTTGATGTTGGGGTCGATGTCGTGGACGCGCTCTTCGGCCACATCCACCTTGAACCTGCCCACCGTCTTGCGGGTGGCGATGATCTGGCGGTTCAGGTTGGTGAGGCAGACTTTGTCGTCGTCGATAAGGTCGAGAGCCCCCACGCCGCTGCGGGCCAGCGCCTCGACGGTGTAGCCGCCCACGCCGCCCACGCCGAACACGGCTACGCGGGAATCGTGCAGTTTGGTCATTGCTTCCGCGCCCAGCAGCAGCTGGGTGCGGGAATACTGGTCTTGCATATCATTTCTCCTTTAGGTTCTGCTTTTTACATTCACGGGCTTGCCCTCTCAGTCACCTTCGGTGACAGCTCTCCCAAAGGGAGAACCAGAATGCAACGGTCAAGCAATAGGCTCTGGCGCGAAGCGCCTGAGAGGGCCAGGCCGCTCCCCCTTATCCCTTCGCCACCTGTGTAATGGTGCCGCCTCCAAGGACGACATCGCCCTGATACAGCACGACGGCCTGCCCCGGGGTGGGGGCGCGCTGAGGCTGGTCAAATTCCAGACGGAAGCTGTCCGGCCCTGCCGGGTAGACGGTGGCAGGCTGTTCGGTCTGATGATAACGGGTACGGGCCGTCACCCGCAGGGGGCCTTTCAGCTCCGGGATGGCGATCCAGTTCACTTCGTTCGCATAGACGATGGTATCGAACAGCTCCGACTCCGGGCCGACCGTGACAGTGTTGGCCTGCATATCCTTGGCGCAGACGTAGACCGGTGCGCCCATGGCGAGGCCCAGGCCCTTCCGCTGGCCGATGGTGTACCGCACAGCGCCGCTGTGGGTGCCTACCTTTTTGCCGCCGACGTCGAGGAAATCGCCCGCCGGGTAGTGCTTGCCGGTGAAATCCTCCATAAAGCGGGCGTAGTCGCCGTCCGGCACGAAGCAGATGTCCTGACTGTCGTGCTTGCGGGCGTTCACAAAGTGTTGCTGCTCGGCGATGGCGCGCACTTCGCTCTTGTGCAGACCACCCAGCGGCAGGCGGACATGAGCCAGCTGCTCCTGCGTGAGGTTGTAGAGCACATAGCTCTGGTCTTTGTTCTCGTCCAAACCCTTTTTGAGCAGCCAGCGGCCCGTGGCCTCGTCCTGCTCCACCCGGGCATAATGGCCCGTGACCACATGATCCAGTCCGTGTGCTTCCGCCCAGCGAAGCAGGTGATCGAACTTCATATATCTGTTGCAGTCGATGCAGGGATTGGGCGTACCGCCGGCCTCGTAGACCCGGATGAATTTGTCGATGATCTTTTCCTGAAAGTCTGCCGTAAAATCCAGCACCTCGTAGGGAATATCCATCGCATAGGCCACCTCGGCGGCGTCCTCAATGTCCCGCTCCGAGCAGCAGGTGTGCAGACCCTCGGTGTTCACGGCCTCGTTGCGGGTGAGGCGCATGGTGACGCCGGTGCAGTCGAAACCGTCCCTCTGCATGAGCCATGCCGCCACCGAGCTGTCCACACCGCCGCTCATGGCGATGAGCGCCCCGGGGCGGCGGGAAGTGTTCTGTGTTTCTGTCATTCTGTTCCTCTTCTGTTATAACATACTAAAACAGTAGCATAATACTACCGCAGCTTCTTTCTCTTGTCAAGACGCAGAAAATTTGGCCGCAAAGGCCAGAAGTTCCGCTTTTTCGTTGGGCAGCCGCCCGGTGATGACCTCTTCCAGCAGCGCTTCCAGTGCGCGGCGCAGGCCCGGCCCGGGCGCGACGCCCGCCGCCATCAGATCGCGGCCATTCACGGCCAGCTGGGAGACGCGGCAGCAGGCGCTTTGGGCGGTCAGCGTCCCGGCCTCTTTTTGCAGGGCGGTAAATTCATCTTTTTTTTCCGGTTGAAGAGCGCTCCAAAGGGCAGTCAACTTCTGCACAGTGTGGAGGTCGTATTTGCCAAGAAGTCGTTTGGCTTGAAGCGACAGCGTAGGAGTGCGGGGAGCTTTCTCCTTCACAAGTGTTGATACTCCATCTATCACAGCATTGGAGCATTTCAAGCGTTTCAACGCCTTTCGTGTTCCATCCTCCCCCAGCGGCAGAAGCAGCGCCGCCCAACGAGTGGTCACTTCCTCTGCTCCTGCCGGAAGGGCATCTATGATCTCACGGGCTTCCGACAGGTCGTCGGACGGCAGTTCCGGCAGGACGAAGGCCAGCACTTCCGCCTCCAGATACGCCCCCGGCTTCGGGGCAGACAGAAGCTTGTTCAGCTCTTCTTCGATGCGCTCCACCGACACGCAGTCGAGGTGGGCGGCCAGCTGCTTCGCCGCCGCTTCGGTGGCCTCGTCGATCACAAAACCGAACCGGGCCGCAAAGCGGTAGAGACGCAGGATGCGCAGAGCGTCTTCTTCAAAGCGGCGCAGCGGCTCACCGACGGCCCGCACCACGCCCCGGGCCAGATCTTCCTGCCCGCCAAAGGGGTCGCACAAGCCCTCTTCGGCGCTGTAGGCCATGGCGTTGATGGTGAAGTCCCGCCGGGCCAGATCCTCCCGGACGTCGGGTACAAAGGCCACGCTGTCGGGGTGGCGGCCATCGGAATAACTGCCCTCGGTGCGAAAGGTGGTGATCTCGTAGAGCCTGCCGTTCCGCTTCACAGTCACGGTACCATGCTGCAATCCGGTGGGGATGCACTGCTTTTCTCCGAACAGCTCCATCACCTGCTCCGGGCGGGCGGCGGTGCAGAGGTCCCAGTCGTGGGGCGCAAGGCCCAGCAGACTGTCCCGGACACAGCCGCCCACGGCGTAGGCCGCAAAACCCGCCCGGTGCAGCGCGTCCAGCAGGGCGGAGGCACCGGGTTCCAGGACGATGTTCATTCTTCGGCCTCCTCATATTGCAGGGTGATGCTCTTGCCGTCATAGCCGCACTCTGCCGCCGGGAAGAGGCTCTGCGCCTGAGCCAGCTCTTCTTCCGGGTCGGTGATCATGGGCGAATAGTGGACGAGCCAGAGCCGCTTCGCGCCCGCTTTGGCGGCGAGGGCTGCGCTCTGCCCGAAGGTGCTGTGGCCGTACTGTTTGGCCTGCGCGGCCTGCTCCGGCAGAGCATAGGTGGAATCGCAGAGCAGAAGGTCAGCACCCGCTGCGGCCTTTTCCAATGCCGGACAGGGGGCGGTGTCGCCCGAGAAGACAAAGCTCAGCCCCTGCCGGGCCGGGCCGAGGACGGCTTCCGGCTGGATGACACGTCCACCGTCCAGCGTGATACTCTCGCCGTGCTGGAGCGTCTTCCACTGCTTTACCGGTACGCCCAATGCCCGCGCCTGTTCGGGTGAGAACCGTCCGGCCCGGGGCAGATCGAGTCGGTAGCCCTGACTGACGACACGGTGGCGGGTCGGCACCGGCGTGAGTTTCGCGCTCTGGGGCCAGCCGCCGAATTTTTCGCAGAGCGCCGCCGGGGCGTCCAGCACCTCAGCATAAACCGGGTACGGCAGAGGCCCCGTCAGCACCCGCAGTGCCGCCCAGACTTCGCCGAGCCCCTTCGGCCCGTACAGCGCCAGCGGGCGGGTGCGGCCCTGACAGCCCAGCGTCTGCAGCAGCCCCGGCAGGCCGAAGATGTGGTCGCCGTGGTAATGGGTCAGGCAGACGGCGTCCATCTTCATCAGGTTGACTCCGGCCCGGCGGGCGGCAGTCTGGGTCCCCTCGCCGCAGTCGAACAGGAGGCTGTGTCCTCCGCATTCGGCCACCGCCGCCGTGAGGGCGCGGTCGGGCAGGGGCATGGTGGCCGCTGTACCCAGCAGTGTAATGGTCAGCATAAAGTTTCTCCGTATCACAAAAAATCTCGATGGCTATAGTGTACCACACTCTTCGGCCCGGCACAATCGCACAGCCTCACCCTGACAGGCATAAGATGGCCCAAACCACAAAAGGAGGGGTCTTGTATGCAGCGTCAGCGGCCCGGGCATCGCATTTTGTCGTTCCACCACCGGGGGCTGCTGCTTCTGGTGGCGGCAGTGGCGGTGATGCTCTTTTTTCTCTACGGCTGCATGGCAGGGGCGGCGTACAGCCCCCGGGGGCGGCTGGTGTTCATCCCTCTCGCACAGGTTTCAGGTAGTAGTACGACTTCGCTTTCCGCCTCTCAAAACTTTTATGGTACAATGTGCGGGCCGATATGAAAAACAAGCCCGCTCCCCTGCTGAACCCCGGCACCCTCAAGCCCATGACGGCCAGGGAGCTGGACGGCGTTTTCTGCGATGAGCTGGTACAGCAGGAACTGGACGACACCACGGCCTACATCCCCAGCCAGCTCTACCACGACGGCCTGATGGAGGCCACCAGCGTGGAGCAGACCAGCGTCTTTGAGGCAGCAGAGCACTGAGCCAGACGGTCATTCCGCAAACAGCAAGCCAGCCGCCCTGCAAGGTAACAGGGCGGCTGGCTGCTTCTATTATGCAATTCAGGAGAATGGAGGAGAGAATAGCGTTTTTATGCTTCCTGGGGACGGAAGTGCCGGAGAATCACTCGCCGCGGACGGCTGCGAAGCCAGCCTCGAGGTCGGCGATGATGTCGTCGATGTGCTCGGTGCCGATGGACAGGCGGATGGTATTCTGGTAGATCTGCTGCTCGGCCAGTTCCTCATCGGTCAGCTGGCTGTGGGTGGTGGAAGCCGGGTGGATGACCAGACTCTTGACGTCGGCCACATTTGCCAGCAGAGAGAAGACCTTCAGGTTGTCGATGAACTTGAATGCTTCCTCACGGCCGCCCTTGATATTGAAGGTGAAGATGGAAGCGCCGCCGTTGGGGAAGTACTTCTCATACAGGGCGTGGTCGGGGTGATCCGGCAGAGAGGGATGGTTGACCTTCTCGACCTGGGGATGGTTGGCCAGGAACTCGACGACCTTCTTGGTGTTCTCCACATGGCGCTCAATGCGCAGGCTCAGGGTCTCGGTACCCTGCAGCAGCAGGAAGGCATTGAACGGAGAGATGGTAGCGCCGGTATCACGCAGCAGGATGGCGCGGATGTAGGTGACGAAAGCGGCGGGGCCGGCTGCGTCAGCGAAGGACACGCCGTGGTAGCTGGGGTTGGGGGCGGCGATGTTGCCGTACTTGCCGCTGGCCTTCCAGTCGAACTTGCCGCTGTCCACGATGATGCCGCCCAGCGTGGTGCCGTGGCCGCCGATGAACTTGGTAGCGGAGTGGACGACGATGTCAGCGCCATGCTCGATGGGACGGATCAGGTACGGGGTGCCGAAGGTGTTATCAATAACCAGCGGCAGGCCATGCTTGTGAGCGATGGCTGCGATGGCATCAATATCAGGAATATCACTGTTGGGGTTGCCCAGAGTCTCGAGGTAGACAGCCTTGGTGTTGGGCTGGATAGCGTTCTCGACCTCTTCCAGATCGTGAGCGTCCACAAAGGTGGTGGTGACGCCGAACTGGGTCAGGGTGTGCTCCAGCAGATTGTAACTACCGCCGTAGATGGTCTTCTGAGCTACGATGTGGTCACCGGCCTGAGCCAGTGCCTCGATGGTGTAGGTGATGGCAGCTGCACCGGAAGCAGTAGCCAGAGCAGCCACGCCGCCTTCCAGAGCGGCAATGCGCTTCTCGAACACATCCTGGGTGGAGTTGGTCAGACGGCCATAGATGTTGCCGACGTCGGCCAGGCCAAAGCGGTCAGCGGCGTGCTGGCTGTTGCGGAAGACATAGGAAGTGGTCTGGTAGATAGGCACAGCACGGGAATCGGTAGCGGGATCGGCCTGCTCCTGGCCAACGTGAAGCTGCAGGGTCTCAAATTTATAGTTAGGCATAGTATTTTTCCCCTCTATCTGTACTTAAAGTATTATTTTTACTCATAAAAATGCCCGGCAGCGTGGGGAGTTTCACCTTTCGTCTGCCGGGCAAAGAAATCGTTCTCAGCTCAGAGCCTTTTGTCTGTCTCGGGTGTCACATTCGCTCGCACATTCGCGGCATAGAGGGCACCGTACAGCTATGGCTCAGAGTTTGTTTCTCGGCCCGGGCGCTGTACATTCGCCCACAGCGGAAGTTGGCGTGCAGAAGACTTTTCCAAATCAGCGTCATTTGAGTACCCTCCTTTCCGAAATTCCCACTTACCTACAAGGCGTGTGGTTTTGTTGTCCGCATTATATTCCCTCATACCCATATTGTCAATAGGTTTAATCGAATTTCTTCCAAAAAAGGTTTTAAGAGTCATTCTTTTGAGAAAAATGCAAAAAGATTGCATTTTGGTCTTGCATTTCACGCAGAATCCGTGTATACTCTTCCCTGCACCTAAATTGCAATCAGGTTGCAATTTAGGCAACTAAAGCACTTTTCGTCCCTCCGTTTATTTTGGGTGAAGACGTAAAATGGTGTGGCGGCTGCGCGCGCCGGCGCGGGGCGGATTTTATTCTTTCGGTCAAATGGCTTTGCGCTCCGCGCGGGCCAGAGGTAGGGAGGGGTGTTTCGAATCCCCCCTCCCTA
>ENA-OYXP01000784-OYXP01000784.1-human-gut-metagenome-genome-assembly--contig:-NODE-784-length-11777-cov-5.525849_pt1 | contig 11777 bp, 7 predicted proteins | sample MGYA00244847_ERZ653426 | MGnify/ENA primary metagenome ERZ653426 (study PRJEB26926, sample SAMN06164979) | human gut metagenome | biome: ENVO:00009003; feature: ENVO:2100002; material: ENVO:00002003...
CGAGATTACTACGCGTCTCGTGGGCTCGGAGATGTGTATAAGAGACAGGCCGTACAAGACAACCTGCTGCGTGGCATAACTGGCTAAATACTGGTTTATCTTTCCGTTCAGGATTTCTATCTTTCCATCCAGGGTGCCGATGTGGGCGGTCTGCATCTTCATGATGAGAGCATTGTCGCGGTCGACGACGGAAGTGCCCAGGATAGTTTCACGGGGGAAATCACGCTTGTTCAGGATATCCATGGCAATCTGCATCACGCGGTCGCCACCGGTAGGATATATAAACGTGGCATCCAGTTCGCCGGCAAGTACTTTCTCCACTCCATAGTCTTTGCCGGACAGGGCGTCTATGCCGATGAACCGCATATCCTTTTCCCGCCCCTCTCGGGCAGCGGCAGCATAGGCTCCGGCCGCCATACGGTCATTCTGCGCATACACCAGGTCGATATGCGGAAAGCGGCTCAGCAGGGTATTCATTTTCTCTCCGGCCTTGAGTTGCAACCAGGCACCGTCTTCAACGGCCAGCAACCGGATACCGGGATAAGCGGATATAGCCTTCACAAATCCTTGATGACGGTCTACGGCAGGTGTGGAGCCCACCAAACCTGAGATTTCCACCACATCTCCCTGCCCATGCAGCACATTGGCCACATACTCTCCCACAGCTTTCCCTATCTCGTAGTTGTCTGCACCGACGTAGGCCGTGTATTTGTCCGAAAGGATTTTACGGTCCACTACAATCACCGGAATGCCCCGGTTGTATGCCTCCTCCACAACCGGAGTTATCGGAGTGGCTTCATTAGGGGCCACAATCAGCAGATCCACCCCTTCGGCTATCAGCTCACGAATGTCTTTTGCCTGACGGTCATTATCGTCGACAGCAGTACGGATGTCCACCTCCACATCCTCGTAGAAATGGGCTTCACGGAGTATCTCACTGTTCATCTGGCGCCGCCATTCATCCTCGCTACATTGGGAAACGCCGATACGGAAACGTGCCTCGCGCCGGGAGCAGGCAACCGCCACTCCCCAAAGCACGAGCAGAAAGAATAAAATCCGAAGGTTATGCTGTCTCATCTTCACTTTCCTCTGATTTAAGATTGCAGATGAGCAAAGATAACGAAAAATGTGAAAAGAATAAGAAAAATCTATGCCAGCCTTTCTTTCAAGGCCACCGGCAATTCCGGCATGGCACCGCTCTGGGTACATACATAGGCAGAGACTTCCACCGCCAGTTTATGGGCATCGGGCACCTGCTTCCCGCTGAGAATGGCAGCGGTGAAGGCTGCCGTGAACGAGTCACCGGCTCCAACGGTGTCCGCCACCGGTACCTTGGGCGTCTCCTGGAAGGAAACCACTCCCGGAGTGAACACATAGCTGCCGTTCGTTCCACAAGTCAAGATAAGCATCTTCAGGTTATACTTGGCCAGCAGAATCCAGCATTTGTCCTGCAAGTCGATGCCCGGGTAGCCGAAAATACGGCTGATGGTCACCAGCTCCTCATCGTTTATCTTGAGGATGTTGCAGCGGCGCATGGATTCGCAGAGTATCTCTTTGGTATAGAACCCTTGGCGGAGATTGATGTCGAATATCTTCAGTTGCCCCTCCGCATCGGGCATCGTGTCGAGAAAACGGTTGATGGTGATGCGGCTTGTTTCACTGCGTTGCGCCAAAGAGCCGAAACATACGGCACGCGTGTTCAGTGCCAGACGCTTCAGTTCGTCGGTAAAGGGAATGTTGTCCCAGGCCACGCCTTCTTTTATCTCATAGCACGGCACGCCCACGGCATCAAGCGTCACCTGCACCGTTCCCGTGGGGTAAGGCACGCGCTCAATCTGCGTGCGCAGCCCCTTCCGGGCGAACACATCCAGAATCTCGTCCCCATCCGCATCGACACCTACGGCACTGACCACACGGCTGTCGAAACCAAACTGCGATGCATGGTAAGCAAAGTTTGCCGGAGCACCGCCTATCTTCTTTCCTTCGGGGAGGCAGTCCCACAGAGCCTCGCCCATACCTACTATTATCTTATTCATAATATTATATTGTTTAATGAATGATATATTTTATTCACGGCAAACTCAATGTCCTACCCGCTGCAAACCTAATAAAAAAGTTCCTAACTATAGAATGAAAAGTTGCCAATTATCTATTAAAAAGTCTCTAAGAACTAAGAATTATCTCTATCCCAAGGCTTGGGATAGACATCCTCAACCTTGGGACAGATATCCGCAGCCTTGGGATATGTATCCGCAGCTTGCGAACAAAGATTACCGCTTCATACGCAGCATATAGAAGAACAAGTACACTACCCCTACCGTCATCACAGCCACGGCACCGCTTTGTCCTACAGCATCACTTGCCAAGCCCATTGCTATCGGAAATACCGTACCGCCGAAGAGCCCCATAATCATCAAGCCGGAAACCTCGTTCTTCTTTTGTGGCATAGCAAGCAACGCTTGAGAGAAGATAACCGGAAAGATGTTCGAATTGCCGAAACCGATAAGGGCAATGCAAATGTATATCATTGTCTTTTCATGGAAAACGAACAACCCTACCATCGCCGCCAACATACATAACACGCTGATGCCGAAGAAGGTTCGGGGAGCCATCTTCTGAAGAATGAAGGCGCCGAGAAAGCAACCCGCCGTGCGGAAAATGAAGTAAAGGCTGGTGGCAAAGCCGGCATCGGCCAGCGTCATGTCCAGACGCTCCATCAAGATTTTGGGCGCTGTGGTATTCGTACCTACATCAATGCCCACATGACACATGATGCCCAGGAAGCAGAGAAAGATAAACGGCTTGCCCAGCAGGGCGAGGCACTCCCCGAAGGTGGAAGGGCGTCCCTCTTCCTTTTCCTCGCGGATGGAAGTACCGCTCAGCCAGAGAATGGCAATCACCGCAATGACCATATAGACCGGGAACAGCACCCTCCAGCCCATGCCCAGAGACGGAATGGCCTGCGTAGCTCCCCACATGGCAATGTATGGAGCTAGAAACGAAGCAATGGCTTTTACAAACTGTCCAAAGGTGAGCGAACTTGCCAGCCGCTCGCCGCTTACGATGTTGGAAAGCAGCGGGTTGAGCGACGTTTGCATCAGCGCATTACCGATGCCCAGCAATGAGAACGAGAGCAGCATCAGCACGTAACCGTCTCCGAAAACCGGGAGAAGCAAAGAGGCAAACGTGATGACAAGACTGAGAAGCACCGTCTTCTTACGTCCGATGCGGTTCATCAGCATACCCGTAGGTACGGAGAAGATAAGGAACCAGAAGAACACCAGAGACGGGAATATGTTGGCTTGCGAGTCGGTCAGGTTCAAGTCGGCCTTCACGTAGTTGGAGGCGATGCCCACCAAATCTACAAAGCCCATGGCGAAGAAGCAAAGCATGACCGGAAAGAGCTTTGCCAAAGAAGAATTCTTAGTATTTTCCATGCTGAAGATTATTATCTGTTATTTTAATCCGAGTTTGTACACAATAAACGAGGTGACATTGCAGCTTCCACCTTTAGCATAGAAACTGATGCGGTTGTAAGGTTCCGACGGGAATACAAGATTTGTCATGGCAAAACGTCCGTCGTTGCCAAACGCTTCAATGCTCGACTTGTCCACGAACAAGCGGAGTTTCATTTCATTGCCACCCTCGACAGGAGCCACGGTCACTGCAGGGAAGTCCTTGCTGAACGTCACCTCGCCACTCTTGGTACGGTCCATGGTGAACGTCTTTTCCGCCAGGTTATAGTACATCTCCACCTCCTCGCCTTTCGAGTTAAAGAGCTGGAATCCTATCACATCCGCATCCTTGTTCTTGATGGTCATTTCGATTTCATACGTTCCGGAATTGTCATTCAGCAGTTTGTCCAGATTATACGTGCGGTCTACCTTGAAAGCACGCTTCTTGCTGCCTTTATCCCTCAGTTTCAGCAATTCGGGAGACGGGGTTACCTTTACATAGGTTTCACCCTCCGAGGTATAGAGCGAAAGGTCGCGCGGCACGGAGTTGGCACTACGGTATTGGCGGGTGGGCACATCGTTGGCATATTGCCAGTTGCTCATCCATGCCAATGCAATGGCACGTCCTGCAGGAGCATTGCTCCAAGTGACAGTTGCATAATGGTCTTTTCCCCAGTCCATCCATTTCGTCACTGCGGGAGACTCGTTCACGAATCTCTTTCCGTCAAATGTCCCCACGAAATATTGTGTGGCAGAGCCACCGAACGGTCCACCCGGATTGAGGTTACAGACGAGTACCCACTTCTTCAGTTCCGTACCTTCAACCGGCAGTTCAAGCAGGTCGGGACACTCCCAGACTCCGCCGTGAGCACCTTGTCCTTCACCGAATTTGCTCTCCAGCGTCCAGCTCTTCAGGTCGGCAGAAGAGTATATTTCCATTTCCTGCCCTACGGCAAGAACCATGTTCCATTTCTTGGTATCTTCGTGCCAGATGACTTTAGGGTCACGGAAGTCGCGCTGCGTGGAAGTCAGGATGGGATTTCGCGCATACTTCTTGAAGGTCTTTCCGTTGTCAAGGCTATAGGCCATGCTCTGCACTTGGCGGTCGCTTGCCGATGTATAGAAAGCAATGACGGCACCGGCACCGAACCCGGCCGTATTATCCTTGTCGACAACACAAGAGCCACTGAAAATTGTTCCCAGCGCATCGGGCGAAATAGCATCTCCGTGATGTTCCCAAGTGACGAGGTCCGTACTGGTGGCATGTCCCCAATGCATGTTCCCCCACATGGAGCCGTAGGGATTATGCTGGTAGAACAAATGGTAGACCCCGTCTTTGTAGAACATTCCGTTAGGATCATTCATCCAACCGTAAGCCGGGCTGAAATGATACACCGGACGGTACTTCTCCCGGTTCGAAACATCGAATTCATCCGACAGTTTCATTTCTTCCCAGCATAAGGCCGAATCCGGAATAAGCTGGAAGTTGAAAGAGAGATGTTTATTATCGAAGCCGGTCAAATCGACCGGAACAAAATAGTCAACCTTATTGACTGCCAATCGCACGTTCATACTGCGTACAACATCATTGTCCGCTATCATATACAATTTTGCCTCCGGAGAAGCCTCTTCCACCGGCAGCAGCAAAAACTTCTTCTGCTCGTCAATTTGGACGATACTCTGTCCGTCACCCAGATGTTTAATCACGAAAGGAGGATTTATGGCCTGGCATGTGAAGACAGCCACGGTAGTTCCTAATATAAATACGGTAAGCGTCCTTCTGATTGTCCGCCAAAAGTCTTTTAAATGAATCATGTTTCTGTTGGTATTAAATTAATTATGTTTTTCTACCATGCAAAGATACGCCACCAAGCAGCAGGAGGCTATCTTTTTTGTTTCAAAGCATACTACAAATGTTACATTCAGTCTAAAATAATACAAATTAAATTCCTCATCTCCATATTGATTTAAGCATCCAGGCATCCAACTCCATCTTCGTCCCCTTCTTCTGCGCAAAAAGTTCGATACCGGTTTGAGCCTCGCCCGGATAGGTTAATAATGTGAATACATCCTTCCCGTCATTGGCAAAGATTTCAATACTCGATTTGTCTACAAATATATGCAAATGTATCTTATTATCTACCGGTTCCACCCTGGCATATGCCATACGGCTGAATTTAGGAATCTGCACATCGGAGCAATGGGTACGGTCAATCACCAGATTATGTGAATCCGTATCATAGCTGACCACCACTTTGCGCCCTTCACCCACACACAAATTCAAGCCAAAGGTGTTGGATACGTCAGTAGAAAACGAAGCATCGAGTTCGTAGACATTCTCATCGGGAACAAAGCCGGGTAACCTCTGTGTTCCCACCGATAAAGCACGTTTCACCGATGCAGGCTTATGGCGAAGTGTTTGCAACTGTTCCACCGGCTTCTGTACCAGCCTCACACCTTCCTTGTATGTCTTCAGTTCCAGGTTGCGGGGAATAGACCAGAAGCCCTTCCCATACCTCGATGGAGCTACCGGTGCATAGTCCCAGGTTGCAACCCAGCCTATCGAAATTTTGGAATCCAACGTTCCGTCAAAATCCTGAAATGTGCGGGATGCATAAAAGTCCAGCCCTTTGTCCACATATAGAGGCTCTGCAGGATGGTTCTCCATCAGCTTAAAAGAAGTGCCGTCGAAGTCTCCTATAAAGTATTGTTCTTGCGCCCAGTTTACAGATACGACCATCACCCACCTTTTCTTGTCAGAATCCCCGTCAACCGGCAACTGGAATAAATCCGGGCACTCCCAAGACTTTTCACTGTCACCGGCAGGGCCGAAATCACTGGTCCAAGTCCAGCTCTTCAAATCAGGAGAGGTATAAAACTTTATTTTCTTCTCCAGGGCCTTGGCTACAGCCATCACCCATTTTTGGGTCGGCTCGTGCCAGAAGACGGTAGGGTCCCTGAATTCCGTACTCCAAAGGTCCAAAACCGGGTTACCTTCGTAATAATGAAATGTCTTTCCGTCATGACTGAAAGAGATGCCCTGCGCTTGTTTCTTGGAGTCCTTCTCAAAAACGGTGTAAGCCGCCACATAAGCACCCTTGCCGAAACCGGCAGTGTTGTTCTTGTCTATGACTGCAGAACCGGTGAAGTAACTGATATTGTCATCCGCTCCGGTCATGGCATAAGGGGTTATCTGTTGGTAATGTACCAAATCTGTAGATTCGACTTTGCCCCACCAGTACATATGATATTTACCCTGATAGTACATGAATCCCGAGGGGTCACCAATCCATCCCTTCTCCGGACTGAAATGATACTGAGGACGATAAGGCTCTTTGTATAAACTGTCTGAATTCATTTGTGCACCGGCAGACAATGTTCCTGCCACTAAAAGTGCACCCAATATAGTAGGTATCTTCATTTTCTGTATTTTCATTAAAAGTTCATCTTTACCCTTGCATCTTTCAGTCTCCAAACTTCGGCAGCAACTTCCGTTGTATTTCCATCAGAGAATAGTTCCAATAGCGTACTGTTTTCTTTCAGAGGAAAGATTCTTGTAGTGAATGCATCCTCATCATTAATAAATCCTTCCACCACAGAACCGTCTATAAATAGACGAATCTCCACCGGCTTGGTTGTATCCAACCGATACCAGTCCTTGCGGAGCTTCAAAGGAATGTGTGCACGCAAGGAAGAATGCGTCTGGTCCACAATAAGTTCCTCCTTTTCCACATCATAATAAATCAGGCTATATTCGCTATTATCCGGATTCTTACACAATGTAAATCCAAACCGTTTTGCGTCACCGGGATAAAAAGTCGCCTTGACTTCAAGCTGATGTTCCCTTCTGCTCACAATGTGCGGTTTCGCAGCAGTCAATGCCTGCCTGGAATAAACCGTGGATTGTTCACGCAATTGTTTCATTACGGGATGGGGTGTTTGGCATAGTTTCCCATCTTTCAGCTGCCATCTTCTGGGCATACTGTAGAGATGTGCCCATCCTTGTTCATAAGTGGCCTCCCCTCCTATTTCATCGGGTATAATGGCAATGGCAGCAACATCCCCTTCCGGAGTCTCAACAACAGAGGGGGACAGCAAGCGGTTGATGACCTCCAGATTTTGAGGGACTGGGTTGTCCGGTATAAACTTTTCATTCTTGAAATCTCCTATCCAATACTGGCAACGCGCAGGTATGCCTTTATGAGGAACCCTATTCACCAAAAGAACATATTTGCCGCCCATCTTCTTAAAGACCGGCATTTCCCAGAAAATACCGGAGTCATCCACTTCCGGATTGCCCTCAAACAGCAAATGTACAAAATCCCATTTCTTCAAGTCTGCCGATTTATAAAGCAGCAAAGCCCCGTGGGGTGTATCGGTCTGCTCAATGCCGAAACCGATAATCATATACCAGACATCACCCTCTTTCCAGACATACTGGTCACGCATGTCCGTACGGGTATATCCGGCAGGCTTCTCGGCAATAACCGGATTACCCGCATATTTCTCCCATTCTATCAACGCAGTATCTTTTGGAAAAGCAATACCCACTCCCATCTTGTCTCCACCGGCTGTGTATATCAGCTGGGGGATATCGTCATCATTGATAACAGCATGCCCGGACCATATTCCATTCTTGTCATAAGCAGCATCAGGAGTCAAAGCCGGCTTTTCCTCCGTCCAATGAAGCATATCGGGACTGCTGAAATGTCCCCAATTTATCTGCCCCAGGAAGATTGCAGAAGCATTCTTCTGATTGAATATATGATATTTACCTTTATAAAGAAGTAAACCATGCGTCTCATTCGTCCAGTTGGCAGCCGGCAACAGATGATAGCGGGGACGGTTGAAGTCCTTCGCAAAACAGGTTTCCGGAATAGCCAAAACCGGAGTTTTCTTCAATCCTAAGGCAATCTCGTCTCTCCATGCAGACGAATCATCGGAAAAGGGAGTGAAGCTTATCCCGTCAATCAACCCGTTTATAGCCGTAACATCGTACATCCAAACCTTCTTTTCCCTGAAATCCTTACCTACCCGAAGTATCATTTCACCATCTTGCAAGTTCCGGGGCCATACCTCTGCACTCATCCTCTGCCCATTCAGGCAAACCGATTCATTACTTAAATCAAGGACCACATGCAGCCACTTGAAACGGTCGACTTTTGTCTTTAATGAACAGTAAGAGTATGAGCCATTCTGCCCCATTCCCAACAGCAACTCACCATAACGGTCTACACATACCGCTACAGATGTTCCTGCCATGTCTCTGATTCCCATAAAGGCAGCAGTATCCGTCGGATAAGATTCCAGAGCAAACCATCCGGACAACGACGAAACATCTCCTTCCGTGGTTGTATCCATCCAAGTGGAATACCCGTCTGTACGAAGGGCTTTACCTTCGACTCCGGTAACAAATTCCGGTATTTCCTTTATAGTGTACAAATTCAACAATGACTTGCCGTCACTGGAAAGTAAGGGGTCCTGCCCGTCAAACGACCATGTTTTTTGAGCAAAAGCTGCATTCAAAGAAAGCAATAGACAGCCCAATATAGAATAGGCAAAGTGTTTCATAATAAAAGATTGTTTAAAGGAAGAGGGGGAAACAAACGTTTCCCCTCCCTTGCGTTTTCATTTCAAAATATAATTAGTTGAACGGAGCATAACCGGGATTCTGTACATACTTGCCTCCAGAAAATCCGTATTGATTGTTCGGAACCGGATAATACTCATCCTTTCCACCCGTAAAGTGCGCATTGGCATAATAAATGCGATTGTCTGACTCCGCGGTAATGTACTTGTTCATGGTTGTTTCCACTATGCCCCAACGGACCAGGTCGAAGAAACGTTCACCTTCCAAAGCCTTCTCCAGACGCGTTTCCCAACGGAGGGCCTGACGGGCATAATCCTGATTCCAGACATCAGCAGGATAAGGATTGACAAGGTAGTTGGCCGCATATTTGGAATGGTCGTTGAAATCCTTTACATAGGCGCTGTTCCGGGCACGATTGCGTATCTGATTAATCAAATCACGGGCAGTTTCGAGTCCATCGCCTTCATTGAGTTCAATAAGAGCCTCAGCTTTCCAAAGAAGAATATCTGCGTAACGTATAATCTGCCAGTTCAACTGTGAAGCCCCCCAAGGCCAGCCATTAAACATATCACTACTTTCCGGAGAAACCCAGAAGCGCTTCGCGCAATTATAGCCATAAGTTTCCTTATCACGCACCCATCCCTCACACGGCTTGTCTGGGTAAGTTTTCCAAGTTATAGTAGGACGGCCCACAACAAAATCGAGACGCGGGTCTACATTGGGAGTCGTGTTTTGTAAAGTATAAACCCCATTGTTCAATACCGCCCAACTATAATCAGACTTTGACTGATAATTAAAATCGGGCAGACCGTTTGCATCTGTCTGATAAGCATTAATCAGGTCTTGGCTGGGCAGGAAGAAACCGTCACCTCCGTAAGGGCTGCCTCCACCCGGAGAATTCAACAGATTGCTCCAGTTGATGCGGCCGGCACTTTCGGTACCGTCATTCATGGAATATTGAATGGCAAAAACAGACTCTTTACCGTTTTCATTAGCTACTAAATCCAATCCCTGGAAATCGTCAAGCAAACCGTAACGGTTGCTGGCAGTCACTTGGTCGCAAAGCGAAACGACTTCCCTCAGCAGCTCTTTATTGATGGAAGTTACGGCATGCGTAGTCTCATCTTGCTGATACGCTTGGTACAGCTTGATTTTAGCCGCATAGGCCAGTGCTATGTATTTATGAATACGCCCTACCTCCGACTGTGATGCAGGAAGCAGTTCGGCGGCATCAAGCATCTCCTTGGCCAGCATACTCAGAATCTCGTCACGGGTAAACTCATTGTTCGGAATATCCGGATATTGGGAAATCTCAACGTTCTCATCAAAATAAGGTATCTTGTTGAAAAGGCGGCTCAATTCAAAGTAATAATGGGCACGAAGCACTTTCATCTCCGCAATACGGGATACACGTCCGTTCACCTGCTCATCTGTTGCAGCATTCAGAACGCGCAATGCAGAGTTACAACGCTGTACACTGCAATATAGATGGTACCACTTGCTGTCCAGAAATCCATTGGTTGCATCCATATCAAATGTCTCCATACGGTGCACTTCATTAAGGTCACCAACACCACCACCGCCTTTATAGGCATTATCCGAACGTACCTCACCATAGGTCCAATTGGAAGTAGGATGACACCATACACTCCAGCTCTGTCCTTCGGGACCACCCAAAGCTGCATACGCGGCATTCACCAAAAGGTCGGCACCTTCTGTAGAAGTCATAATATCTTCATTCAAGCTACCCTGGGGCTTCAAATCCAGGAAACGGTCTTCATTACAGCTTGCAGTCATCAGCGCTACTACGCCAAGCATATATAAATGTTTCAATTTCATGATAGTATAGTTTTAAAGTTTAGAAACCAAATGATAATCCCAAAGAGAACGTACGGGGCAACGGATAAGGATAACCCAGACCTTCAGGGTCGGCACCTGTATAACCGGTAATCGTAAACAAATTCTGAGCCTGGAAATAAATGCGCGCATGACGCATCTTCATCTTGTCGAGAACTGCTTTAGGAAGCGTGTAACCCAATGTCAGACTTTTCAGCTTGATATACGAACCATTTTCAATATAGAACTCAGATACTTCGTGCTCATTGTTGCTGTTAAGAGTGGTCAAAGCAGGTACACTGCTATTGTAAACACCCGTCTTTTCAAAGTTCTCGTAAGCATGCATGGCATCGAGCAGGCGGGTAGAGTGATTACCGGTCCAGCATTGGAATAAATCCGTATAATATTTGGAGTTGTTATAGGCATCACGAATCATACCGTTGAAGAACATGCTGAGGTCAAAGCCTTTCCAAGATGCCCCAAGATTCAGACCTGCAATCACTTTCGGATTGTCAGAACCCAACCATACACGGTCGTTCGTATCAATCGTACCGTTACCATCAGCATCCACGTATTTGATACGTCCTACTCCGGGAGCGCCAAACTGTACATTATATTTGGATTTATACTCATCCACCTCCTGCTGGGTACGGAACACTCCATCTGTCTTGAAGCCCATCCATGAACCGAACGGTTGGCCAACCAAAGTCTTGTCAACCCCATTACCGCCACCATAAGTATAGTAAATTTCTTCCGTCAGCTCTGTCACTTCATTTTTGTAATATGAAAGGTTGAATGCTACATTATACTGGAAATCCTTTACCTTATCATTCCAGGTCAGTGCCATCTCGAAACCTTTATTGTTCATCGTACCACCATTATACCCTGTCTCTTAT
>ENA-OYXP01000790-OYXP01000790.1-human-gut-metagenome-genome-assembly--contig:-NODE-790-length-11742-cov-5.869342_pt1 | contig 11742 bp, 9 predicted proteins | sample MGYA00244847_ERZ653426 | MGnify/ENA primary metagenome ERZ653426 (study PRJEB26926, sample SAMN06164979) | human gut metagenome | biome: ENVO:00009003; feature: ENVO:2100002; material: ENVO:00002003...
GAGATTACTACGCGTCTCGTGGGCTCGGAGATGTGTATAAGAGACAGTCCATAAAGCCCCTGTCAACCTATTCTCTCGCACTCGAGAAGGATTATATAAACTGGTCGAGTATGATACTCAACTACGCTATCTATCATAACGGCAAGCTCTGGCCGCAGAACTCGGACGGCACGCACGGCTCAAAGAAAAATGTCACCGTCCAGTACGCCATACAGAAGTCGTTCAACACCGTTCCCGTCAGAATTATTACCGAGATGCTCGGCGTCAACGAAGCTTATAACTTCATGAAAAAGACGTTCCATCTGTCTACTCTTGACGATACCAACGATGCCAGCATCGCGCCTCTTGCCACGGGCTCTCTTACTAACGGTGTCACAACGGTCGAAATGGCGGCGGCATATGCCGTCTTCGGCAACAACGGCTATTACTATAAGCCCTATTGCTACTACAAGGTCACAAACGCCACGGGCACCGAGGTTCTGCTTGAGACTAAGTCCGAGCCGGAGAAGGTACTCAGCGAGGATACCGCAGAGGTTATGCGCGAGCTGCTCAAGACCGTTCCCGCGAGAAGCTTCCGTTCGAGCAAGAATCTCGGCAAGTTCGAGCTGATGAGCAAGACCGGTACCACGAGTGATACGAAAGACAGCTGGATAGCCGGCGGCACGCCATATTATGTCTGCGCTGTTTGGCTCGGCTACGATAAGCCCAAGGTCATCCCGTTCAGATACAGTGCATCCGGACGAGTTTATATAGAGCTGCTCGACCGCATCCACGCCAACCTGCCCGTCAAGGAGTTCCCCAAGACCGACAAGGTCGAGGAGAAGGACTACTGCAAAAAGACGGGGCTTTTGGCGTCGCCCTCTTGCACAGAGACCGCAAAGGGCTATTATAAGAAGTCCGCAATGCCCGCCGAGTGCACGGCGTGCGGCGGAGGGTCGGTAAGCGAGGTTGTCGGCGGAGTCAGCGACGCAGTCAGCAATATTATCGACTCGCTGTTCCCGACAAGACCGCGTTCGGACGATTAAATTCAAGCTGCGGCGAAAAAATATATAAACGGCCGCGCCGGATAACGGTGCGGCTTGATTTTTGATTGAGAGGTATTTTATGATAATCCTGTCGGTAGATTACGGAGACACGCGCACGGGCATAGCCGTCTGCGACAAAACCGAATTTTTGGCTTCTCCCGTGACTGTTATAACCGAAAAGGAAACGGAGCCGCTTATAGAAAAAATAACCGATATAGCGCGGGAGAAAAAGGCCGAGCTTATCGTTGTCGGTCTGCCCGTCAATATGGACGGCACCCGAGGCGACCGCGCGCATAAGTGCGAGGAGTTTGCGGCGGCTCTGACCGAGTTTTCCGGCATTAAGACAGTGCTTCGTGACGAGCGGCTGACTACAGTCTCCGCGCACAATGCGCTGAATGTCACCAACACGCGCGGCAAAAAAAGAAAGGCTGTAGTCGATGCGGTCAGCGCCGTTATGATTCTCCAGGACTATCTCGATTATCGGCGCATCAATCACATTTCCTGAACAGCTCCCGAATGCCGGTCAGCAGCAGAAACCCGCCGAAGATTTTCCCGGGAATGCCGCTGCCCATGTGACCTATGGCGAGCGAGCCGAGCAAAACTCCGGGCAGACCGCCTGCGGCAAAAAGCAGAACGGTTTTCCAGTCGATGAGCCTTTTGAAGGAATAAACTATGCTCGAAAGCGCCGCGCAGGGGATGAAAAACAGCAGATTTATGCCCTGCGCCTTGAGCTGCGGCATACCGAGCGCGAGCACGAGGTAGAGCACCAGCACTCCGCCGCCGCCCAGCCCGAGACTGCCCGCAAGTCCCGAGAAAAAAGCCGCCAATACCGTTCTCATTTAAATACCATCCTTATTCCCGCCCAAAGCATGAACAGGGCGAATATCTTGCCGAGTATTTTCGTCGGTATCTTCGGCAGAATAAACGAGCCGAGCACGCTTCCCGCAAGCCCCGCAGGGAGATAGGGGAGAGCGTCGCCGAAAGTGACCTTCCCCGTACGGATATATATTCCCGCGCTCGCGGCCGTCAGCAGCATTATGAGCGCCACCGCATTTGCCTGCGCTCTGTTTTGCTCCATTCCGCTTTTTTTGAGCATCGGCACGGCTATCATTCCGCCGCCCGCGCCTAAAGCGGAGTTCACGGCTCCTGCGGCAAGTCCGCTTAGAATTTTCGTTATCCTTTTCATTTTCTCAGCTCCTTTTTTCTATTTTGCCCTGCGGCGCTCTAATAATGCCGTGCGTACCCGCATATTCTTTTGTGGGGGTGTCGGTATGGTGATAAATTTCAAAAGGCGTTCAAGGCTCGTCGCTCTCGGCGTTGCGGCGGCTGTTGCCGTTATGGCGATATGCTTTGTGCTGATATCCGCGCGCGGCTCGGGCTATGCCCGCAGGGTGTCCGCGAACGCGCAGGATTCCGTGACCGTAATTGTTGACGCGGGTCACGGCGGCATGGACGGCGGCGCGACCGCGCAGGACGGCACCGTCGAAAAGGATATAAATCTGTCAATAGCTCTGAAATTACGCGATATGCTCGACACGGCGGGCTACAATGTCATAATGACGCGCGAGACGGACGACGATATCTCCGACAGCTCCGCAAAGTCGGTGCGCCGGCAAAAGGTGTCGGATATAAAAAACAGAATGAAAATCATCGAGCAGACACCCGATGCTCTGTTCGTGAGCATTCATCAGAACCACTACGGCGGGCCGTCCTACAGCGGCGCGCAGGTGTTCTATTCCAAAAACAATCCCGAGAGCGAAAAGCTGGCAAAGGCCATTCAGCAGGATATATGCTCTCTGCTCCAGCCTCAGAATAGGCGCGCGGTAAAGCGCACGGGGACGGAAATATATCTTCTTTATCACGCCGAGTCTCCGGCCGTTATGGTCGAGTGCGGCTTTCTCTCGAACGCCGCCGAGACGCAAAAGCTCAAGGACGACGGCTATCAGACCGCCATGGCGTTTTCGGTCATGTGCGGAATAACGGACTATTTGAAAAACGAGGAAAAACTGACGGAGGTAACATAAAATGGCAGGCAAGGCAAAATCTGTTTATATCTGCTCCGAATGCGGCTATGAGAGCCCGAAGTGGTTCGGCTGCTGCCCCGGCTGCGGCGAGTGGAATACCATGAATGAGGAGATAAAAGCGCCCGTCGCCGCGGCGGCAAAGAGCGGCGCCAATGCGCGCAGCGTCAAAACCTATGCCCTCAGCGAGATAACCGCCGATGAGGAGATACGCTATCAAACGGGGCTCACCGAGCTCGACCGCGTTCTCGGCGGCGGAATAGTCAAGGGCTCATTGGTGCTTCTGAGCGGCGACCCCGGAATAGGAAAATCAACTATCCTGCTTCAAATATGCCAATATATCGGCAAAAATCTCGATATCCTATATGTCTCCGGCGAGGAGTCCGTCTATCAGATAAAGCTCCGCGCGGACAGGCTCGGCGTCACAAGCCCGACCTTGACTTTAATGAGTCAGACCGATGTTCAGTCAATATGCGAATATATAAATATCAATAAGCCGGGGCTCGTCATTATCGACTCCATTCAGACCATGGTTATAAGCGAGCTGAATTCCTCCGCAGGCAGCGTCACGCAGGTGCGCGAATCTACGTCCATGTTCATGCGCACGGCAAAGAGCAGCAATATTCCGATAATCGTTGTCGGCCATGTCAACAAGGACGGAAACATCGCGGGACCCAAGGTGCTCGAGCATATAGTTGACGCGGTGCTCTACTTTGAGGGCGACCGCAATATGTCATACAGAATACTTCGCGCCGTCAAGAATCGCTACGGCTCGACTAATGAGATAGGCGTTTTCGAGATGCTCGACAGCGGACTTTCTCAGGTTGAAAACCCCTCGCTCATGCTTATCTCGGGCAGACCCAAGAACACCTCGGGCACCTGTATCGCCTGCGCGATGGAGGGCACGCGCCCGATTTTGGCGGAGGTTCAGGCGCTTGTCAGCGCGACAAGCTTCGGCAATCCGCGCCGCATGGCAACGGGCTTTGATTACAGCCGCATGGCCATGCTCCTAGCCGTCCTTGAAAAGCGAGCGGGCTATTTCTTCGGCAATACGGACGCATATATAAATGTTATCGGCGGATTAAAGCTCGACGAGCCGGCTACGGATCTGTCCGTCGCATTGGCTCTCATTTCGAGCCTCAAGGATGTGCCTATAAGGGATGATGTCCTCGCCTTCGGCGAGATAGGGCTCGGCGGCGAGATACGCTCCGTCAGCCACTGTGAGCAGCGCATAAAAGAGGCGGCGAGGCTCGGCTTCAAAATCTGCATTATTCCCCGCCACAATTTCAAATCGGTCCCGGACAAGCTCAAAAAGGAGATAGAGGTCATCGGAGTTAAGAACGTCTATGAGGCGTTTGCAAACTGCGTTGACTGACGGATGTATTATGACCCCAATAGAATCGCCGAACCTGCCGAAGCGGGGGATAGCCCTCGCCGCGGTGAGCGTCGGCGCAGAGAAAGCAAAAGAATATCTCGAGTCGCGCGGGATTGCCGTTTTCGATATCCTGCCGAGCTCTGCTATAACCGACGGCACCGCCGCTCATGCTGATTTGCACTTATTGCATCTCGGCGGGCGGAAGATTATACTGAGCCGCGAGCAGCTTGAAAATGCGCAAAAGCTCGCTTCTTCGGGCTTTGACGTGCATATACTTGACAGCGCTCTCGGCGCGGAATATCCGGCCGATGTGCCGCTCAATGCCGCCGTTTTCGGCAATTATGCGATACTAAATCCCAAGACGGTCTGCCCGAACATCAATTTTTTCGGGCGGACTTTAATCCCCGTGCGCCAGGGCTACGCAAAGTGCTCTGCAGTGCCCGTGACCGAAAACGCGATAATTACCGACGACGTGGCAATAGCCTCCGCCGCCGAAAAAAACGGCCTTGAGGTTCTCCTCGTCTCAAAGGGCGACGTTCTTCTGCCGGGGCGCGAATACGGCTTCATCGGTGGCTGCTGCGGGCTTATTGCGCCGGATATAATGCTCTTTAACGGCGATCTCTCGTCGCATGGGGACGCAGACAGAATAAGAGCCTTTCTGTCGTCGTTCGGCGTGAGCGCGGAAGAAACAGGGCATTTTCCTCTGACCGATATCGGCGGAATACTTCCGCTTGCGGAGAAGTAAACCGAAAATATTCTTGAAATTATACTTTGTTCCAAAATCCGAATTTTATGACGCGCCTTTGTGCTATCATATTTCGGAAAATTTCAGTGGAGTGATAACAACGAAAAAAGGACAGCTTAAAGGCGGCATATTTCTCATTCTTGCCGCCGTTATATGGGGTCTGTCGTTTGTGGCTCAGAGCGAGGGCATAGAAGTAATCGGAACTCTGACCTTCAACGGCATAAGAATGGTGATAGGCGGAATAGTGCTTCTGCCCGTTATTGCGATAATGTCGGGCGCGCAGAGGGCGAAGAACAAAAAGCTCGGCGCAGCCGCACAGAAAACGCCCGAGCAGAAGAAAGATGACAGAAAAAATCTTACAGTCGGCGGACTCGTCTGCGGAACGGTGCTCTGCGTGGCGAGCAACCTCCAGCAGGCGGCGTTCGGCTATACGACGGTCGGAAAGGTCGGCTTCATAACCGCGCTCTATATGCTCTTAGTGCCGATAATAAGCCTCGTGTTCTTCAAAAAGCGCGTCAGCCTGCCCGTTTGGATAGGCGTTTTCCTCGGAGTCGGCGGGCTCTATCTGCTCTGCGCGGGCGGCAAGGCCACCTTCGGTAAGGGCGAAATGCTCGCCCTCGCGTGTTCACTCGGCTTTGCGATACATATTCTCGTTATCGACAAATACTCGGCTATCGTCGACGGAGTGAAGCTCTCATGCGCGCAGTTCCTCGTCTCGGGCACGATTTCCGTTATACTTATGTTTATCTTTGAGAAGCCGGATATCCACGCCATATTGAGCGCCGCACCGTATATACTCTATACCGGCATTATGTCCTGCGGAGTGGCGTTTACGTTCCAAACTCTCGGTCAGCGCGATTCCGATCCCACGGTGGCGTCGCTGCTGCTCTGCCTCGAGTCGGTGTTCGCCGTCATATTCGCGTGGGTGCTGATAGACCAGAAGATGTCTGCGAGAGAGCTCTGCGGCTGTATCGTGATGTTCGTCGCAATAGTCTTGGCTCAGCTCCCCGCCAACCTGTTTAAGAGAAAGAAAAAGGCATAAATTTATATAAAGAAGTTTTTCATAATCTTTTATACTATGGATTTTTTATAGATTTTTCATCCCGTTGCGAGCAATTGCAGCGGGATTTGTTTTATTTCAATTGATATGTTTGTTTGCAAACGTCACACAAATATACTGGAGAATGAAAAAATAATGCTCCAAAAAACAATAAAATAGTTTCTAATAAGAATATATGAGTGATATTTATCCTCGAAATCTGCTTTTTATATAAAGTATATTTTATATAAAATCGTTGGGTGATATAATTCTATCGGTAAGGATGAGCAGTACTGATTTGATTTTTATTTTGGTATTAAAGAAAGAAGGAAGATAAAAAATATGAAAAGAAACAAAGTCTTAGTCGTGACTGTTGTTTTGATATTTTTGACTGGAGTGTTAACTGTGTTTGGCGCTGGTTCTCGAGAAATTTCAGACAGCAACAGTGAGTCCGAAGTGTTTGAGCAAATGTTAGAACGAGCAGAGGCGATAGTTAATTATGAGTGGACACCCACGCAGCGAATAGCTGTATGGAATGAAAATCCTTATAATGGCAAAATGTATTTTGAGGTTGGAGAAACTGTTATAGGAATGCCATATACATTGTTTTCTTGGGAACTCGATGTCGACAGTTTGCTTTCTCTGGATCAGTTTAAAGAGAAAGTGTCTGAAAATTATTCTACGACGGCTTACTGTAACTCTGTCGGAGCAACCAGAACCGGACCTGTATTTGGTTCATGTTGTGCGACATTTGTCAGCGAGGTGTTCGGCGGGGACTTTATGAACGGGGCTAATCCGCGTTATGACGGTGTCGGGGGAATCCAGAACAGCCCGTATGGCATTACTTACAGTAATGTTTTGCTCAGCGAAATAAGACCGGGTGATGCAGTGAGTAATACAACCGGGAGCCATATAATTTGGGTCGGAGATATTTCTGACACAACGATAACTATTTATGAACAAACCCCACCGGTGGCGAGAAAGGTTGAAATAAGCAAGTCATCTGTTGATTCATCAGGATATTTGACCTATAACGAAGGAATTTACAATATTGTTACGAGAAGCAGGGCGCTTGCCGAAACAGGTGAGGACTATGAGGCTTCAAATAAATACTCAGTGCCTATAAAAGCATATACAATTAATACCGGAAAGACTCTGGTCTATTCATCTGTTGAGGGAAATGTAAAAGCCAACAAAATATATGACACCGATCTTTGTACTATTGATGCGATATTTACGAACGGGTGGTGCCATGTGTCGTTTCCGTTGGATGCCGGAGGAAGCGACAGCGGATATGTAAAAACTTCCGTTTTCTTTGATTTTGACAGAAATATTACCAAGGCAAAGTCCAAATCGCAGATAACAACATATAGAAGAAGCGATCTTGTGACGGAGAGCGGATATGTCGGGAATGGGGACGAGATTTTTATAGTTGGCGAAAGTGACAATGCAATTCAGGTCCTTTATCCTCTGATTGCCGGCGGATATAAGATTTCATGGATTCCTATAGATAAGCTTTCCGAGCTTTTCGTAGAACATATGCCGGGCGATATAAATGGCGATGGGGTTGTAAACACAAAAGATCTTACAAGACTCATGAAGTACTTGTCCGGCGAGGAGGTGGATGTAGTCAGTGAGGCGGCAGATGTTAACGGCGACGGAGCTGTTAACGGAAAAGATCTCACAAGATTGATGAAGTATATCTCAGGAAAAGAAGCAGAAATTTTTTAAGGAGGAGTAGAGATGAAAGACGTACACAAAGTATATAAAGCACTTTGCGCAATAGTTTTAGCTGTTGCAATTGTTTTTACACCATTTGTGTGCAAAACCCCTGATTTACAAGCAGAAGCAGGATCAACTTTAGCCGCGTTAAAAGCTAAATTTCCCGATGGGAAGTATTGGAATCATTATGTCAAAAATGCTTCCGAAGCTGCAGATGCCCTAGGAGTAAATAAAAACGAAGCTTTTTCGGACACGGTTACTTCCTACGGCTGTGCATTGCACGGTAGTGCAAGCAACTCATACTATGTCGGAAAGTATGATTGCAATTACTTTGACGGCGGTTGGCAGTGCTTTGGCTTCGCAAGAAAGTTGGGATATGAAGCGTATGGAAAAAGAGTTTCTACATGGAGCACTACAACCTCTCTTTCTGGGCTTAAAGCAGGTGATGTCATAAGATATAAAACAGGAAGCGGAGAGCATTCGATTTTTGTTATATCCGTTTCCGGAAATACAGTTACGGTTGGCGAATGTAATTGGCGGCAGAGGGACAGCGAAGGCCGTTGCATAATACATTGGGGACGCAGTGTCAATCTTAATACTGTTACAGTTATTTTGAGATATATTGCTCCGTATGAGTTGAATTCCGGCTCGATGCCGAGCCGAACGGTAGACTCGAGATATCCTACTCCGTTCAAGGCATATAATCTTGCGAACGGAAAGACTCCGGCGTATACCGCAGACGGAACAAGTGTCGGATATGTGTATGCAGACGATGAGTGCGTAATTCAGGAAGTTTACACTGACGGCTGGTGTAAGGTAAAGTGTCCGTGGAGCGGATATTCTGACGGCAGAATTGTTTATTGCCAGCTGTCAACATTTATCGCTTCCGGATATACTCCGTCTTCAAAATCGGTGAGCACACAAACGACTACTTATACCAGAAGCAACGCCTCTACCTCCTATGGCTATATCGGAGCGGGCGATACTGTCACCGTTGTCGGTTCATCAGGGGCATATTCTCAGGTGATATATCCCCTTACAGCCGGAGGATATAAGTGCGCATGGGCGATATTGCCAACATCGACTCCAACAACTACAATATATGATGTGCCGTTTAAATGCAGAATAATATCGACTACGAAGGTTAGATGCTATTATGACATAAACTATTCAACACCTTCAACGCCGGTATATGTGTATCCGGATGATGACTGCGTTATTACTGCAATTTATGAAAACGGAAAAGTGCAGTGCAGCTGCCCGTGGAGCGATGGTACAACTAAAACAGTGTATTTGGACAAGTCCGCGTTTATAGACTCAAACAGTACACCTTTAAATACGACTGCTCCTAAATACGCAAAGACCTATCTCAGAACAGATATGGCTACAAATATCGGTTGGATAGATCCCGGAAACAATATTCAGATAGTAGCTACAAGCGGCGACAAAACCCAGATAATATATCCTGCTGATGTGGGTAAGCGCTGTGCTTGGGTATATACTTCAGACTTGAAACAAACTTATACGGTTTCGTACAATGCAAACGGCGGTACGGGGGCTCCGTCCAGTCAGACAAAGACAAATGGCACGGTGCTTACAATCAGCTCGACAATTCCGACACGTACGGGGTATAAGTTCTTGGGGTGGGCGACTAGCTCGTCTGCGACGAGCGCTCAGTATGCTGCCGGCGGTGCATTTAACGCTGATGAGAATGTTACGCTGTATGCAGTGTGGAAGGCCAATCAGTACAATGTGTCTTTTGATGCTAATGGTGGACAGAATGCGCCTTCGCCTCAGACAAAGATACATGACATAGATCTTGTATTAAGCTCGGTTAAACCTACCCGTATTGGATATACTTTTCTTGGATGGTCAACAAATACTTCAGCCTCTTCAGCTGAATATCAGGCCGGAGGAAAATATACTAGAAATGCAAGCGGAACTCTATATGCGGTTTGGAAGGCAAATACATATAAGATATCCTATAGTGCAAACGGCGGAACAGGTGCTCCGGCGTCACAAACAAAAGTAAACGATGTTGCATTGAAATTAACTTTGGATGTTCCTACCCGTACAGGATACACTTTTATAGGCTGGTCCGAGTCGTCTTCTGCCACCACTGCGACGTATGTTGCCGGTGATATGTTCTATAGCGATGCCAATACTACGTTATATGCAGTTTGGAAGATAAACACTTATGTTGTTAAATACGATTTGAACGGCGGCACAGGTTCGATTGCAAGTCAAACAAAAACATACGGAAAAGACTTGACATTAACTTCGGCGGTGCCCACAAAAACAGGATATACCTTTGTAGGCTGGTCTGAGAGCGCGTCTGCGGAATCAGCAGAGTATCTTTCCGGTGGCAGCTTCAGCAAAAATGCGAATACTGTACTTTATGCCGTGTGGAAAGCGGATGCCCCCAAACTTGCTGGAGATATAAACGGTGACGGAATTGTTAATGGAAAAGACTTGACCAGGCTGAGAAAATATCTTGCGGGTCAAGATGTTCAGGTCAATGAAGACGCATTGGATGTAAATGGCGATGGAGTAGTTAACGGAAAGGACTTGACCAGACTTCTTAAATATTTGGCCGGTCAGGATGTTCAAATTTATTAAAAAGGAGGGTGATAAGATGTCAAAAAAGATAATTGCGTTATTTTTAGCGGCAGTACTGGCTTTTTCATGCGTTATTATTGTCACTGCAGCCGGGACACCTACTATTAAGGTCTTAACTGCAACAGCTGCTCCAGGAGAGACGGTTACACTGGATGTACAAATACAAAACAATCCCGGAATAAACACATTTGCGCTTGGCTTCAAGTATGATACGTCCAGATTAAGTCTGAAAGATGTAAGAGTTGAATCGGCATTAGGGGGACAGTATTCTTACGGTACAAGAGTTGTTTGGCTCAATGATGCAAATTCAACATACAACGGCAAAATATTGACGCTCACATTCGATGTCCTTGACAGTGCAAAAGAAGGGGATGCATCTGTTTCGGTTACATATTCGGCCGGAGATATATCGGATTACGATGAAAATGATGTAAACTTTTCTTTAGTATCAGGAAAGGTGATGGTAAAGAAGGCTACGAGCGAAAGGGGAACTATTTCTGTTTCTTCTGCATCGGCAGATATTGGAACTGAATTTTATATTGATGTATTTATGAACAAGAATCCCGGAATCGCTACATTTTCCTTCGGCTTTGAATATGACAAATCGGTGCTTAGCCTGGAAGAAGTTGAGGTTAATCAAGAACTTGGCGGACAGTTTGCTTATGGAAAAAAAGCGGTGTGGACAGGAAACGCGGACACACTATATACCGGTAAAGTACTTACGCTTAAGTTTAAAGTCCTAGAATCCGCAACAGAGGGAGACACTACCGTCAAAGTTGTTTACTCGACCGGAGATATATCTAATTATGACGAAGAAGACGTTGATTTCGATATAACTCCCGGAGTGGTAACAGTAAAAAAAGAAGTTTCACTTGAGAGAATATCAGTCAAAACAAAGCCCTCCAAGATCAACTATTTTGTAAACGAGCGACTTGATACAACAGGCTTATCGCTTTACGCCGTTTACAGTAATGGAACAACGGAAACCGTCACTGCCGGATATTCTTGCTCGCCTACTGTACTTACATCCGCTGGAACTCAAAAAATAACTGTTTCATATTATGGCAAGACGACAAGCTTCAACGTCAATGTTTCTGATATAACGTCAGAAACACCTGCTATAACCGTTGAAAACGTCACGGCACACGCAGGAGACGAGATCAGCGTTAAGATCTACGTAAAGAACAATCCCGGAT
>ENA-OYXP01000804-OYXP01000804.1-human-gut-metagenome-genome-assembly--contig:-NODE-804-length-11545-cov-5.868146_pt1 | contig 11545 bp, 10 predicted proteins | sample MGYA00244847_ERZ653426 | MGnify/ENA primary metagenome ERZ653426 (study PRJEB26926, sample SAMN06164979) | human gut metagenome | biome: ENVO:00009003; feature: ENVO:2100002; material: ENVO:00002003...
TCTCGTGGGCTCGGAGATGTGTATAAGAGACAGTTGTACCGCAGACCGTAGTATTTGTCCATAGCCTCGGGCATGACGCCGCTGTCCAGCTGGGCGAGGTCGGACTCCATGGCCTTTTCGAGGGCGGTGCGGCGCTTGCCGCGGGCTTTCTTCTGGGCGGCGCGGAGGGCCTCCGCCGTGTCGGCGGTGCTGCCGAACAGCACCTCACGGGCGGGGGAAAGATAGATTTTTTCCAGCGCACCGTCCCGCCGCTGGGTGAGCAGGTCGAAGGAGGCGAGAGAGTCTATCTCGTCGTCCCAGTACTCCACACGGGCGGGCTGGCGCATATCGGGGGCGTAGATGTCCACGATGTCGCCCCGGACGCTGAACTGTCCCGGGCCGTCCACCTGACTTCGCCGCACGTATCCGGCGGCGAAGAGCCGCTCCACCAGCGCTTCGCGGTTGTAGACCATGCCGGGCTTGAGGGTGAGGGTGTTCTTCTGGAACTCATCCTGCGGCACAGTGTATTGGAGCAGGGCTTCGGCGGGGACGCAGACGGCGTTCAGCCGTCCGCCCGCCAGTGCGCCCAGCACCGACAGACGCCGGTACTCGTACTCGCGGCCCGCGCCCTCGACGGGGCGGAGCATGAAGTCCCGGGGCGGGAACACCGCCGCCGAGAGCCCCAGCGTCTTGAGGTCGTCGGCAAAATGGGTGGCTTCGGCCTCGCCGGGCGTGACGACGCAGAGGATGCGGCCCGTGTCCTTCTGGAGCGCGGCGTAGAGCAATGCCCGGCCTGCCGGAGGCAGACCGAACAGCGCCGCCGGGCCGGGGGAGGCGAGGCTGGCCGCTGTCTTCTGATATTCAGGGGTGTTTTTCAGGAGCGCTTCGTACATGGTGGACCTCCTTTCAGCCCTCTCAGTCATCGCTGCGCGATGCCAGCTCTCCCATGGGGAGAGCCACTGGCGTGTCGGTCAGGCTTTTGCGAGACAAGAGAGGGTTCTTTTATCGGGAACGGTAGTGCCCTGCTGCCGAGGACAGACTTCCCCCAGAGGGGGAAGATGTCGCGTAAGCGACAAAAAGGGGAATCTGGCGCGTCAGCGCCTGAGAGGGATTACCCGTTATACTTGCTCTGCGCCAGACCCAGCTTGCCGTCCATGATGAGCTTTGCGGCGGCTGCGATGTCGGGGCAGCGGTCGGCGAGGGCCTTGGCGTCGTCGGGCGGGAACTTGCCCAGTACCCAGTCGGCCAAATCGTAGTCCGGGCGGGGTTTTGCGCCCACGCCGATGCGGATGCGGGGGAAGTTCTCGCCGCCGAGGCGGGCGATGATGCTCTTGAGGCCGTTGTGGCCGCCCGCAGAGCCGGAGGGCCGGATGCGCAGTTTGCCGGGGCTCTGGGTGATGTCGTCGCACAGGACGATGACGTGGTCGGCAGGGATCTTGAAGAAGCCCGCCAGCGGGCCGATGGAGTCGCCCGAGAGGTTCATATAAGTCAGGGGCTTCAGGAGCACGACCTTGTGGCCGTCCACCTCGCCCTGCCCCCACAGACCCTGAAACTTGGTCTTGGAGACGGAGATGCCCCACTTGCCGGCCAGATAGTCCAGCGCGGCAAAGCCTGCGTTGTGACGGGTGCCGTCGTATTTCGGCTCCGGATTGCCGAGGCCGGCAATGAGCCAGATGTCATTGGTATTCATATGATATATTCTGCCTTTTTTACGTTGAATCTGTTTTCGAACAATATGTTATTATAACATACGCGCGCGCAAAAAGATACACAAAAAACATAAAATGCCCCGGCGCACGGATGCGGAACGTGCGCCGGGGCAGAAGGAAAGCGCTGGATGCGGAACCGGCGCTCTGGGCAGAGTCGGAGGGAGAGTAAAAACGGAAAACTTAACCCTGCTCTTTTTCGAGTTTCTGCTTCTTTATAATGTACGCCTCCATTTTCGGTTCAGCCCAGCCGTCGAGGTTGGTCTGACGCTCCCGGGCGATGCCAAGAGCCTGCGGGGGGACGTCTTTGGTGATGGTGCTGCCGGCGGCGGTGTAGGCCCCGTCGCCGATGGTGACGGGGGCGACAAGGTTGGTGTTGCAGCCGATGAAGCAGTAGTCGCCGATCTGAGTGCGGAACTTGTCCTTGCCGTCGTAGTTGCAGGTGACGGTGCCGCAGCCGAAATTACAGTACTTGCCCACGTCGCTGTCGCCGATGTAGGTCAGGTGGCTGACGGTGTTGCCCCGGGCAAAGTTGGAGTTCTTCGTCTCGACATAAGCGCCCAGATGCACACCGTAGCCGGTGACGGTGTTGATGCGCACATGGGTGAAGGGACCGATGTTGTTGTGAGGGCCGAGGTGGCTGCTGTAGACCTGACTGGCGTTGACGGTGGTGCCTTCGTCCACGGTGCTGTCCTCGATAAGGGTGTTGGGGCCGATGACGCAGCCTGCGCCGATGGTGGTCTTGCCGCGCAGGATGGTGCCTGCGAGGATGACGGCTCCCGGGGCAATGACTACTTCAGAGCCGATCTCCACATTGCGGCTGCGGATGTCCACGCCGTTTGCGATGTGGCGCAGCAGCACCTCTTCGCGCTGGGCCTCGGAAGCGTCGAGCTTTGCCTTTGCGGCAGCCAGTGCGGATGCATCAATATTCTGCATAGAGAAAAACCTCCTCCAAAACCGCCTCTCGCAGAAGCTGTGCAGACCCCTGCGGAAGAGGAAATGTTGTATCCAAGATAGAAGAAATTCGGAAAGACGGAAGACAAACAAGAACGGCAATAAGTTTAATGGATGGAAAGTTGTATCCAACTGCCCAAAAACGGCGTCAGAACTCAAAAATCCTCTTCAAATCTTTCCCATTTTATATTACCCAAAAAGTGAGTAAAATGCAAGGGTTTGCACAAAAAATATCAAACAAATTCGGTGATTTGCCCGATGGAATAGACGTGAAATTTTGGTATAATAGTTTAGCATTCACAGAGAAATGTTTATCGTATGACAAGACAGAGCAACGATAAGACCGCCGTGCTTCGCGCCAGCGGCCACCATTTGGGAGGTAAACACGCATGAGCAAAAAGTATCTGTACTACTTCAGCGAAGGCAACGATGCCTTTGGCGGCGACAAGGTCACCATGAAGAACATTCTGGGTGGCAAGGGCGCTGGTCTGGCTGAGATGACTGCAGCCGGTATGCCGGTGCCGCAGGGCTTCACCATCACCACCGAGGCCTGCACCCAGTACTACGCAGATGGCCGCCAGATCAACGACGAGATCACCGCTGACATCTTTGAGCACGTCAAGGGCCTCGAGAAGATCACCGGCAAGACCTTCGGCGACAACGAGAACCCGCTGCTGGTCTCCGTCCGTTCCGGCGCACGTCAGTCCATGCCCGGCATGATGGACACCATCCTGAACCTCGGCCTGAACGATGAGGCTGTCGAGGGTCTGGCCAAGAAGACCAACAACCCCCGCTTCGCATATGACTGCTACCGCCGCTTCGTGCAGATGTTCGCCGACGTCGTCATGATGGTCCCGAAGAGCCTGTTCGAGGTCGAGATCGACAAGCTGAAGGAAGCCAAGGGCGTCAAGAATGACGTTGACCTGACTGCTGACGATTTGAAGGAACTGGTCGGCACCTTCAAGAAGATCTATGAGGACAACGAGGGCAAGCCGTTCCCCCAGGACCCCAAGGATCAGCTCATCGAGGCTGTCAAGGCCGTCTTCCGCAGCTGGGACAACCCCCGTGCAAACGTCTATCGTAAGATGAACGAGATCCCCTACGAGTGGGGTACCGCTGTCAACGTCCAGCAGATGGCTTTCGGTAACTCCGGCGACCGCTCCGGCACCGGCGTTGCATTCACCCGTGACCCCGCCACCGGCGCTAAGAAGCTGATGGGCGAGTACCTCATCAATGCACAGGGCGAGGACGTCGTTGCTGGTGTCCGCACTCCGTCTCCCATCAGCCACCTGCACGAGCAGATGCCTGAGGTCTACGACCAGTTCGTTGAGATCGCTACCCGTCTGGAGAACTACTTCCGCGATATGCAGGATATGGAGTTCACCATTGAGGACGGCCACCTGTACATGCTGCAGACCCGTAACGGCAAGCGTACCGCTCAGGCTGCTCTGCAGATCGCATGTGACCTGGTGGACGAGGGCATGATCACCGAGCAGGAGGCTGTCCTGCGCGTGGAGCCCAAGCAGCTGGATACCCTGCTGCATCCCCAGTTCGACGCAGCTGCCCTGAAGGCTGCTGAGGTCGTCGGCAAGGGTCTGGCAGCTTCTCCCGGTTCTGCCTGCGGCCAGATCGTCTTCACCGCCGAAGAGGCTGAGGAGATGGTCAAGTCTGGCAAGATGAAGAAGGTCGTTCTGGTCCGTCTGGAGACCTCTCCCGAGGACATCGTCGGTATGCAGGTGTCTCAGGGCATCCTGACCGTCCGCGGCGGCATGACCAGCCACGCAGCCGTTGTTGCTCGTGGTATGGGTACCTGCTGTGTCTCCGGCTGCGGCAACGACAACGATGTGAAGATCGACGAAGAGGCTAAGACCTTCGAGCTCAACGGCCACAAGTTCGTCGAGGGCGACTGGATCTCCATCGACGGCTCCACTGGTAACATCTACGGTGAGCAGGTCGCTACCGTCGCCGCCACCGGCAACAAGAACTTCAACCGCTTCATGGGCTGGGCAGACGCCGCTCGTCAGCTGCTGGTCATGACCAACGCTGATAACCCGCGCGACGCACAGCAGGCAGTTGACCTGGGTGCTGAGGGCATCGGCCTCTGCCGTACCGAGCATATGTTCTTTGCTGAGGACCGCATCAAGGCTGTCCGTGAGATGATCTGCGCACGTACCGTGGAAGAGCGCGAGGCTGCTCTGGCCAAGGTCGAGCCGTTCCAGCAGGGTGACTTCGAGGCGATGTACCGCATCATGGGTGAGCGCCCGATGACCATCCGTTATCTGGACCCGCCTCTCCACGAGTTCCTGCCCAGCAAGGACGAGGACATCAAGGAGCTGGCTGCCGACATGGGCATGACCTTCGATGACCTGAAGAATGTCGTTGCTTCTCTGCACGAGTTCAACCCCATGATGGGCCATCGTGGCTGCCGTCTGGCTGTCACCTACCCCGAGATCGCAGCAATGCAGACCCGCGCTGTTATCAAGGCAGCTCTGAACGTCTCTGCTGAGACCGGTTATGTCATCACTCCGCACATCATGATCCCGCTGGTCGGCGAGGTCAAGGAGCTGAAGTTCGTCAAGGACGTTGTCGTCAAGGTCGCAGACGAGCTCATCAAGGCTTCCGGCGTTGACATGAAGTATCTGGTCGGTACCATGATCGAGATCCCCCGTGCAGCTCTGACTGCCGGCGAGATCGCCAAGGAAGCTGAGTTCTTCAGCTTCGGCACCAACGACCTGACCCAGATGACCTTCGGCTTCAGCCGTGACGATGCTGCCAAGTTCCTGGGTGCTTACTACGAGAACAAGATCTACGAGAGCGATCCGTTCCAGCATCTGGACCAGGTCGGCGTCGGCAAGCTGGTCAAGATGGCTGCACATGACGGCCGTGAGACCCGTCCCGACCTGGGTCTGGGCATCTGCGGCGAGCACGGCGGTGATCCTTCCAGCGTCGAGTTCTGCCACAATGTCGGTCTGGACTACGTCAGCTGCTCTCCCTTCCGTGTGCCTATCGCACGTCTGGCTGCTGCCCAGGCTGCGATCAAAAATCCCAGAAAGTAAGATTGTTGCATGAAGATGCACTGATCGTGCAAAGCATGGGAAGATAAGCGTATGATAAACCTCCCCGGTGAAACTGAATGGTTTTGCCGGGGAGGGTTTTGGTTTAGTCAAGAATTCAATGAATTGAGGATATATAAATGACGGAGCAAGAAAGACAGGGAGACTGGCAGTTTCCGCCGATTCCTGATGTGGAGTGCATAAAACTCACCGGTCTTGCCCGGAACACCTATTATAAGTATAAGCGACAGATTCGGGAGGAGGCCGAAATGAACGATTGACTTCTATGTAAAAGAAGCCGCTGCAAAAGCGGACAGAAGGAACACGGTACATTCAAAATGAGAATGCCGTGTTCCTTTTTTGTTGCTTGTGGAGGATGGACAACCATACCGTCCAGCCAAATCTGTATAATGAGGGCAGAAAAGTTGATAGAAACATAAGAAAGAAGGAGAAGAGCGTATGAAAAAATTTTTGATGGTGCTGTTGAGTATTGCATTTGTGCTGAATCTTGCGATTGTGATTGGGCTGATTGGCGGATATGGTTCGCCACGCCGGGCGCTTTACACCATCACAGATGAACTGATGAACAGTGCCTATCGCTTCAAAAGAGGTTGGCAATTTAAGAATAGTCTACCTTGATTTTTTAGAAGATGGACAGGCAGTCTGTCCATCTTTTTTGTATACTGGGGTTGTGCAAAAGAGACAAAAATTTTTTTGTAATTCCGTGAAACGACAAAACTTCACACAAAGAATTGCAGCGATAGTTGTGTTGTGTTACAATGAGCAGAGAAGGAGAATGAACTGTGCGTAATAGTAGATTGGACCGTATACTCTATATCCAGCAGGTGCTGGTACAGGGCGGTGTGCTGAACAAACAGCAGATGGCTGACCGCTTCGGTGTCAGTGAGAAAACCATCCAGCGCGATCTTGACACCCTGCGCAATCATTTTGCAGACAGCGAGCCGCGCCGAGAGATCTTATACAACTCCGCAAAGGGCGGCTATCTGCTGGATGACACGCTTTCCCGCTTCCTCACCAGCAGCGAGATTCTGGCAGTGTGCAAGATCCTGCTGGAAAGCCGCTCCATGGTCAAGGAGGAGATGTTCCCCATTCTGGACAAGCTGGTGCAGGTGTGCACCCCGCTGGACCGATTGAATCAGGTCAAAGACCTCATCAGCAACGAACGCTTCCATTACGTTGAGCCGCAGCATGGCCGGAAGTTTATCGAGAGCCTGTGGGAGATCGGCACGGCAGTAGAAAATCACAATGTTATGGAAATTACCTACTGCCGCACCCACGACGGCGAGACTCGTGTGCGCACCATTGAGCCGGTGGGCATCCTGTTCAGCGAGTATTATTTCTATCTGGCGGCGTTCATCGAAGGCATCGACAAGGATAAGCACTTCCGGAACCCGCAGGACAATTCCCCGACGATTTATCGTATTGACCGCATTCAGAACTATAAGACCCTCGACCGACACTTTGCACAGCGGTACACCGACCGCTTTCAGGAGGGCGAGATGCGCAAGCGCATCCAGTTTATGTACGGCGGCGAGTTGCAGACCATCCGGTTCGAGTATACCGGGCCAAGTCTGGAATCCGTGCTTGACCGACTGCCCACTGCAAAGGTTTTGCAGGTAACGGAGAAGGGCTGGATCATAGAGGCTGAGGTGTTTGGCACAGGTATCCAAATGTGGGTGCGGAGTCAGGGGGACTATGTGCGGGTACTGGCAGAACAATAAACGCATTAGGAAAGGAGAAAAATAAAATGGCGGTGCCTTTTATCCTGCTGGGTGGTGCGGCGTTGGCCGGCATCACCGGTGCTGTAAAAAGTGTATCTGCTCACACAAAAAATGCAAACGCAAAGCAGATCGTTGCGGAGGCACAGAATATCTATGACGAGGCGCGGGAGATGCTGGAGGAACAAAGGACCTGCACAGCGGAATGCCTGAAACGGCTGGGAGTGCTCAAGGTAGATATCTGGTCGAAAGAAATGAATGATTTTATCCGTACGTTCAGAGCCTTCAAGAATGTCCGGATGGAAAGTGACGTGGCCGGGGATGAACGTCTGAAGCTCAAGTGTCAGGGAACAGAAAACCTGAAAAATATGGAAGTTGCTGCTTTGAAGGCAACGGAGATTGCGCGGGCAGGCGTTGCTTCTCTTGGCACCGGAGTGCTGGCAGGCATTGCCTCCTACGGCGGAGCGATGATGTTTGCATCTGCATCAACAGGCACGGCCATTGCAAGTCTGTCCGGCGTGGCAGCGACCAATGCAACGCTGGCATGGTTTGGCGGCGGTGCATTGACCGCAGGCGGTCTGGGCATGGCGGGCGGAACACTGGTTCTCGGCGGCATCGTTGTCGGGCCGGTATTGGCAGCCGCAGGCCTTATCATGAATGCCAAGGCGGATGAAAATCTGGCCAGTGCAGAAGCCACGGCGGCGCGGGCCGAAACGGCGGTGGAAAAGATGGCTGTTATGACAGATTTTATGAAAAAGACTGCAAGTATTGCAGAAAACTATTCGGACTTTCTGGTACGCTTTCGCAGTGCATTTTATCCGGTAGTAAATGAGATGAAATATATGGAACAGCGCACCAGACAGAAGCAGAAAAAGATGCTGTACGATTCGGACGATGAGAAAATCGATTTCAACAGCCTGACCGAAGCAGAGCAGAAAAAGATTCATCAGGCATGGCTTATGGCACAAATTATGTGTTCAGTACTGTCAGAACCGCTTCTGACACCGGCCGGGGAACTGGCTTCGAAAGCACAGACAACTCTGCAGAACGCAAGGAATGTGTATCCGGCATTCGCACAGGGAAGGTACGGCTTCTGATGCGCCTGTAAAGGAGAAAGAAGGATCGAGCTGTGAGAAGCAGGGAAGAAAAAAATCTGGAAGGTCAGGCTGGTGCATTTGTGGGCAATGCGGCCTCCCAGAATGTACAAATGGGAACCGATACGGCCATTGACTCTATGAGGGAGCTTTTGTACAAGGCAGGAAAGATTTCAAAAGTAGGCTTTGAGCAGTCCAAGGGAAATCTGTTTGAGTACATTGAGGCAGCAAAGCTGCAAACGAATATGGCAAACTGCGGCGAACGCTTTGACCGGAACCCAGTGACGGATCTGGCGGCAGGTCGGGGAGGATACGGCGGGCATACGGCACCGGATGACTTCCGTATGCAGAGGAATGGCCGAATCGTAGGGCGAGGACAGGCAAAATACAATAACAGTGCCTGGCGAGCTGCGCAGAATTTTGTAGATCCGAAGTATACGGATATGCAACGCATTGCACCAACAGACCAGATGGCAGACATTGAGAGCTGCCTGCACAAAATGGCTGAAAACGGTGAGATTTCAAAAACGGCCTACGAGAATGCGGTATCCAACTTGATGAAGAAGGGCTTGACAGATCCGTCCACTGGCATTGCATCAGGAGGCACAACAACTGCGGAGCTGCAAAAGCTGCGTGGCACAGATGGCAGAGTTTCTCAACAAGCGGTTCGGCAGTATGCGGCTCGCTTTGAAGGAAAGCAGCTGGCGCGGGAGGTCGGTACAGCGGCATCGAATATGGCGGTGGCAACCGGTGTTATCACAACCATTGTGTCCGGTACACAGAATTTGTTTGAGGTGCTGCAGGATCGCAAAACGCTCGACAATGCGTTGGAAGAGGTAAAAGCGGATACCGTCAGCGGTGCACTGCGCGGTGGCGAGACCGGCGTACTTAGCACGGTGATCCGCTTTGGAGGCCGGAAAGTGGCACTTCCGGTGCTTTCGGATTCAACCGCAGCAACAGTCATGGCGGGCGGGCTGATAGATGGAGGCGCAGCACTTTATTCCTACGCAAAAGGAGAGATCACCGGGCAGCAGTTGCAGGGGGCTTTGGAAGATACGACGGTAAAGTCGGTCGCAACGGTCTATTTTACCAAAGCGCTCGGACTGGTGGTCGGCACGGCAAATCCGTTTGTCCCGATGGCGGTCTATACGGCAGCAGCTTATGTGGTGTCCTGCACACGCGCTATTGTGGAGCAGGCAGAGCTGAATGCGGCAGAGTACGATCGGATGACGGCATTGCTGAAGGAATCAACGCGGTTGGAACAGGAATATCACCGTCAACTGATGGATTTTATGAAGCAATATGAACAGCAGCAGCGTACCCGACTGAACAGCCTGCTGGATGCCTTCGCGTACCTTGCGGATGATGATACCAACTACGAGCGTGCGGTATATGCCATTTTGAACTATGCAGACCAGACAGGTCTTGCACTGCAGCATAGAGATTTTGACGCGTTCCGCGCAGCAATGTGCTCCGAGGAAGAATTTGTTTTGCGATGACATATGACATGAATAGTATAAAACATTCTGAAAGGAACGATGAATCGTGAAAGTGGAGAAAAAACAAAGTCGGGAAAGTGTTCTGGATAAGGCAAAGAAGCTGGCGATTTCAAAAGCGGTAGACCAATATGCAAAAAGTTACGAGGAAAAAACAGGCAAAACAGTGAATGCAGAGGCATTGAAGTCGATTTTTATACAACACGCAGATGTTGTGGAAAATGTGATGACAAAGGGAGGGCTTGAGGAAAAGGTAAAAACGGCGGTGGATACCGTTGATGTTGTGGAAAAGATGGCACGGACGCAGGATCTCGATGGAAATGTAGTACACACCAAGGATCTTATAAAGGCAAAAAGTGCGTTGCATGTGCTGTTCAGTCCTGACAGCATTGACAGTAGAGGCGATTTAAAGGAGGAAGGCAAGCAGGCCATGCAGGAACTGGTGGAAATGCATGACCTGACCAATCCGAAAAAATTGGGGGAATTTCTGGTAGAGCTGCATATCGCACAGATCGAGCACTTCAACGAGCGTTTTGACTTGCTGGAAGATCTACATCTGAACGACTACAGCAGTCGGCTGATGGATGGCAAAACGTATCTGGAACGCTATAAAAGGGCACAGGATGAAACGAATCAAGTTTCCTACCTTGAAAAGGCGGACGATGCGTTTATCAAAGCAATCCACCGGTTTGAAGGTGCACTTCGTATTTATGTGAGCGATGTGAAAAAAATCGTGTGGGGTCCGCGTTTTATCCGGAGTATCAAGCTGAAAAAACTGGACGGAGACATGAAAAAAATCCGGGGTATGCTTGAGACTATGCAGGAATTGGTTGCGCTGGAAAACCTGGTCGGCCGCTGGAAAAAAGAACCGCAGGATGATATCCAGCGGGAATATCAGAATTTCTTTGATGAGGTGATCGGTGCAAATCTTCCACTCCTGCAGGATTACTGCAAGGATGAGGACGATGTGTTCTGGAAAGACATTGAAGAGAATGGACGGACCATTCTTTTAATGGAATAAAATAACACAACAAGTAAAGGAGTAGTACAGTATGGGTAACGGCAGAAATGACATGGGAAAAGAACAGAGCGCTCTGTTTGCGACAGCGGTTTCTTTGGGTGCAGCACTTTTGGGCGGCGGTGCAAAGCTTGCGCTTGACAATATGAAGGCTACGAGCGTTGCACTCATTGATTCCAAAATCAGTGATAACGAAGCAAAAAAGAAAGAGCTTTCCAAGGGTCTTGGCTGGTTGACCAACAGCGAAGAAATCGAAAAGATTAACCAGGAAAATGCAAGACTGCGTGCAAAGAAAGAGAAAAAATAAATTTTGTGTCCGGGGCTAAAGTGCAAAAAATGATTTTGACAGAAACTTTCTGTCAAAAGTCCACTGCACTTTCAGGTTATTACAATCCCGGTCGATTGCACATACAATACAAGTATCACTTCACAAAACGGAGGGGACTTGTATTATGGTGGACTACGCCGACATCGGAAAACGCATCCGTGCCTGCCGCCTTGCAAAG
>ENA-OYXP01000807-OYXP01000807.1-human-gut-metagenome-genome-assembly--contig:-NODE-807-length-11483-cov-3.799965_pt1 | contig 11483 bp, 16 predicted proteins | sample MGYA00244847_ERZ653426 | MGnify/ENA primary metagenome ERZ653426 (study PRJEB26926, sample SAMN06164979) | human gut metagenome | biome: ENVO:00009003; feature: ENVO:2100002; material: ENVO:00002003...
CTACACTCGACTAGTCGTCGGCAGCGTCAGATGTGTATAAGAGACAGTGCAAGACCTGTGTTCAAATTTTAAAGAGACTTTTATGAAGATAATGAAGGCTAAGAAAATGACAAATATTATCAACTTGATTATGGCCGAGACTGAACGAGATCGAGATAGAGAACACTACGAGGAACTGATGACAGCGGCATATAATCTCTGGGGATTTCTCAATTACGATCTGGGATGTGCCAACCCGCCGGACGAGACATGGGAAGGCAGCGGCAAGTTTGAATTTTGAGCAGCGAATCTATCAGTCCCTAAAGCGCAAGGGGCTGGCACCCAAATTTGAGTGTGCGGGTATTTATGCGATTCTTCTGGATGGCAAAATCGTTTATATCGGGAAAAGCGGGAATATTCTTATGCGGATGGCGCAGCACTACGCGCAGCTCGCACAAGGTAGAGAACATAAGTACCGCATACTTGCCGAGGCTACGCGCAGCGGACACAAAATGTGCTTCACTGTGCTTTACAGAGCCTAGCAGAGCGGCTATGACGCAGTTACAGAAGAAATCGGGCAAAAAGAGGGAGAATATATCCGTTTCCATAGACCGCCGCTAAACCGGTAGATTCCAAAAGAAGAAAACTGGCGTCAGTTTCAGACGAATCGAAATGCGCAGAGCATTACACTGTCTGAGCTGCTGGAATATATAGGAGAACAAAAATGAATTGTGCAACTGAGAATAAAGTGATAGCTTTGATCCTGAAATATCCTTCGATGGAAAAGCTGCTGGACAACGTTTCTGATGAAATGCTGCAAGAAATGATAGAATGCTATGAATTGGAATTTCCGGAACCGCTGGATTTTAAAAACCGGGAAACGCGCCGTGTGATCTGCTACAGTTTCATTCTGCGCCTATACACCCTGCGGCTCGACGATTGCATAGCAGAAAGCAATGCGTTATTTGAAATCTTGGATTCCTGCTTGGATTATGTACTGCTCTGAGAAAGCGCGAAGTAAGAGGCGACAGCACTTTGATGCTGCTGCCTCTTTTGTTTTTTTGTGTCCCGTAATTGAAAATGGAATTGCCATTTCAGAATTATCCAGCCACGCCCAAGAAGGACAGGGCAAATAAAAAAGATTTCTCCCAAAATACACCCCCTGTCCTCAAAAGGGTGCTGCGCGTTTGCTGAACAGAATTTGCCGTGTATCCGGCTGATTTTGGGCTATTGGAGCAGTCAGAAAAGTGTATAGGAAATCAGTTGTTTTCTTGGACGTATTCAATCAGGTCTCCGGGCTGACAATTCAGCAGGGCGCACACACGGGCAAGGTTTTCCATAGAAATATACTTCTTCTCCCGCAGAGATTGAAGCACACCCTCTGACAGAAGCTTTTCTTTCCTTATTCTATTGGTGTTATAGCCAGCTTCTTTTAGCGCCGCAAGAATATCGGTCTTGTAAATGATGGGCATTCGTCAAAATCGCCTCCTTTTCCATTGTCCCTATTATATCAAACAACTACACAGAAATCAATGTAAAACTTCAACAAGAAATTACACTATTATTTGTGTAATGTGCGAATTGAATTTACACCGATTGTAGTGTAATATATAGACAGTTGATAGAGATACCCACCAAACAAATCACCATCCAAAAGGAGAACAAGACAATGAGCAAGAATGAAATCGTGAGCCTGATTGAAACGATGAACAACTATGACGAGCTGGCAAGCAAGGCCAAAGCCAAGGCAGATGCCATCCGCGACGCGCTGAAAGAAGAAATGCTGCGGCTGGACACCGAGGAATTGAACGCAGGTGCTTACATTCTCCGCTACACCAACATCATCAGCAATCGGTTCGACACCACCACCTTCAAGCGCCTGTATGCCGACCTCTATAAAGACTTCACCAAGGCCGTCAGCAGCCGCCGCTTCACAGTCAGCTGCTGATAGAAAAAACAAGCTCCGCGGGCAGGAAATGCCCGTGGAGCAGAAAGGACAGAGATATATGTTGATCTTCGATGAATTGTGGAATGGGGCGTTCAGCCCGTGTGAGCATCGCTATGAGCGAAACAGCGACTATGACGTTGTAAGCCGCCGCATCAGCGCCCAGATGGATTTACTCCGGCAGAACGCCTCCAAGAGACAGAAAAAGGTGTGGGAGGCATATGACCGCGACTTGGCTGAGCGCGAAAATCTGGAACAGCAGGACGCTTATTATCAGGGCATTCAGTTCGGCGCACGGTTTATGCTGGACGTGCTTCTGGAACAGCCCAGCAGCTATGAGGCGCAGCGATGAAAGCAGGCTATGCCAGATGCTCCACCAACGAGAGCAGGCAGGACATTGAACGGCAGGTGCGGGAGCTGAAACAGGCGGGTGCGGAAACTGTATATCTGGAATATGAACACGGCGACGCGGCAGTCAAGGAACAGCTGTCCTTGCTTCTGGAACAGGCACAGGCGGGTGATACTATCATCACGTTAGAAGTCTCCCGCCTTGCCCGCTCGACCAAGCAGCTCTGTGAAATCATTGAAGCCATCAGCCGGAAGCACCTGTGCCTTGTCATTGTTGGCAGTATCACGATGGATTGCCGAAACGGGCACGCAGACCCAATGACAGAGGCGTTTTTACAAATGGCAGGCGTGTTCAGTCAGTTGGAGCTGGCAATGATACGGGCGCGGGTGCGCTCCGGAATGGAAAATGCAAAAGCCAAGGGCAAGCAGATCGGCAGACCGCACCTGACCAGCGATGATATTCCCGCAGCCTTTTTGCGGCATTACCCGGCGTATAAGGGCAGACAGCTCAATATCAGCGAGTTCGCAAGGGTGTGTAATCTCAGCCGGACAACGGTTTATAAGTATCTTGACCTTTTGGAGAATGGATAAAGCAAGTCATACATTTAACAGATATAGGGAAATGATTACCTTTCTGTTGGATGTATGACTTGAATTTGTTTATCCTGCTGGCGTTTCAGCTGGTTCTGATTATTCTGACGTCGTATAACCTTCTGGGAGGACTACTGTTCCTGAAACTTCAAGGACATCAATCTTAAACCGAGGCTCCAAGTTTGGAGTATAGGATGTCCATTTGTAAGTTTTATAATGCATACTCTCACTTATTGTCCAATTTCCGTCATATGGTAGTGTGATTTTGAAATCTTTGTAGTTCCTCCATCCGTGGACTGTCCCATTTGACCAATAATCCTCATCTTGAACATTCCCAGTATCAAATTCCCAACCGGAATTACAATCGTATTGATTTGCTTCTTCGTCCCATGTTGAGTGTATACTCATCGAAACTCGCAGCTTGATTGAAACATTTTCGAAATGACTATTCGTTTGATTTATAGTGGATATCGTTGCTGTTCCTGAACCGCTATAGTCCCAATACACATGGAAAAACGGATCGAATTCACGATCGGTCTTATAATCATTTGATGATACTTCAATTTTTAAGTAGTCTTGAATGTTTTCAGTTGTAAGTTTAATTGGCTTTATCTTTTTAAGCTGTGCTTCTGCTTCCTTAAGTGTTGAATAATTTTCGACACTATCCTTTTCTTCTTTACTCAATGCATCATACGCTTTCCTTGCATCCGTAATCTGCGTTTCACTATCCAGCGTCACTTCGCCTATGGATGCAATAGACTTTTCTACAGACTTCACCGCTTTGCTTTTTCCACAGGCGCACAGCGACAAAAGCATAACTGCACATAGCACCAATGCAACAGCCTTTTTCATCCCTATTCCACCCCTATTTTGTAATTTCATTGAATTTTAACGCTTTTTCGCATAACTGGCGGACGGCCTCAACAAACGAGGAAATCCCTTTTTCTTTTTGATACGCAACAATTCTTCTAATCAACTGTGCATCCTTATCACCAAAAGTCACACCTTTGCCCATTGTAAATACCTCCATTTGCGCTTTTCTTTTCTCTTGGCAATTCTATTATATAACAGTTTGTTTTATATTTCAATATAACAAACTGTTTTCTCTATACTTTTCTGTGAAACTTTCACAAAGGAGCACAGGAAAATGTATAGACGCATCCGGGATTTGCGCGAGGACAGCGACCTGCTGCAACGGGACTTGGCTGAATATCTGCAATGTTCGCAGGTCTGCTATTCCCACTATGAGATGGGAAAGCGCGACATTCCAACAGACGTTTTGATCAAGCTGGCTGATTTCTACCACACCAGCACCGATTATCTCTTGGGGCGAACGGACGAAAAGCAGGCGTATCCCGCATCCAAGAGCTGAAACACCAGCCGCAGCACAAAACCGCTGCGGCTTTTCCGTATTTGTGCTACAATGAATAAAACCGGATGTAGAGGATGAAGATCATGGAAAAGGCACGCAACGAATACGGTTTTGAAGTTTTCGAGGGCGGGCATGGCCGGAAAGAAAACCAGAAGCTCAAGCCGTATCTTGTGCTGCAATACCTCCTGCGGCAGTCGGACGAGAATCACGTCATATCAGCCACAAACATTGTCGGCTATTTGCAGGAAATCTGCGGGATTTACGCAGAGCGGCGCGGCATCTACAGGGATATCGACGAGATTAACAAGGCCATGCTTATCGTCGAATACGGAATTGACGTGCATGAGGCAGAAGCGCGGCTGGACGAGGATGAGGGTGAGAAAACCATTGTCTATGACAGGAGCAAAAAGGGCTTTTATGTGCGGCAGCGGCATTTTGACCTGACAGACATCCGGCTTCTGGCCGAGTGTGTCTATTCTGCGAAGTTCATTGAAAAGGGGCAGGCCGACCGGCTTGTTGATGTTGTTGCAGAGTTTGTCAGTGAGGAACAGGCAAAGACGATCCGCCATGACGCGCTTCTGACCGACCGTGTGAAAACAGACAACAAGAGTGTCCTTATCAATCTGAGTGAGATCAGCGACGCTTTGAGCCATGAGCAGAGCGGGCAGCGCCATGCGCCGGAGAAGATCAGTTTCAAATATCTTGAATATACGATTGACGATCTGGATAAGCCTAAGGAGCGGCGCAAGGGAACACGATATATTGTCAGCCCATACCGACTACTGATTAACGATGGGAATTATTATCTGCTTGGATACGATGAAGAAAAGCACAAGATGCTGACCTATCGCGTTGACCGGATGAAAGACGTTCGGTGCATGGGCGAACCAAGAGAGGGCGAAGAAGCGGCAGCAGCGATTGAAATCAGCAAATATGCGCAGCAGTGCTTTTCCATGTTCGGCGGGCAGACGACGCGCGTACAGATTCGGTTTATCAATATGCTTCTGGATACTGTGATTGACCGCTTTGGAAAGACCGGCGTGGAATATGCCAAGCTGGATGACAGGCATTTTACCATCACTGCGGAAGTCCGTGTCAGCGATCCGTTTTTCTCTTGGGTCTGCACATTCGGCAGGCGGGCAAAAATTCTGTATCCCGATTCTGTAGTGGAGGATTTCAAATTCTATCTTGACAAGATACGAAAGATGTATGATACTTGAGAAAAAGATGTACGAAAGATATTCGGAACGTGTTTGGAAAATATAAAAAAGTCGCAGGAAAGCAGTTACTTTCCCGCAACCTAGTTTCTTCTTCCCATAGCCTTATTAGGTTGATGCGTGGCACCCGCGTGGCACCTACGCGGTTTATGAATGGTGGAAACCCTTGAAATATCAATGCTTTGGGGCGGCAGCCCCATGATGCTTGACGTGCATGGGGTCACAGGTTCGAGTCCTGTACTGTCCACCATAAAAAGCTCCGAAATCGTTTGATTTCGGAGCTTTTTCTTGCATTTTGCAGTCAAAAAGTTCGACCATATTTTTGAAGTCACGTTTTGACCCAAACCGTGACCCAAACCGCGATGTACGTCGGTGTACGAAACGGTACGCAATGGCACGAAAAGACCATTCCGCAGCGCATAAGACGTACATAAAATCAGTATTTTTTCACGAGAAAAGGGGTGCGCTGCCGTTTTGGCAGCGCGCCCGCTATGCCTTGCGTCACACCACTTCCCGGCCGATCATTTGACCGATGGTGTCCGCAGCCTGCACGCGCATACTGGGCGTGGAGTGGACATAGGTGCTGAGCGTGAAGCCCGCACTGTAATGCCCGAGCATTTCTGAAAGCGTCCGCACGTCCACGCCATTTTTGAGTGCCAAGGTCGCGAAGGTGTGTCTCATGTCATGAAATCTCACATGTTCCGCGCCGATGGCTTCCAGAATCCGGTCATGCATGGCGCGGAAGGATGCCGGGTCGAGCATTTCTCCGGTTTTCGGGGACGGGAACATATAGGGATTATCCGGGTGCTTTTCGTGTTCTTCCACCAGAATTTGCACGGTGCTCTCCGGGAGCGTCAGCAGGCGCAGCGAGTTTTTTGTTTTCGGCTGGCTGACAACAAGCTGATGGTCGATGCGGCAGACGCTTTTGGTGATGGAAAGCGTTCGGTCCTTCACGTTCAGATCTTTCCAGAGCAGGGCCAGCAGCTCGCCGCGGCGCAGGCCGCTGGTCAGTTCCAGATAGAGCGGTGCAAACACGCCGCGCTGCTTCGCTTCGTGCAGATATGGTCCAATCAGCTCCTCCGGCAGCACTTTCATTTCTTTTCGTACCGTTTTCGGGGCTTTGCAGTTTGCTGCTGGATTGCTCAGAATGAGCTTTTCTGCGACGGCCTGATCGAGACTTTTCCGCAGGATCCCGAGGATACCCTGCACAATGCGTGGGCTGAGCGTCGTTTCTTTCAACGGAATGTGGCTGTAGTAGTGATTTCTGCCGTGCTCGCTCATCTCGTTGATCGCGCGCTGAATTTGAATGGTGCTCAGCTTTTCCAGCGGGCAGTCACCCAGCGCGGGAAAGAGATGGTTTTCCATGCAGTTGCGGTAGAACTGCTTCGTATTCGGGCGGATCTGCGGCTTGATAAACACCTCGTACCACAACGTCACCCATGTCTGAACGGTGTACTGCCCCGTGCGGGTCGGGTCAAGCTTCTGGCTTTCTTCGATCGCTGTTTTCAGCTTTTCTTTGACTTCTGCCTGCGTTTTCCCGAGAACATTTTTCGTGATGACCTTTCCGTCCTTGTCATACCCGGCAGTATATCGGCCCTCCCAGCGTCCGTCCTTCCGTTTGCGGATGCTGCCTTCGCCGTTGGCTCGCTTTTTGCTCATGTAAATTCCTCCTTTTCCGGTAGCTCACACAACTACCACAAGCACAGTGAAATAGCGAGTACTTTTTGCGCTCAGGCACATTTTTGTTCTGTGGACTGCCGGTTCAGCCAGCCGAGGAAGTTTTCCCGCGAGACTACGATGCGCCTGCCGATCTGAAACGCCGGGAAATCTGCACTGTGGGCGAGCTTGTATGCTCCGGCTCTGGAAATGCCAAGGACGGCGGCAACATCTGTCATGTTCATCATCAGGGGCAATTCTTCCAGCGAGTGATACTGTTTCTGGTTCATATGGCTTCCTTTCTCCCATTCAGGGAATCAAAATTTGTTTTTGCATGGCCGAGAAGAATTGCCCAATCAAAGTTTTTTATTCTATTTTCTTCACGCCGCCACGGAGGGCGGACGCGGCGTTTGTGTGGCGCAGACCTGCACGGATGCGCGGTCGGCCCATAAAACCGCACACATCGGCACAACGCGCCCCACGCCGCGGAGCAAACGGCTGCGCCGATGTGCGTTTCCGACTTGTGCCATAGTTCAACCGTTAGTCCTCCACCTGCAGGCGGCATTGGGGTCAGGGCTTTCCCTGCAAGCTGCGTTTTGGTACCAAAACGCGATGCTTGCGCTTTTCTTGCGCAGCAAGAAAAGCCTAAAACGCAGCCTGAGTCTCATGCCGCCGTTTCGTACACCGCATATAATCTAGCTTTTTTGCACTTTGAATTCCGTAGTCGCTACATTAGTCGCTATGCCGGTTCGAAATTTGATTTTTTGTCTTTTGTAGTCGCTACAATAGTCGCTACGGCAGCGATTCAGGCGGCATTGCCCGGCAGCAGGAGACTTCTGGCAGCAGTTTTTGTTTCATTTGCTTTTTCCACGCGCAGGTTTTCGCCGCCAAACAGAATCGGAGCGCAGCTTCCCGCGATCCGCGCGGGAGCCAAGAGCCGCTATGTGCAGGAGGCGATGGACTATATCGCAGGAAACTGCGCGGACCCCGGCCTGTCCGTAGGGCAGGTGGCGGCAAGCCTGGGCCTGAGCGAGGGACACCTGAGCCACCTGTTCAAGAAGGAGACCGACTGTACGGTGGGGAGCTATCTCACGCGCTGCCGGATGCAGAAGGCCATGACGCTTCTCAAGAAGGGAAAGCTCCGCGTCTACGAGGTCGCCGAAGCCGTGGGCTATAAAGACATCACCTACTTCACCGGCATGAGCCCAACAGAATACCAGAACGCGAATTTCTGAAACACCAAACGGCCCTGCGCGAAGCGCAGGGCCGTTAGATCCATTCTTGATGCCCAATCGCCCTGCTGGCTCTTATGATCCTCATGCACGAACGCCTGCTCCGCAGGACGGCGCACTGACTTGCGGGGTTGACATCGGTCCGGCTGCATTTATAATGGAAGCAGACAGGACTGGTGATCGGGATGAAAGGGAGGCGGCTTATGGAACGGCTCAGGGGGCTGGGGCGGTATCAGATCGCGCTTTTGGTGTGCGGTGTGGTGATGATTTTGGTATTTTCGGTGCTCTATCCGGTGACGACGGCGCGGGTGGGGTTTTTGTATCAGGACACGATCCTGACGCCCGCGCAGGAGGGGGACGCGACCGTCTATTCCGGCAAGCTCCGGGGCGAGGCCGCGCGCTTTACCGTGCATGCGGACAAGTCGGTGGAATTTCAGTACGGGGATAAGACCTACGGCCCCTATACCGTGACGGAGGATCCGGACGCGCGCCCGGACAGCGAGCTGAGCAGGTATCTGACCGGCGTGGAGGTCCGCTGCGGGGATACGATCCTGTTCCGCGGCGGCGTGATGGAGAACGGAGGCGAGACCCTGCTGTATCACGAGGACGGAAGCATAGACCTGGATCTGTCCATCACCGCTATCACGAGCAGCGGAGTGACGCTGGATGAAAACGGGAACGAGGTCGACCCGATGGAGCTGTCGGTCCGGACGATCCTTGAGCTGACGGAGGGGCCGGAGCTGCAGCACAAGGGGGTCTGGGCCGCGTGGTTCGGCGGTGTGTTCGTCTGCGCCGTGACCGCGTTTTCGATCCTGTTTGCGGACGAGCTGTTCCGCTGGGACCTGTCTTTCCGGGTCCGCGACGTGGAGCAGGCCGAGCCCTCCGACTGGGAGATCACCAGCCGCTACATCGGCTGGACCGTCTGCCTGATCCTGGCCCTGGGCATCTTCATCAAGGGCCTCGGGGTGGTATAAGGCAACACCGTACAATTGCGTCTGCGCGCTTCGGCGGATCTTTTCCGCCAATCCTGCGGTTTGAAAAGCTTGAAATATTGCGCAGCCGTTGGCGACGAAGGAGCCTTACGGATGCGGCATGCCCCTCGCGGGTACTCATCGGCCCGTCCCCGCCGCAGCGGATAGCCTCCCTTGTGTAAAGGGAGGTGGCACGGCGAAGCCGTGACGGAGGGATTGTTATTTTTCGATTTGCCACCGCGCTGAAATAGAATTCGTAGGGGCGACCATTGGTCGCCCGCTTTTGAAAAAACTAAATCTCTTTTCTCAACACCCGATAAACGAATTCCATATCCAATCCCGCGCGCACCGCGTCCGCCAGCAGATCATACTGCCGCTCCCGATATGCCGCCCGGTCGAAGGTCCCGAGCGCCGAAAACGCCACGCCGCGACGCGCGCAGATCGCCTTCAGGATCTCATCCGCGATGCCCGGCGCGTCAAATATCCCATGCACATAGCTGCCGTAGACGTTCCCGTTCCCGGCCAGCGCGGGCATCTGTGCCTCGCTGCGGCCCATGTGGATCTCATACCCTTCATAGCGCAGTTCGTTCAGCCCCGCGAGCATCCCTTCCACACCGGAAAACACTCCCGCCGTCTGCCGCTGCACCTTCTCCCCGTGGAACACGGTCTCCATCTCGAGCAGTCCCATGCCCCGCAGTTCCGTCAGCCCCGCGGCCTCGACACCCTCCGGGTCCGAAACGGACCGGCCCAGCATCTGGTATCCGCCGCACACGCCGAATACCAGCGTCCCGCCTGCCGCTTCCTTCAGGATCGCGGCTTCCAGTCCCCGCTCACGCAGCCAGCGGAGATCGGCGATCGTGCTCTTCGTCCCCGGCAGGAGGATCATATCCGGCGTGCCGAGCGCGCCCACATGGTCGACATACCGCAGCGACACATTTTCATATCGCTCAAACGGCGAAAAATCGGTGAAATTCGAGATCTTCGGTAGCCGGATGACCGCGATGTCGACCAGCTTCCGCGCCGTGTCGCGCGAAAACCGCTCCGTCAGGCTGTCCTCATCGTCGATGTCCGCCGTCGTGTACGGCACCACACCCGCCACCGGCACGCCGCAGAGCGCCTCGATCTGCCGCAGTCCCGGCTCCAGAATGGCCCGGTCACCGCGGAACTTGTTCACGATTGTCCCCTTGACGCGCGTACGCTCGTCCGGCTCCAGCAGCGCGATCGTCCCGTAGAGCTGCGCGAACACGCCGCCCCGGTCGATGTCCCCGATCAGCAGCACCGGCGCATCGACCAGCTTGGCCAGCCCCATGTTCACAAAATCGTCCTGTTTCAGGTTGATCTCTGCCGGGCTGCCCGCGCCTTCGATCACGATAATGTCGTTCTCGGCGGCAAGGCTGTTGTAGGCTTCCAGAATGTCCGGGATAAGGCTGCGCTTCATTTTAAAGTAGGCGGCGGCAGGCATCTGGCCCCGGGCCTTGCCGTTCACGATCACCTGACTGCCCACATCGCTGCTGGGCTTGAGCAGGATGGGGTTCATGCGCACATCCGGCTCCACGCCTGCAGCCTGTGCCTGCACCACCTGAGCACGGCCCATCTCTGCACCGTTGCGGGTGACGAAGCTGTTCAGGGCCATGTTCTGGCTTTTGAAAGGGGCCACGCGGTAGCCATCCTGTGCAAAGATGCGGCACAGCGCCGCGCACAGCAGGCTTTTGCCCGCACCGCTCATGGTGCCCTGCACCATAATGCATTTTGCCTTGCTCATTGTGCCACCTCCGGCAGGGTTTCGGCCAGCAGTGCAAGCAGCTGCCGGTTCTCGTTTTCTGTGCGCACGGCGGTGCGGTACCAACTGGCATCAAGGCCCGGATAATTGCCGCAGCTGCGCAGTACCGCACCCTTGTGGCGCAGTGCTTCGCCCAGCGCTTCCGGCGCGCGGAACAGCAGATAGTTAGCCCGGCCCTCGATCACCCGCAGGCCCAGCGCCCGCAGGCCGTCTGCCAGCACAGGCCGCTGTGCTTCGATCAATGCACGCACCTTCGCCACATATTCCGTCTCGTCCAGCGCAGCAATGCCCGCCGCCTGTGCCAGACTGGAAACCGCCCACGGCTGGCCCGCTGCCCGCATCCGGGCAAGCAGCTCTGTGTCAGAGCACAGGCAATAGCCCAGACGCACGCC
>ENA-OYXP01000824-OYXP01000824.1-human-gut-metagenome-genome-assembly--contig:-NODE-824-length-11355-cov-5.649912_pt1 | contig 11355 bp, 10 predicted proteins | sample MGYA00244847_ERZ653426 | MGnify/ENA primary metagenome ERZ653426 (study PRJEB26926, sample SAMN06164979) | human gut metagenome | biome: ENVO:00009003; feature: ENVO:2100002; material: ENVO:00002003...
TATAAGAGACAGCCCCCACCACCGACTACCGCTCCAAGGCGACGCTGGCCCTGACCAAGCTGCTCCGCGAAGAGCTGAGTGGCAAAAACGCAGATAAAAAGACACCCTCGCCGTCCAGTCAGATCAACGAAGGTGCCCTGTAAGGTTCGATTCTGTTTATGCGTGGTTGAAGCCCTTGCCGAAGACCTCGGTGGTGCTGAGCATCGAGATAAAGGCGTTGAGGTTTTCCTTATGGATAAATGCCTGCAGCTGCAATGCCTCGCGGTGGGTGAGGGTCGTATAGATCATGTAGTGGGGCCGGTCGGTATAGGCACCGTAGCAGGGCGTATAGGTCGCACCGCGCACCAGCTTGCGCATGACGAAGTCGCAGATGGGGTCTTTGTCGTCGCAGATGATGAGAATGGCCTTGCACATCTTCATCTGCTCGAGGACGGCATCGACGACGAGGCTCTTGACCGTCAGACCCACGAAAGAGTAGAGAGCGGTGTAGAGGTCGAAGACGAAGCAGGCTGCCAGCACCATGGCGAGGTCGGTGATAAAAAGCGCCTCGCCGGTGTTCTTCATATGGGCGTATTTTTTCAGGATGAGGGCGACGACATCGGTGCCGCCGGAAGACGCGCCCACGTTGAAGAGCAGAGCCGACGCAATGGCGGGCAGGGCGATGGCGAAGACCAGGTCCAGCATGGGCTGGTCGGACAGGGGGCCGCTGAGGGGGACATATTTTTCAAAAAGGGCCAGCTCTGCCGTCATGACGACGGTAGCCCATCCGGTGCTGATGGCAAAATCCTTGCCGAGGAATATCCAGCCCAGAATGAGCAGGAGGATATTGGCGCAGGATGAAAAAGCTGAGGCCGACAGAGGCGTAAGCTTTGCCACAAGGGCCGCGCCGCCGGTCACGCCGCCGAAGACGAAGTTGTTGGGGAATTTGAAGAAGTATACGCCGATGGTCATGATGCTGATACTCAGGGTGATGATAACGTATCGGCTGACGATCTGCAAGGTCTTTTCCCGCGTGCTGATCTCCATTTGACTGTTTCCTTTCGCCGTCCGCGCGGCACTCTCTTCTCACACGAAGGGCCGTTTCTCTGCCCATTACTTGTGTTATTGTAACACTGCCCACCGCGCCGTTCAAGAGGAAAAAACTTTCCGCACAAAAACCGCCCGCTTCGTTTTCCACAAAGCGGGCGGCAGATGTTGAATTTATGGAAGTGCTTACAGCTTCTTGCCGGTCAGCATCTCGTAAGCTTCCTCATACTTGGCGATGGTCTTGTCGATGACGTCCTGCGGCAGGTCATAATCACTGTCGGGGTTGGCCAGCAGCCAGTTGCGGACGAACTGCTTATCAAAGGAGGGCTGACCGTGGCCGGCCTCGTAGCCCTCCAGCGGCCAGAAGCGGGAAGAATCGGGGGTCAGCATCTCGTCGCCGAGGATGACGTTGCCCTCCTCATCCAAACCGAACTCAAACTTGGTGTCGGCGATGATGATGCCGCGGGAGAGGGCATACTCAGCGCACTTCTTATACAGAGCGATGGTGTAGTCACGCAGCTTGGTGGCGTACTCCTCACCCTTGCCGGGGAACAGCTTTTCCAGCACGTCGATGCTCTGCTCGTAGGAGATGTTCTCGTCGTGGTCGCCGATCTCAGCCTTGGTGGAGGGGGTGTAGATGGGCTCGGGCAGCTTCTCGGACTCCTTCAGGCCCTCGGGCAGCTGGATGCCGCAGACCTTGCCGGTCTTCTGGTAGCTGGCCCAGCCGCTTCCGGTGATGTAGCCGCGGACGATGCACTCGACGGGCAGCATGGTCAGCTTGCGGCACATCATGCTGCGGCCCTCGTACTGGGGCTGCTGGAAGAACTCGGGCATCTCCTTCACGTCCACGCTCAGCATATGGTTGGGCAGCAGGTCGCGAGTGTAGTCGAACCAGAACTTGCTCATCTGGGTCAGCACTTTGCCCTTGTTGGTGACTTTATTCTTTAAGATAACATCGAATGCAGAGATGCGGTCGGTGGCGACCATGATGAGGCTGTCGCCGTTGTCGTAGATCTCGCGGACCTTGCCTTCCTTGATGGGCTTGAACTCAGTCATAGCAAAACTCTCCATTTCCCTTATTCCGTAGGTATCTTTTCTTTTGGTCATTGGCAGGCTGTCTGCCGTCCTGTTACACTATAATCTTATCACAGGAATTGTCCGTTGGGAAGAAACAGATGGGAGAGAAATGGGTCAATTTTTGGTTTTTTCTCGTGAAAAGTGCTAAAATCCAACTTAAATTTTCGTCGTTTTGACGGTAAAAGTCGTACTTTCGCCCCATTTTTGCCTGCCTTGCTGACCGAAACGCCGTCATTGACGAAATTTGTGAAAACGTGTATCATGGGTAACGGCATCGCATTTTTCAACTTTTGTCTTTTAAGGAGGTCCATGCCATGCGCCCTCTCATCATCGCCCATCGCGGCGCGTCCCATCTGGCCCCCGAAAACACGCTGACCGCGTTCCGTCTGGCAAAGACGCTGGGTGCGGACGGCTTCGAGTGTGACGTTCAAATCACCAGGGACCGTCATCTCGTGGTGGCCCACGACTACCTCACCGACCTCAAGACCGGCGTCCACGGCAACATCCCGGATATGGACTTCGACGACCTGCGCCAGCTGGATTTCGGAAAATGGAAAAGCCCGGAGTTCGCGGGCGAAAAGATCCCCACCCTCGAAGAGGTTCTGGAAGTCGCGCAGGACTTCAGGATGATACATATTGAGTTAAAGCCCTACTTGGACCGGGACGAAGAGATCGTGGACCGGATCATCGACGCCGTCCTTGACGCCGGGCTGGAAGAAAAGGCCGTGCTCACCTCCTTCGAGTACGGCGCCCTCCGCCGGGTGAAGGAGCGGATGCCCCAGATGGCCACCTGCGCCATGACCCTCAGCCCCGAATCCCAGCTCAGCCAGCCGGCCACCTTCTGGGAGAAACTGGGCCTCAAGAAGACCGACCCTCTCGTGGAGAAGCTTTCCAGCCCCCAGGCCCTCAGCGAAGCGGCCGCTCTGCTGGAAGACCCCAGCAGTCTGGACGAAGAGAACAGCGTCCTCATCTACTACCTGAAAGACCGTCTCGATTTTCTCTACTCCATCTTCCCCGGCATGAACCTGGCCGAAATTTTGCAGCAGTATTATTATCAGACGGATTTTGTGAACTATGTGGCCCAGTTCGGCTTCCCGGTGGATTACGTCGGGCCGGAGTACCACGCCTTTTTCCGGGACAAAGACCTTATCCCCAATGCCCACGCCCGCGGCTTCAAGGTCGCGCCCTGGCCGGTGGGCGTGGAGAGCCGGGACGACCTGCGCCAGCTGTTCCGGCTGGACCCGGAGCTTGTGGTCACGAATAAGCCCGAGGTGGCTGTTTCCATCCTCACCGGGCTGGGCCAGTGGGACGAATCATCCAAAGAGGGTTGACAGCCCTCTTTTTTTGGAGCATAATAGTCCTGTATCGAACAGTTTTATGTGAAACAGTTCGGCGTTCGAACATTCACAGCAAAAGCCAAACCAGAAGGATGATACTATGAACCAAGCCTTTGAACCCGCCTGCACCCCCATCGCGCCGCCGTGGGAGGCGCCGCAGGTTATCCCGGCCCAGCTGCGCCGGGTGAACAACCTTATTTTCCGCAAGATAGGCCAGATCGCCCGCACCAATGGCGTGGAGGCCGTGACCCCCATGCACGGCTGGATCATGGAGTATCTTTACCGGCACTCCGAGACCCCGGTGTTCCAGCGGGACATCGAGCGGGAGTTCTCCATCACCCGTTCCACTGTCACCAACATCCTGCAGCTCATGGAGCGCAAAGGCTACATCACCCGCCAGAGTGTGGAGCAGGACGCCCGCCTCAAGCAGCTGGTCCTCACCGAAAAAGGCCGCCAGTTCCACGAGGACACCATGCGGGCCTTCCACCAGACCGATGAATATGTGGCCGGTCTGCTCACCGAAGAAGAGAATACCGAGCTGCTGCGGCTGCTGAATAAACTGTATCTGGGACTAAAGTGAAACAAATATGAACTTTTTCCGAAACTTTGGAAAAAGCATTGACTTTAATATTGTTTTGTATAAAATTGTTCCGTACCAAACAATTTATCAAAGGAGGCTCAAAGTATGATAAAGAAGCTTGCTTCCCATCTGGGCGAATACAAACGCGCCGCTATCCTGACGCCGATGTTTTCCGCACTGGAAGCAGTCATGGACATCCTGCTGCCCACCATCATGGCGTTCATCATCGACCTTGGCATTGAAAAGGGCGATATGAACGCCATCGTCAAATACGGCCTGCTCACCTTCGCAGTGGCGGCCATCGCCCTGCTGCTGGGCGTTCTGGCCGGCAAGTACGCCGCCGAGGCGTCCACCGGCTTTGCCGGCAACCTGCGCGATGCGATGTATGAGAATATCCAGCATTACTCCTTCTCCAACATCGACAAATTCTCCACCGCCGGCCTCGTCACCCGTATGACCACCGACGTGACCAACCTGCAGAACGCTTTCCAGATGATGGAGCGCATGTGTGTGCGCGCCCCGGTCCATCTGGTGTTCGCACTCATCATGGCGCTCAGCATCGGCGGTCCTCTGGCCCTCATCTTCGTGGTGGCCATCGCCTTCCTGCTGGCCGTGCTGGCAAGCATCATGGTCCCCACCTTCAAAATTTTTGACCGTGTTTTCAAGAATTACGACAACCTGAACTCCTCCGTGCAGGAGAACGTCTCCGCTATCCGCGTGGTCAAGAGCTTCGTCCGCGAGGGCTTCGAGAACGAGAAGTACACCAAAGCCTGCGAGGGTCTGTATCAGCAGTTCGTCAACGCAGAGAGCCGTCTGAGCTTCAACAACCCCGCCATGCTGACGGCTATTTACGGCTGCAACATTGCCCTGAGCTGGTTCGGCGCAAAGTACATCCTGCACGGCGCGCTGACCACCGGCCAGCTGAATGCTCTGTTCGGCTACATCATGAACATCCTGATGGCTCTGATGATGCTGAGCATGGCTTTCGTCATGATCTCCATGTCCGCCGCTTCCGCAAAGCGTATCGTGGAAGTTCTGGACGAGACGACCGACCTGCCCCCCGCCAAGGCTCCCGTGCAGGAAGTCAAGGACGGCAGCATCCGCTTCGACCACGTCACCTTCAAGTACAAGCACGGCTCCGGCCAGCCTGTCCTGAACGACATCACCTTTGACATCAAGCCCGGCGAGACACTGGGCATCATCGGCGGCACCGGCAGCGCAAAGTCCAGTCTGGTGCAGCTCATCCCCCGCCTGTACGACGCCGAGACCGGCACTGTCAGCGTGGGCGGCGTGGATGTCCGGGATTACAACCTCGACGTCCTCCGCCACGAGGTCTCCATGGTGCTCCAGAAGAACGTCCTGTTCTCTGGCACCATCCTCGACAACCTCCGCTGGGGCAGCGAGAACGCCAGCGAGGAAGAGTGCATCCGTGTGGCAAAGCTTGCCTGCGCCGATGAGTTCATCGAGCGCTTCCCGGACAAGTACAACACCTGGATCGAGCAGGGCGGCTCCAACGTGTCCGGCGGCCAGAAACAGCGTCTGACCATCGCCCGCGCCCTGCTGCGCAAGCCGAAGGTCCTCATCCTCGACGACTCCACCAGTGCCGTGGATACCGCCACTGACGCAAAGATCCGAAAGGCGTTCCGTGAGGAGATCCCCGGCACCACCAAGATCATCATTGCACAGCGCATTTCCTCGGTGCAGGATGCCGACCGCATCCTCGTGCTGGACAACGGCCAGATCAACGGCCTCGGCACCCACGAGGAACTGCTGAAGAACAACGCGATCTATCAGGAAGTCTACAACAGCCAGACTCAGGGCGGCGGCGACTTCGACAAGCAGGGAGGTGAGCAGTAATGGCAGAACAGAAAGCAAAAGTCGTCCATGGCCCCGGCCCCCGCGGCATGGGAGGCCCGCGTCCGAAGGTCGAGAACCCGGGCAAGCTGCTCAAACGCATCATGGCAGAGGTGTTCCAGCACTATCTGCCTCACTGCATCCTCGTGCTCATCTGCATCGTGGTCAGCGCGCTGGCCAATGTGCAGGCAAGCCTGTTCCTGCAGACCCTCATTGACGACTATATCATCCCCATGACCCAGCAGCAGGACCCCAGCTTTGCACCGCTGGCCGGTGCGCTGGTGCGCGTCGGCTGCATCTATGTGGTGGGCATCCTCGCTGCATGGCTCAACGCCCGCATCATGGTCAATGTCACCCAGGGCACCCTGCGCAACCTGCGCACCCAGCTCTTCACCCACATGGAGAGCCTGCCCATCAGCTACTTTGACACCCATCCGCACGGCGACATCATGTCCGTCTACACCAACGACGTGGATACCCTCCGCCAGATGCTCAGCCAGAGCATCCCGCAGCTGGTGTCCAGCGCCATCACCATCGTTTCCGTCTTTGCCAGCATGTGCATGCTGAGCTGGCAGCTCACCATCGTCACCATGCTGATGGTGGCCCTGATGCTCTTCTGCTCCAAGAAGATCACCCAGCAGAGCGGCAAGTACTTCATCGCACAGCAGCGCGACCTCGGCAAAGTGAACGGCTACATCGAAGAGATGATGGAAGGCCAGAAGGTCGTTAAAGTCTTCACCCACGAGCAGAAGGCCCTCGAGGGCTTCCGCGAGCTGAACGACAAGCTCAAGGACAGCGCCAAGCAGGCCAACAGCTTCGCCAACATCATGATGCCCGTCAACGCTCAGCTGGGCAATATCAGCTACGCCATCTGCGCTCTGGTGGGTGCAGCCATGGCCGTCACCGGCATGGGCGGCGTCACGCTGGGTACTGTCATGGCGTTCCTGTCCCTGAACAAGAGCTTCAATATGCCCATCAGCCAGGTGTCCATGCAGGCCAACAGCATCATCATGGCACTGGCCGGTGCAGAGCGCATCTTCAAGATGATGGATGAGCCCAGCGAGACCGATGAGGGCTATGTCACCCTCATCAACGCCAAGTACGACAAGGACGACAACCTCGTGGAGGCCAACGAGCGCACCGGCATCTGGGCCTGGAAGCACCCCCACCACGACGGCACCACTACCTACCACAAGCTGGAAGGCGACATCACCTTTACGGACGTCGATTTCGGCTATGTGCCGGGCAAGACCGTCCTGCACGACATCAACCTCTATGGCCGTCCGGGCCAGAAGATCGCCTTCGTCGGCTCCACCGGCGCCGGCAAGACCACCATCACCAACCTTATCAACCGCTTCTACGACATCCAGGACGGCAAGATCCGGTACGACGGCATCAACATCCATAAAATCAAGAAAGCCGACCTCCGCCGCTCTCTGGGCATCGTGCTGCAGGATACCCACCTGTTCACCGGCACGGTCATGGAGAACATCCGCTATGGCCGTCTGGAGGCCACCGACGAGGAGTGCATCGCCGCAGCCCGTCTGGCCAACGCCGACGGCTTCATCAAGCGCCTGCCCGAGGGCTACAACACCATGCTGACCGGCGACGGTGCGAACCTGTCGCAGGGCCAGCGTCAGCTGCTGGCCATCGCCCGCGCAGCCGTTGCTGACCCGCCGGTGCTCATCCTCGATGAGGCTACTTCCTCCATCGACACCCGCACCGAGGCTCTGGTGCAGCGCGGCATGGACGGCCTGATGTATGGCCGCACCAGCTTCGTCATTGCCCACCGCCTCTCCACTGTCCGCAACGCAGACTGCATCGTGGTCCTGGAGCAGGGCCGCATCATCGAGCGCGGCAGCCATGACGAGCTCATCGCCAAGAAGGGCAAGTATTACCAGCTCTATACCGGCAATCTGGCCGAGAACTAAACTTTATATACAGAAAGCCACTGTGCAGTTTTGTAGCTGTACAGCGGCTTTTTCTTGTGCTTATTTTATTTAAGGAACCCGGGTTGCGGCTCCCAGCGTCTGCTTCGCTGCCGCTCGCATCCTGCTGGCCGCGGCCCCAACAGCTCCTCCCTGTTTCCGCCACTGGCGGCGGTCGTCGCTGTTGCAAGGCCGGTAAGCACTAACCCCTAGTAAGCAAAACGCCCCGCGGTATTCGCAGTACCGTGGGGCGTTTTGCTGCTCATTGGTGAAAACCTATGAAGCAATATCTTCTTTCATTGCTTTTATTATATGCACTCTCAGCAAAAAAGTCAAGCGCTTCGCAATTTTATCGATCCAAATCGTGCTTCTTACAGAACTTCCTGCTCACCCAGTACATCCCGGCCCAGATGGCGAGGGCGAGGATGAGATACACCGGATTTTTCAGCGAGCTGACCAGCGACTGGCCGAAGAGCGCCATCATGGCCACCATAACGGCCTTGCCCGCCAGAAGGGTGAGCAGATAGCGCTTCTCGTCAAAATCCGAGATGCCAAAAGCCAGATGCAGGAACGACGTGGGCGTGAAGGGCAGGACGGCCAGCATGAAGAGGCTGGCCGTGTCCACATGGCTGACCCACTGCTGGGCCTTTTTCAGCTGTTCGGAGCGAGAGGCCAGCTTCCAGAAAAAGCGCTTGACCACCCGCCGCCAGAATAAAAACACCACCGTGCCGCCTGCGGCCACACCGAGCCAGCTGTAGACGAAGCCAAGAAATCCGCCGTGGGCCGCGATATTGAGGGCCACGATGGCGATGAGGGGCAGCGGCGGAAAAATGGATTCCAGCATCGCCAGCAGGATAGGGACCAACGGCCCCAGCCCTTCAAAGCCCTCTAACAATGCCTCCCAGAATTCCAGCGTACCCAGCTGGTGGAGCCAGTCGATGAGCGTCGTTTCCATCGTGCTCGTACCATCCCTTTCGTTTCTGCCTGATGTTTCTTCTTAGTATATCCAGCATCTATGACCGGGATATGAACAAAATCTGAGCATTTTTGCCTTTTTCTTCCTGTCTCTCCTTACAATATGAAACAGCGTTGTTCTTTCCTGCACGATATTTTATTCTTCTGCCTCAGAAGATGTGCCGGGCGGCCTCTGCTTCGGCGGCCTGCCGTTCGGCCTTGAGGCGCTGACGCTCCAGATACTGGGCTTTCTGCTTTTTCCAGCGGACCAGGCTTGCATCGTCCGGCATCTGGACGCAGCGGGCGAAGGCCCAGTGCAGGCCGTCCCGGCGCGACATCCGGTATTTCTGGAACACGCCCCGGCCTGCCTCGCCGCCCCGGCCCTTACAGACGGGACACTGGGACAGCGTGTACCAGCCGCTGCTCCCTTTTTTCAGCCAGACGTCATCCGGCTGCAGGGCCGTGCCGCAGACCGGGCAGGCCATCGTTCCGATGACGGGGTCCAGCTTCCACATAGACTGTTCCAGATAGCCTTGGAAGACCCTGAAATCCCGGTAGTCGCCCGGCGTGGGGCAAAGGCTCTGGCGCAGGGTGTCCTCCTCGCTGGGGTAAGCGGCCAGTCCGGCCCGCAGGTCGAGCAGGCGGCAGAGGTCGGCGGTGTAGAGGGTGTCGGACAGAGCGTCGTGGAAGGGGCGTTCCAGCGGGATGCCCATCCGGGTGACGACATTTTCCAGCTTCATCCCCTCGCCTTCCTTGCGGGGGTACTCCCGCAGAAAGAGCTGCTGCAGGTCGTACCAGACCGTCGGGCGGCTCTCGTCGAGATTGCAGAGGAAAAGGTTCTGCTTGAGCACCGGCACGTCATCCATGCCCCACTCGGCGAACTCGGCGTCCGGGCCGCACCACTTCATAAAGCGACGGAGGCCCTGGATGATGGGTTCACCCTTGTCGAGGTCCTCCTGCGTCAGACCGGTGACTTTGGCGATGTGGTGCTGCAGGCAGCGGAAGATGCGGGGACGCAGGTGGATGGAGAAGGTATCCAGCACGTTGGCGTCCTCGTCGATCTTGACGGCGCCAATTTCAATGATCTCCCCTCGGAGCGTCTGCTGGACGCCGTGATAATTAAAGATAAACGGCTGATAGCCGATGTTCCACTCCAAATCGAATAAAACTAAGTTGCGCGGCATTTGTGTCTGGTATCCTTTCAAAAAATGAACTTCTCAATGGCCTCAGCCACGCCGTCATGGTTGTTGTCGGCGACAGTTACATAGTCCGCTGCCTCCTTGACGGGGGGCTCTGCATTCTGCATGGCCACACCCACGCCGGCAAAGCGTATCATAGAGCGGTCATTGAGGCCGTCGCCGCAGGCCATGAGGTTGTCGCGGGTCAGCCCCCTGCTTTCCAGCAGACTGCCGAGGCTCACGTCCTTGGCGACCCCCAGCGGCACAGCCTCGATGAAGAAGGGGCTGGACGGGTAGAGGTCGATCTCGCCCGCAAACTGTTTCCGGCCTGCCTCCAACACCTCGTCGCGGCGGGCGGGGTCGAGGGTGATGAGCATCTTGCAGATGGGATAATCCACATAGGCGGCGAGGTCCTCCACCTTCTGCATGGGCAGCTTGCAGGTAAAGCACTCCTTCAGCGCCCACTCGTCCTCGGGACTTTCGGTGACGACGCCCTGCTTATTATAGGTAATGATGACCACGCCCTGCTCCCTGGCGAAGGAACAGAGCTGCGGCACATACTTTGCATCCAGCTGCTTGCGGTAGAGCGTCTCGCCGGTAGCACAGTCGATGATGGCACCGCCGTTATACGAGAGGATGCAGCCGCCCTTTTTATCCAGTCCCAGCTCCTTTGCCAGCGGCATGATGCCTGCCGTGGGACGGCCCGAGGCCAGCACGATGGTCACGCCCTTGGCAGCAGCTGCGTCCAGCGCTGCGCGGGTGGCGGGGGTGACGACCTTCTGGTCATTGGTCAGGGTGCCGTCGAGGTCGAGCGCCAGCACACGAATATCTTTCTTTTCCATATCCAGCCTCACTTATTTTTACAGGCCGGAACGTCCCGGCCCTGTCGATTTTATCGCACACTTTTTTATTGTACAATGAATGCACCTCTCAGCGCAAGACTCTTTGTTATATTTCTTCGGCACTTTGGAGTTTGTTTGAAAATACAAACTGTAGTTTGTACCAAAAAACACGTAAAAATAGACATTTCTAACTACTTATCGTAAAATGTTAGCAGATGTAAACATCATCAAAATCCCTTGAAATTTCCAAAAACCGCGTTATAATAACGGCAGAAACACTTATCCCATGCCCTTTGGGGTACATGAGGGAATAAAAAGGAAGGTATACTACTATGGTCGATATTAAGAAGATTGCTCTGTTCGCTGCCGGCACCCTGTTCGGTTCCGCTGGTTTCAAGCTGCTGTCCAGCAGCGATGCCAAGAAGGTCTACACCCAGACCACCGCTGCTGTCCTGCGCATGAAGGACTCCACCATGGAGACCGTCAGCAAGGTCCAGGAGCAGGCCGGTGACATCCTCGAGGATTGTCTCTTATACACATCTCCGAGCCCACGAGACGCGTAGTAATATCGTATGCCGT
>ENA-OYXP01000848-OYXP01000848.1-human-gut-metagenome-genome-assembly--contig:-NODE-848-length-11097-cov-5.480438_pt1 | contig 11097 bp, 8 predicted proteins | sample MGYA00244847_ERZ653426 | MGnify/ENA primary metagenome ERZ653426 (study PRJEB26926, sample SAMN06164979) | human gut metagenome | biome: ENVO:00009003; feature: ENVO:2100002; material: ENVO:00002003...
ACGAACTGGATGTCCTGCACGCAGCAGGTCATGGCGAAACGGCCCGGCACGAAGCTGTTCTTGCCGGCACGGTTGGTCTGACACACCTGTGCAAGGAATTTGACCGTTTTGCCGGTATACTTCTGGGGCTCGTCCTGACAGTCCATGTACCAGATGCCGAAATCGTCATCCGGAACGTCGATGATGTCCGCGTTGATGTCAAAGGGCAGCGGATCAGGGATATCGTCGTAGGCCACGCTGCCGTCGGCAAACTCGTAGGCGATATCGCACTTGCGGGAAGCCTGACGCACCAGCTTGTGCAGCTCCTGACGGGCGGCATCGTTGTTCACGGCCTCAGCGCGGTTGAACACGATCAGCTCACTGCGGGCGATCTTGTCCAGCAGCAGGCTGCGCATGGAGTTGTCGCGGGCGTAGGTCAGCGCGGTGGTGCCGTCGGCGGTGGCGATGCACTGGTAGACGATCCAGTTCTCAGGCAGATTGTTTGCCAGGTCCTGCAGCATCCACATACCGTTATACTCGATGACCACGCGGCCTGCGTCGGCCTCCTTGGCCAGCTTTGCGAGGTTCTGGGGGTTCAGCTCAGCCTTGTCCTCGAGGTTGTAGAGCGTCACGCCGGGGAAGGCGAACTTCTTCTCATTGTACTCTTCTTCGCCCTCCTCGCAGACCAGCAGAAGGGTCTTGTCGCCGGAGTCGAAGTTGGGGTCTTCAAAAGTCTCCTGAATGAACTTGGTCTTGCCGCTCTCGAGGAAGCCCACAAACAGGTAAACCGGGATCTCATTTGCCATAATCTTTTATCCTTTCAGGGTCGATCAGCAGCCGAACAGTGCAGCGATGGCCTTTTCATCCAGCTTGGAGCCGATGACCACCAGCTTGCCGCCGACATCTGCACCGCGTGCGCGGACTTCCCACTCGCCGGGAACGTAGTCGAACTCCAGCCAGCCGTCTGTGCCGCCGTCCACGATGCCCTTGGAGCGGAGGATCATGCCGTAATTGCCAGTGTCCAGCTCGGTGAGGGCGTGCTCAATGTCAGCCTTGGAGAACTTCTTGGCCGTCTCGACGCCCCAGCTGGTGAAGACCTCATCGGCGTCGTGGTCATGATGATGGTGATGATGGCCGCAGCAGCAATGCTCGTCGTGGTCATCATGGTCGTGGTGGTGATGATGCTCATGCTCGTCTTCATCATCGTCATCGTGGTCGTGATGATGATGGTGCTCGTGCTCATCCTCATCATCGTCATCGTGGTCATGGTGATGGCCGCAGCAGCAATGCTCATCATGGTCATCATCGTGGTCGTGGTGGTGATGATGCTCATGCTCCTCTTCCTCGTCCTCGTGGGAGTGCTCCTCGTTGGCCTTGGCAGCCATAGCGATAAGCTCAGCCTTGAAGTCGTCCTTGGTGGACATGGCCTTCAGGATCTGCTCGCCGGTCAGGGCGTCCCAGGCGGTGGTGACGATGGTAGCGGTGGGGTTCTTCTCGCGCAGCATGGCCACAGCGGCGGCGATCTTCTCCTCGGTGGCGTTCTGGGTGCGGCTCAGGATGATGCAGCTTGCGTGGCTGATCTGGTCGTCGTAGAACTCACCGAAGTTCTTCATATACATCTTGACCTTGTTGACGTCGGCCACGGTAACGAAGCTGCTCAGCTGAACATCCAGATGCTCGGCCACGCCCTCGACAGCGCGGGTCACGTCGGACAGCTTGCCGACGCCGGAGGGCTCGATAACGATGCGGTCGGGGTGGTACTGCTCCACCACCTGCTGCAGAGCGGCGCGGAAATCGCCCACCAGAGAGCAGCAGATGCAGCCGGCGTTCAGCTCATTGATCTGGATGCCGGACTCCTTCAAAAAGCCGCCGTCGATGCCGATCTCGCCGAACTCGTTCTCGATGAGCACGACCTTCTGGCCTGCAAAGGACTCTTTGATGAGCTTCTTGATAAGGGTGGTCTTACCGGCGCCAAGGAAGCCGGAGAAAATATCGATCTTGGTCATAGTCTGAAATGCCTCTTTCTTTTATGCAGACGCCGCAAAGGCGCTGCCCAGCAGGCCCATCGGGCCTTACAAGCAGTCCGGGCCGCTGAGTGCTGACCCGTAAAATTCCTACACTCCTATTATAACAAGGCTGTCAATGGCAAACCGGCCTTTTTGATGAGAAATTTGTAACATTTTTTGCAATTTGCTTGCGTTTTCGGGCGGCAGGGGCAAAACAAAAGCTCCCCGCAAGCAGGCAGGGAGCAAAAAATGCGGTGTCAATCGGCAGTCTGCCCCATCTCTTCAATAATCCATTCGGCGATTTTCTCAGTCTTTTCGTCCGTCTCGCCGGTGAACCAGAAAATGCCGTCTTCCGTCTCCACCCGGAGGAACTTCCCGGCGGTGGGGTCGAGGCAGAGATGCACGGTGCCGTCGTGTACCATGACAAAAGAACCCTGCCAGTAGTGCTCCAAATCGAGGCCGTGTATCCGGACGGCCTCCGGCAGGGAGGAATAAACCTGAACCTCGGTGATGTCGTCTATGGGAATCGTGTACTTCTGAGTCTTTCCATGGTAGGATTGCAGCTCTACCGTGGGCGACACTTGCAGTTCCAGCCTTGCGGGGGTGTGGTCGAGAACGCCCAGCACCGGCCCAACCAGCAGAATGCTGACGATTGCAATGACATTGACCGCCATAGCGATTTTACCCCGGAGGGTGGCGAGATTGACAGCGCTTCCTTTGCCGATACGTTTGGGAACGGAGATGCGCTTGTCGTCGGGGTCATAATAGAGCAGACCGTATTTCCATGCGGCGTCCTCGGGCGCGGCAGGCCAGCCGTGGGCATCCCGCAGTTTTTGCAGAGCGCGGTTCCCCCACAGACAGGGCAGATACGGCAGGGCCAGACTTCCGAAAAAGAAATAGACCCAGACCGTGACATAAAACAGCGAATTGGGCGCGAAAAACAGCCCGACACTCACAGCGGCACAGAGCAGGCAGATGGTGCGCAGCCGGCGCAGATACCGCTGTACGATGTCCTGCACTTCGGGCAGCTCGGCGGCATTCTGCGGCAGCGTGACGCCCAGTAGGGCGCCGTTCCGCTCGATGCGTTTCAGGCTCAGATAGTCGATGCCAACACAGACGATAAGGCAGACGAGCATGATGATGGAAAATACCATGAAAACGCCTCCATTCTATAAAGAGCTTCCGACCCTAGCATACACGGAAAAACGCGAAAAGTCAAAACATCGCCCATGAATTGCATTCTGCGCCCCGGAATGATACAATAAGGTACAGCAAACCATCGCCGCCGGACGTTTTTCCGGCAGAATAAAGAAAGAAGGCTTTTTGACATGAGCATGAATACCGTTCCCGAGCGTCTGGCCGCCCTGCGCGAGGCCATGAAGGCAAACGGCGTGGACGTCTACCTCATCCCGGTGGGAGACCCGCACGCCAGCGAGTATATGCCCGACCACTACACTGCCCTGACCTACTTCTCCGGCTTCCACGGCGAGAACTCCAACTTCGTCGTCACCATGACCGAGAGCGCTGTCTGGGCCGATGGCCGTTACTTCGTGCAGGCCGAGAAGGAGATCGCTGGCACGGAGATCCAGCTGATGCGGATGGGTGAGCCGGGCGTGCCAACCGCCGAGCAGTACTGCGGCAAAGTCCTGCCCGAGGGCGGCAAGCTGGGCCTCTGCGGCCTGACTGCTTCCTGCGGTCTGGTGCGCAGCCTGCAGAAAGAACTGGACGCTAAGAAAGGCACCATCAAGCTGCTGAACCTCGAGGACGAGCTGTGGACGGAGGGCCGTCCCGCCCTGCCCGCTACCCCGGCATGGCTCCTGCCGAAAGAGTACGCAGGCTTCTCCCCTGCCGAGAAGCTGGGCCAGCTGCGTGCGAAGCTCTCTGAGCTGGGCTGCACCGCACAGCTGGTAGGCAAGCTGGACAATCTGGCATGGCTGCTCAATCTGCGTGCGATGGACATCCAGTGTACCCCCTATGCCATGGCCTATTGCTATGTGACCCCCGATAAGGCGACGCTCTTCATCGACACCGCCCGCGTCAGCGCCGAGGCTGCTGCGGAGCTGAAGGAGAACGGCGTGGAGCTGGCTGAGTACGACGATGTGCTTACCTTCCTCGCCGCCCAGACCGAAGAGCAGACCGTTCTGGCCGACCCCGTTTCCGTCAACTACGCTGTTTACCAGACCCTGCAGGCCAACCCGGCTCTGACCGTCAAGGACGAGGCCGACCCCCTGCTGCCCATGAAGGGCGTCAAGAACGAAGTCGAGCTGGCTCACACCCGCGAAGCTCACATCCGGGACGGCGTGGCTATGGTGCGCTTCCAGATCGAGCTGGAGAACCGTCTGGCCGCCGGCGAAGAGCTGACTGAGCTGACCATCGACGAGATCCTCCACAAGTACCGCAGCGCACAGGACAAGTTCCTGACGGAGAGCTTCGGCACCATTGCAGCTTACGGCCCCAACGCCGCCATGATGCACTACCACGCCACCGAGGAAGACCACGCAAAGCTCGAGAAGAAGGGCTTCTTGCTGGTGGACAGCGGCGCGACCTATATGGACGGCACCACCGACATCACCCGCACCTACCCGCTGGGTGAGCTGACGGAGGACGAGCGCCTGTTCTACACCTGGACTTTACAGTGCCACATCGACATCGCCCGGGCTGTCTGGCTGGACTACTGCGACGGCCATATGCTGGACACCATCGCCCGTGAGCCGCTGTGGCGCCACCTCATCAACTACCGCTGCGGCACCGGCCACAGCGTCAGCCACGTGGGCAACGTCCACGAAGGCCCCCACGCCCTGAACGGCCGCAATACCACCGTTTTCAAGCCGGGCATGATCGTCACCGACGAGCCGGGCGTCTATGAGGGCGGCGTCGTGGGCATCCGCATCGAGAATGAGCTGGAGTGCTACCACAAGGCATCCAACCAGTACGGCGAGTTCCTGGCATTCCGCCCCATCACGTTCGTGCCGATCGCCACCTCCCCCATCGTCCCGGGCGTTCTGAGCCGCGACGAGCTGGATTGGCTGAACGCCTACCACCGCGAAGTCTTCGAGAAGCTGGCTCCCCGCCTGACCGAGGACGAGCGCGACTGGCTGGCTAAGAAGTGTGCCGCCATCGGAGCGTAACAAATAAAACAAGGGCTGCGGCATATCGACAACCTCTCCGTCATTGCTTCGCAATGCCACCTTTCCTATCGAGGAGAGGCTTGGGCATTTCGTAAAGCTTTATCTCTTCGCCAGAGGCTCCCCTCGGTAGGGGAGCTGTCGAGCGACAGCGAGACTGAGAGGTTGGGATGTGCAACAGCCCGTTTTTGTTTCTCGTTATAATTTCTGTTCCAGCTCTGCCTTGTGCTCTTTCCAGTAGGCTTTCGCCTCATCGATGACCTTCTTGAAGGGGCCGGAGGGGTAAGTGCTCTCGGCAATGTCGATGAGGAATTTGTAGAGCTGGGGCCGCACCTGCTCATACATCCCAAGCCGGGTGTAGAGGTCCTTGTAGTAGTGGAACACCTGGATCTTGTTCTGCACCAGAGTGGCAGGCTTTATCTGGGTGTGGCAGATGCTCTGAGGGTTCTGGACGTAGTAGTAGCCGGGCTGCGGAATGGACGCAAAGACTTCGGCGTACTGGATATACTGCATGTTGAACACGAGGTCTTCGGCCCAGCGCATCTCGCTGGTAAAGCGGATGTCGTGCCGGGTGAGGATGTCGCGGCGGTAGAGCTTGTTCCAGAGCACGCTGTAAAAGTAAGAGGCGGGCTTATCCATCAGGCGGCGGGCGAAGGTGTCCTTGTCGTAGACGCCCTCGGGCAGGAAACCGTATTCCCGGTTCTCCGGCGGGCGTGCAACATGCATGACGCCGAGGTCGTCCTGGATTTTTTCCAGCACCTGTTCCGGCTTTGACGCCCCGGCGGGGATGACCATGGTGTAAGGCGAGATGACGAGGTCGGCACCGGTCTTCTCTGCCGCCTCCACCAGCCGGGTCGTGTAGTCCGGGGCGATGTAGTCATCGCTGTCCACGAACTGGACGTACTTACCGCCGGCAAGCTTCAGGCCGAGGTTCCGGGTGTCGGACACGCCGGAGTTTGCCTTGTCCACCAGCAGGATGCGGCTGTCCTTTTTGCGGAACTCCTCGCAGACGGGCAGGCTCTTATCTTTGGAGCCGTCGTTGATGACGATGAGCTCGAGGTTCTTGTACTCCTGCCCGCAGATGCTTTCGAGACAGCGGCTCAGGTGGCTCTGGGCATTGTACACAGGGACGATGATGCTGACGAGAGGCATTTCCATAGCAGTTTCTCCTTCTGTTTTTTATAGCAATGATACTCCCGCCGGGCCGAAAAAGCAAGCGCCGGCGGCAGGCCCGAAAGGGGGCTTCGGAATGATATTTCATATCGCGGTGTGCAGCCCGGACAGCGTCCTCCGCAGCCGGGTGGAGCGGCAGTGTCTCGACTATTATGCCCGGCGGGACGACGCCTGCATCATCGAGCAGCTGGACAGCCCGGAGGCCCTGCTGGCCCGGGACGACGCCGGGGAGCGGTACGAGCTGTACCTCATCGAGCTGCCGTCCACGGCAGCCGCCGCGTCACTGCGGGCAGCGGCTGCACTCCGCAGCCGGGGGCGGCGCAGCCCGCTGGCTTTTCTGGCCCATACGCCCGCCCACGCCTACAGTGCCTACCGGGTGGACGCCATGCAGTATTTATTGCTGCCTGTTCCGCCGGAACAGCTGGACGCTCTGCTGGCCCGGGCCACCGAGCCGGAGTACGGTCCGGCCATCCCGGTGGCCACGGCGTCGGGTCTGCGGGTGCTGCCCTTCGCGGACATCGAATACCTCGAGTGTACCCACCATGTGGTGCATTTCCATCTCGCCAGCGGCGAGGATGTGCCGTCCCTGTCTGTCCGGGTGCCGTTCGCACAGGTGGCCCAGCCGCTTTTGGCGGATGAGCGCTTCGTCCAGCTCCACCGCTCCTATGTGGTCAATCTGGCGGCGGTGTCCCAGCTGGCGGCGGGTGAGTTCTGGATGCAGAGCGGCGCACGGGTCCCTGTCCCCCGCGGTCGGGAGCCTGCAGCCCGCACGGCGCTGAAAGATTATCTGGAAAAGCAGTTCCGATAAAGCAATGGGGAGGCCCGGAAGAGCCTCCCCATTGCTTTATAATTTTGTCCAGTCCAGCTGCGTCCAATCCGTTATGTACTGGTCGGCAAGGCGCTGCAATTCGGGCTTATCGGCAGCGCTGGTCTCGTCCTCAATGTCGATGAGGTAAAAGCCGCACTGCTTGGCAGTACGGGTGGCGTAGACAGCGTCCTCGCAGACAACGGCGTCGGCGGGTTCGCTGCCGCCCAGCCGCTCGAGGACTTCGTGGAACACCTCGGGGTGGGCCTTGCTCTTCGCGCCCTGTGCGGTGTAGAAGAACTCGAAATAGTCTGCGACGCCCAGTCGGGTGAGCACTTCTTCGCACTGCTCTGCCCAGGTGTTGGAGCAGATGCACATCCGCACGCCCTCGGCTTTCAGCCGGGCCAGCATCTCCCGGACGCCGGGCTTCAGCTCAACTTTTTTGTACAGGTCCCGGATGACCTGCCGCATGGCAGGCTCGTAGTCCCGCAGGGTCAGGGGTAGATCGTAGGTGCGGATGAGATACTCCGCGCCCTCCACCATCCCCATGCTCAGCAGAACATCGTGGATGCCGGGTCTTGCGGTGCGGCCATAGCGGCGCAGCAGCTCCAGCGGTGCGCCCTGCCACACCACAGTCATGCTGTCGGTGAGGGTGCCGTCCATGTCGAAAATCCATTGCTTGCGGTGCATCTGTCGTCCTCCTGAATCGTTCTGGCAAGGTGAATTTATTATAGCACATTTTTTGTTACAAAAACAGAGAGAAATCTCCCGGGAAATATGCTATAATCTAGGAAAAACCGGAACACATCAAAGGAGGCAGAAAACATGGCGCAGAACAACACCCCCGTAAAGGCGCTGGTGCTGGCGGGCGGGGGCGCCCGCGGCAGCTATCAGGTGGGCGTCTGGCGGGCGCTGATCGAGCTGGGCTGGCGGCCCCAGATCATTACGGGTACCAGCGTCGGCAGCCTGAACGGCGCCATGTTCGCCCTCGACCTCTACGAGACGGCCCGGGACATGTGGCTGACCATCCGCAGCCAGGATGTGATGGAGCTGCCCGCCGAGGATGCGCCGCTTTCCGAGCTGCACGCATTCCTCAAAGACGCTGTGACTCAGGGCGGCATGGACGTCACTCCGCTGGAAGAGATCGTCGAGCGGGTGCTGGACGAAGATAAACTCCGCAAAAGCCCCATCCGGCTGGGCCTTGTGACCGTGGAGCAGAAGACCCTCAAGGCCCGGGAGCTTCCGCTGGAAGACATCCCCGAGGGCAAGGTGAAAGACTACCTGCTGGCCTCTGCAGCCTGCTTCCCCGCCCTGCGGGCCCACACCATCGACGGGGTGTCTTACCTCGACGGCGGCTACCGGGACAATATGCCTACCGCGCTGGCCCAGAAGATGGGCGCAGAAGAGCTGGTCTGTGTAGACCTGGAGGGTGTGGGCATCACCCGCCCCAACCGCACCGGCCTGCCCACCACCCTCATCCGAAGCTACTGGGAGCTGGGCGACATCCTCCACTTCGAGCCCGCCACCGCCCGGCGGAACATCGAGCTGGGCTACCACGATACATTGCGGGCCTTCGGGCGGCTGCGGGGCTGCGCCTACGCTGTGGACAGCGGGGCTGAGAGCAGCGCGGATGCTGCCGCATTCCATGCGGCCTTCGAGGCCGTCCAGAAGGACATGCGGGAAAAGCACCCCTCCACCCTGACGGCAGACGCTGCTCTCCTGCTGGCAAAACTCTCAGATGCAGAGCTTGCCCCGCTGGAAGCCGTGGCTGAGGACGTGGGCGTAGACCCCGCTCCCTACTACACCACCCGTACTTTGGGAGAAGCTTTCCTTGCAAAATGCGACTTCGAGCGCCTCAGGAGCTTCGAGCCGCTGTTCGAGGGTGAAGCAGGCCCGGCGCAGGCCGCACGGGCCGCTCTGCTGCCCAACACCTTTTTGCAGGCACTGGTCTGCCGGGCGCTGACCGGCAGAGTGCCGCCGGAGGAGATGGAAACATGAAGGTATATAAGGGCTTTACCGCATCGCCCGGCCTTGTGCTGGGTCAGGTCAGCCGGCTGGACCGCCCGCCGCTGGTGTTCGGCGAGGGGCCTTTCCACCCCGAACAGGAAAAGCAGGCGTTGGAAGACGCCATCAAGGTCGCTCAGCAGGAGCTGGACGAGATGGCTGGCCGCGCCGCGCCCTCGGAGCAGGCCATCTTCCTGTTCCAGAGCATGATGCTGGAAGACGAGGGCTTCATGAATGAGGTGGCTTTCCAGATAAAAGCCGGCGTCGGTGCCGCCGAGGCGATGGACCGTGTGGGCCGCCGCTACGCCGCCCAGCTGGCCGCCATGAAGGACAACGCCTACATGCAGCTGCGGAGCGTGGACATCCTCGACGTGACCCAGCGCATCACCAACATCCTCTGCCACCGGCTCCGCAGCTGGCTGGCCCTCGACCACCCGGTCATCCTTGCGTCTGACCTGCTCATGCCCACCGATCTGTTCAGTGTCCCGGCGGGCCGCATCCTCGGCCTCATCACCGCTGAGGGCAGCGGCCAGAGCCATGCGGCCATCATCGCCCGCTCGCTGAACATCCCGGGCATCACCCAGGTGGGCGAAGATTTCCTGAAAGACTGCGACGGCCGCGAGGTCATCCTGAACGCCACCGAGGGTGAGTGCATCCTTGACCCGGATGCCGCCGCCCGGCAGAGAGCCATCACCTGCATCTGCGAGATGCAGCGCCAGAACGAGGAGCTGAACGCCCAGCTTGAGCTGCCCAACCGCACCCGGGACGGCGAAGAATTCGAGCTTCTGGCCAACTGCTTCGGCCCCGAGGACGTGGGAACCGCGATGGAGTCCGGCGCGTCCGGCGTGGGCCTGCTGCGCAGCAGCTACATGATGATGCCCGGCCACGCCATGGACGAGCAGGAGCAGTATCTGTTTTACACCTCCTGCCTCGCCGCCGCCAGGGGCAGGATGGTGACGGTGCGCACCTTCGACTTCGGTGCTGACCGCACAATGGCCGACGCCTATCAGGGCGTCCAGTCCTCCAAGCTGGGCCTGCGGGGCATCCGCAGCAGCCTGCGCAATCTGCCTCAGATGGCAGTTCAGATCTGCGCCCTCATGCGTGCCGCCACAAAAGGCCCGCTGCGGGTCATGTTCCCCATGGTGACAGACATCGAGGACTGGGATTCCGCCATGCAGGTGGTAGACCACTGCCGCCGCAAGCTCACCGAGCGGGGCGTGGAGTTCGAGCCGGATGTCCCCTTCGGCGTCATGCTCAGCGTCCCCGCCGCCTGCCTGACGGCAGAGGACTTCACGGCTCACGGCTGCCGGTTCTTCGTCATCGGAACCAACGATTTGACCCAGTACACCCACGCGGTGAGCCGGGAACTGGCCATTGCCGAGCACTACTACCGTCCCGCCAGTCCGGCCATGAAAAAGCTCATCGCCATGGTGGTGGACGCCGCCAGGAAAGCGGACATCCCCGTCACCATCTGCGGCCTCGCCGTCGGCAATGCCGTCAACGCGACCCAGTATCTCCACCTCGGCCTGCGCAGCTTCTCCATGAGCCCACAGAACCTGTTGACCATCAAAAAGGCCCTGCGGGATGCAGATGCAGAATAAATGAGAAACGGCGTCCCACCTCGGCGGGACGCCGTTTCTGATGTCAGAACTTATTCAAGATTCCCCGTCAGGGTCATGACGGCAGAGACGACGGCCAGCGGGGCCGTCTCACAGCGGAGGATGCGGGGGCCGAGGCCGACGGTCTTTGCGCCGGCTTTTGCGGCCATCTCAGCTTCCTCGACGGCGAAACCGCCCTCTGCGCCGGTGATGATGGCGATCTTCAGCTTTTCGCCATCGGCGGGTTTGGCCTCAGCCAGAAGCTGGCGCAGGGGTGCGCCGCCGCACTCGTAGCAGAAGAGCACGAGGTCATACTGGTCGAGGCTGCGGCAGACGGCCCCGAAGTTGGGCAGCGGAAGGGCCACATCCGGCAGGATGCCCCGGCCGCACTGCTTGGCGGCTTCAAA
>ENA-OYXP01000851-OYXP01000851.1-human-gut-metagenome-genome-assembly--contig:-NODE-851-length-11066-cov-5.762964_pt1 | contig 11066 bp, 5 predicted proteins | sample MGYA00244847_ERZ653426 | MGnify/ENA primary metagenome ERZ653426 (study PRJEB26926, sample SAMN06164979) | human gut metagenome | biome: ENVO:00009003; feature: ENVO:2100002; material: ENVO:00002003...
CTCGACTAGTCGTCGGCAGCGTCAGATGTGTATAAGAGACAGCCATTACACATGATAAAATGTATATATATAGTATGTGCATTGAATGGCAATACTATATATAGTACACTACATTATATGGAATATAGTATACAGAGAGGAGAAATTTACATGAAAATCATCAAGCGAAGCGGCAGTGAGGATATATTTGATGCAGCCAAAATTGTAGCTGCCATTAGAAAGGCAAACGATTCAGTGCTAGACTATGAGAAGCTTACTGCTGATCAGATTGAGGAAATTGCAAGCAACGTGGAGACTGCATGTGAGAACATGAAGCGCTCTCCAAGCGTTGAGGAGATACAGGATATGGTGGAGAACCAGCTCATGAACAAGCGTGCCTTTACCGTAGCCAGAAACTACATTACTTACAGATATAAGAGAGCCATCGTCCGTAAGTCAAACTCTACGGACCAGCAGATTCTTAGCCTTCTTGAGTGCAATAACGAGGAGGTAAAGCAGGAAAACTCCAACAAGAATCCTACTGTAAACAGCGTGCAGCGTGACTACATGGCAGGTGAGGTGAGCAAGGATATCACACGCCGTTTCCTGCTTCCTGAGGATATAGTGGAGGCTCATGAGAAGGGGCTTATCCATTTCCACGATGCAGATTATTTTGCACAGCATATGCACAACTGCTGTCTTGTAAACCTTGAGGACATGCTTCAGAACGGCACAGTAATCAGTGAGACTATGATTGACACACCAAAGAGCTTTTCAACAGCCTGCAACATTGCTACACAGGCTATCGCACAGATTGCCAGCTCACAGTATGGTGGACAGAGTATCTCGCTTGCACATCTGGCACCATTTGTACAGGTCAGTCGTGAGAAGTTCAGAAAGCAGGTGCAAAAGGAATTCGAGAGCGTAGGCCTTGATTTAGATGAAGAAAAAATCAACGAGGTAGCAGAGCTCCGTGTCAAGGAGGAAATCAACCGTGGTGTGCAGATGATTCAGTATCAGGTCATCACACTCATGACTACAAACGGACAGGCACCGTTTATCACAGTATTCATGTACCTGAATGAGGTATCCGATCCGCAGACAAAGGCAGATCTTGCCGCAATCATTGAGGAGATGCTGCACCAGAGAATAAAGGGTGTAAAGAACGAAAAGGGTGTATATATCACACCGGCATTCCCTAAGCTCATATATGTGCTTGAGGATGATAATATCACAGAGGATTCAAAGTACTGGAATCTCACAGTGCTCGCGGCACAGTGCTCTGCAAAGAGAATGGTGCCTGACTATATTTCAGAGAAGGTCATGAAGGAGCTTAAGGACGGAGATGTGTATACATGCATGGGCTGCCGTTCATTCCTCACAGTGGACAGATGCTCACAGACAGCGGGCAATGTGGCACATGCCGAGAACTTTGATCCAAACAAGCGTAAATACTATGGACGTTTCAACCAGGGTGTTGTCACCTTAAATCTCGTTGATGTGGCATGCTCATCAGAAAAGGATGAGGAAAAATTCTGGAAGATACTTGATGAGAGACTTGAGCTGTGTCATAGAGCACTTATGTGCAGACATAAGAGGCTTCTTGGTACCAAATCCGATGTAGCACCGATTCTCTGGCAGAACGGAGCACTTGCACGTCTGAAAAAGGGAGAGGTTATAGACCCATTATTATTTAACGGATACTCAACAATCTCACTCGGCTATGCAGGACTTTGTGAGTGTGTACGCTATATGAAGGGAGTATCACACACAGAGCCAAAAGAGGGAACACCGTTTGCACTTAAGGTAATGCAGCGCTTAAACGATGCATGTGAGCAGTGGAAAAAGGAGTCAAACATCGATTTCAGTATATATGGCACACCGCTTGAGTCTACCACCTATAAGTTCGCGAAGTGCTTACAGAAGCGCTTTGGTATCATCGAGGGTGTTACCGACAAGAACTATATTACAAACAGCTACCATGTGCATGTAACAGAGCAGATTAATGCATTTGACAAGCTAAAGTTTGAGTCCCAGTTCCAGAAGCTGTCTCCGGGTGGAGCTATCAGCTACGTGGAGGTACCAAACATGCAGGACAATATCCCTGCAGTGCTTTCAGTAATGCAGTACATTTACGACAATATCATGTACGCAGAGCTGAATACAAAGAGCGACTATTGCCAGGTATGCGGCTACGACGGAGAAATCAAAATCGTAGAGGAAGAGGGCTCAGGCAAGCTCATCTGGGAGTGCCCACACTGTGGCAACCGCGACCAGAATAAGATGAGCGTAGCCCGCCGTACATGCGGCTATATAGGTACACAGTTCTGGAATCAGGGAAGAACCCAGGAGATTAAAGAGCGAGTGCTTCATCTGTAGAAGTTAAAGGAGGTTATTGGTGTTCTGAAAAAAGAGATATATTACATTAATAGTCTGATGTAACATAAAAATATGCCGTATGGCAGCTTTTGAAAATATTTCATAAGCTGCTGTACGGCTTTTTTATATATAGTACCGTGGACTCTGGCAATTTGCCTATAAAAAAACTAAAAATTATGATGCATATTAATATATTTAACTTGCATAAAAAATTATTATACTTCAAAACACGTAAAAGTATTGTGAAATTTCCACAAAAATAATGTGAATGTCATTTCTTGAATAACCGTTTGAACAAGCTGAATTTTGTATATTTTCCCATATTTACAAATATTAAATTGATGTATTTTTGCTAAATATTACAGAAATAAGTTGGCATTTATGTCTATTGAAACGTAAACATTTAATGTATAGACTGTAAATATAGTTATTGCAACCGATTGCACTATTGCGCATGGAACAGATGAAATTATGCGCGGCATGCAATTTGAGAAGGTGCATGACAGTGGCTTAATGGCTTTGATATTTATCAATTTGATAGTCATTTACCACTGCATAAAAACAAGGAGGAAAATATGAGCAGGAAGAGAAAAATGGCATCTATAACAAGTGCCGGACTGGTGTTTGCAATGCTTTTAAGCCAGAGCGCTGTGGCGGATTTGGGTACAGAGCAGGTTAAGGCAGCAGAGAATACCGCAAAGTGGGTAGACACAGAGTATGTGGTGAATGGAGACTTTGAGTCGTCTATAAATGGGGATGGAAGTATAACCGGTTGGACTAAGTCAACGGGAAGTGGACTATTTGTCACAAAAGATGAGTGGGCGAAAAATAATACAACTCAGTTTACAAAGATAAAGGACATAACTGGGGACAATTCGCTATCTCAAACAATCAAGAATGTTGAGCCGGGAACCTATAGGATTTCAATTGAACAGGATGGGCAAAAAGATGTTAAATCAGGCATGTATGTGAAATATTTGGAACAGGCTAAAGAACTTCCTGCTACAACAGACTGGGATAATTGGGAAACAGTTACAACCGATGAATTTACAATTGAAGCTGTACAAGATGTTGATATATGTATTGGAGGAGAGGTTACGAATGGCTATTGGGGCGATATTGACAATATTAAGCTTCAGAAGCTTTATGAAAAAGATGCAGATGATACTGACTCTTCCGAAGAAAACAAGAAAGGCTACACAATCTCAGTAAACCAGACTGAAGTAGCCGTAGAAAATGGTGATACAGTCAATCTTGAAGCAAAGATTACTTATGATGGAAAAGAAATAAGTGAACTTCCTGAGGGAGTAAATTTATGGTGGTGGGTTGATACATGGAATGATCACACAGATGGATTGAGTGACGGAACATTAGAAAATGACAATGGTTCCGGAAAAACTTTTAAAGCAGCCTACACAACAAAGTCAGCCGGTAAGTATTATGTTGTAGCCCAGCTTAAGGATGCAAATGACAATGAACTTGGTTCTGTATGTACAACCATTACATCAAAGGCACCTGAAATTGATACCTCAGTAGACAATGACGATATTGTTGTTGCAAAGGTAAAGGATTTGTCCTCTGATTTCATAATGGGAATGGACATTTCATCTGTTATAACAGAATTAGGCAGTGGTGTTGTATACAAGGATTATAGCGGAAAAGAAATTAACAACGTGACAGATTTCTGCAAATTACTGGCAGAAAACGGCATAAACCATATCCGTGTCAGAGTATGGAATGATCCATATGATTCAAACGGAAATGGATATGGTGGTGGAAATAACGATGTGGCAACCGCAAAGAAAATTGCTGATGCATGCCGTAGCGCAGGCATAAAAATGCTTGTTGATTTCCATTGCTCAGATTTCTGGACAGATCCGAGTAAACAGATGGTGCCTAAGGCATGGAAAGGCTATACAGTTGATGAGAAAGCCACAGCTGTAGAAAAGTTTATCAATGAATCATTAAACACAATTGATGCATCAAAGGATGTTGTTGATATGGTTCAGGTTGGAAACGAGACAACAGGCGGTTTTATAGGTGAAACAAATACGCAAGCCATGTGCAAGCTCTTTTCCGCAGGCTCAAAAGGTGTTAAGGATTACAACAGTGACGTAAAGGTTGTGATCCATGTGGAAAGTCCACAGAAGAATACACTTACAAATTGGTCAGATAATCTTGAAAAATATAATGTAAATTATGATATTCTTGGAACAAGCTATTATCCGTACTGGCATGGTACACTGAGCAATTTAAAGAAAGAACTCAGCTATGTTCAGACGAAGCACAACAAGGATGCAATGGTTGTAGAAACAAGCTATGCATATACACTTGATGATTCAGATGGTCATGGAAATACTGTTCGTGAGGGAAATAATGATGACTCGGCAGATGCCACAGAGCCTTTCACTGTGCAGGGACAGGCTACTTTCATGAGAAATCTCATCAATGCTGTAAATGAAGCAGGTGGACTTGGTGTATATTACTGGGAGCCGGCATGGATTACAGTTGGAGATACCACAGGTCTTTCAGAGGAAACTGCAGCGGCAAGATATGAAGCAAATAAAAAGATTTGGGAGGAAAAGGGCTCAGGCTGGGCATCAAGCTACAGCGGTGAGTATGATCCAAAAGATGCAGGAAAATGGTATGGAGGTTCTGCTGTAGACAACCAGGCAATGTTTTATCCGGATGGAACAGCAACAGCAGGCCTTAAGGTGTGGAATTACGTAAAGACCGGTGCAAAGGTAACCAAAATCGGAGTTGAGGATATAGAAACTGCAAATGTCACAGGAGAGGCAGGAAAAGAGATAGAGCTTCCCAAAACAGTTAATGTGACATACAATACCGAAAAGGTTGAAGAGAACGTTGTTTGGAATACAGAGGGAATTGATTTTTCAAAGGCAGGAACATACACTGTAGAGGGAACTGTTAAATTCAGCAGAAAAATCGAGCGTGGTGCTTATAAAGATAAGACATCGGGTATAACAAAATGTACAGTAGTTATAAAGCAGAAAAATCTCATTACAGATGCAGAGGATGCAGGCTTTGAAAAGGCTGATAATTTTACTGTCAATAACAAGATTGTCGATTCAGTTTCTTCCACCAAGGATGATAAGAAGTCAGGAGAAGCATGTGCTCACTGGTACAATGGTGGAGAAGATAAGACCGAGGCTGCCATTACTTACAATAAAGCTATTACACTTGCTTCAGGCGAGTACATCTTTGAGTATGTAGGACAGGGAGCCGACGGAGATGAGCTTTATGCTGAGGTTATGGATTCAGAAGGCAATATCATTGCAAAGGGTGACAATGTAACACTTACAGGCTGGAAAAACTGGAAGACTCCAAGCGTTTCATTTAAGCTTGAGAAAGAAACCAAAGTTACACTTGTTGTCGGTATCGTGAGTGCAAAAGGTGGCTGGGGAACAGTTGATGACCTATACTTATATCAGACAAAGTCAGCTGACAAGAGTGATGCCGATAATGGTAATACCGGTGATGATGAAAATAAGGATAATGGCACAGACAAGGATGATGCCAACAAAGGCAGCACAACAGTACCAACAACAGCACCGACCACACAGCCTGCAAAGGCTCTTACACCGGGAGCAGGCACATTTGCCTTTGTAAAGGTAAATACCAATGCAGGTACTAAAGCAGCTGCTGCAGGCGCAGCAAAGACCTCAGATGACAGCAATATGTATATGTGGCTTGTTATCGCAATGGCAGGTCTTGGCGTATCAATCGCAGCTCTTACGAACCGCAAAAAGGAGCAGGCATAGCAGTGTTTCTAAAAGCACAACCTAAATAAGAAAAATAAAACCGTCGTACCGGGCCGTAAATGGCAGGGTACGACGGTTTTACTTATGTTTTTAAATGATTAATTATTTCAATTACTCATCAAATTTTTGAGCCTTATCGAAGAGCTCATAAACCTCTTTTGAAGGCTCATTTGTGCAAAGTGTCACAACAACGGCTGCGATAAGTCCTAAAACAAATCCCGGCAGCAGCTCGTAGATTCCGGTTGATGTGAGGAATGCATACCACAATATATCAACGGCAGCACCTGTTATGATTCCTGCAACAGCACCCTTGAAGTTAAAGCGCTTCCAGAAGAGGCTGAGCATGATTGCTGGTCCAAAGGCAGCTCCAAAGATACCCCATGCATTGGAAACAAGTGCCATGATAGAGCCGGCATTAGGGTTTGAAGCGATGATGAGTGCTGCAACAGCGATTCCAAGAACGACAATACGGCCGGTCCACATCATCTCTTTGTCACTTGCCTTACCTTTTCTGATGACAGGCTTGTACACATCACTCGAGAAAGCAGATGAAGCAGCAAGCAGCTGGCTGTCTGCGGTACTCATGGAAGCGGCAAGCACTGCTGAGAGGAGTATACCTGAGATAACACCCGGGAAAATCTTTCTTACAATCTGGATGAAAACAAGAGAGTTTTCATTTATAGATTCGTCAAAGCCAAGGAAAAGTCTTCCGATTACTCCGATTAAAGTTGCAAAAAATACAATAAGCAGAGTCCATGTGATTCCGATTTTTGCTGATTTTTTCAAATCCTTCTGTGATTTGATGGACATGAATCTGATAATGATATGTGGCATACCAAAGTAACCAAGTCCCCATGCCAGTCCTGACACGATATCCTGCCAGCTTGAGAATGGATTTAAGTAACCGCCCGGGAGTGATGACATAGATGATGTATCAAGCATAAATGCTGCAAAAATCGGTGCTATAAACATAGAACCAAGCACGAGCATGCCCTGGAAAAAATCGGTCCAGCATACAGCCGAGAAGCCGCCGAGGAAGGTATAGCCTACGATGACAACTGCTGCAAGATACATGGCAATCTGTGGATCCATTCCTATTACAGTGTGGAAAAGGGTACCGCATGCCTTTACGCTTGATGCCGCATAAATAGTGTATGCAACCAAAAACACAATTGCACATATCACCTGCAGTGCAAGTGATTTGGACAGGAATCTGTTGGTCAGATACTGCGGAATGGTGATTGAGTCGTTTGCTACAATCGAGAATTTTCTCAGTCTCGGTGCTTCAAGCAGCCAGCTTATAGTGTAGCCGATTGCAAGTCCTACAGGAATCCATACCTGACTTAAGCCCAGTGCATAGATAGAAGTAGGAAGTCCCATGAGTACCCATGCACTCATGTCTGAGGCTCCGGCTGACAGCGCCGCAACCCATGGTCCCATCTCACGTCCGCCGAGGAAGTAGGTCTTTTCTCCGCCGTTTCTGTTTTTCACGAAGAAGAAGATACCGATACCCAGCATGCACAACAGATAGACGATAAATACAATAATTTCTGATGTTTTCATTTGTAGTACCTCTTTAATAGTTTATTTAGTAACCATGCTACCACGTTAGCGTGATAAAGGCAAGAAAAACTTTCTCTTGACGAATCCCTTGCGTTGACATATCATAGTATATAAGTGAAAGGGAGTAGCCGGCACGAAAGTGCTTACTTATCCGTCAGTACGATTGCTCATACATATCATACATATATGACAGCAATCCGGAGAGTGATTAAATGGCGAGACTTTTGTTGTTTTATACAGCAGAAGTGTCGCCTTTTTTGTATATAAAAGCCTTCTGCTGATAAGACATAGATGTATATATCAATTAATCATGTATCCTTAAAAAGGACAGCAGAAGGAGGAAAATTATGATTTTTGTAGCAATTTTACTGCTTATAGCAGGCTTTGTAGCACTGGTGAAGGGCGCGGATGTGTTTGTGGATGGAGCGGCGGCGCTCGCCGGGAAATTTGGTATTCCGCAGCTTGTGATTGGACTGACGATTGTGGCGATGGGTACGTCGCTGCCGGAGGCAGCAGTCAGCATCACTGCGGGAATAAAGGGTAATGCGGGGATTACAGTCGGCAATATTGTCGGCAGCAATATACTAAATATCCTTATAATCCTGGGAGTGACGGCACTCATCACAAATGTAGCCATACAAAAAACCACCTTCAAATACGAGATACCGTACATGCTTCTTATCACAGCGGTGCTTCTCGTGATGGGAATGACAGGCAATGAAATCACATTCATTGAGGGCGTTATACTGTGGATTTTATTTATTGCATATCTGCTTTATTTGTATATTCTGGCAAAAAAGGGCAATGACAGCGGTGATGAGCAGTCGGTAAAGCTATATCCGGTATGGAAATGTCTGCTCTTTATTGTGCTGGGCGGCGTGTGCGTCGTAATTGGAAGCCAGTTTGTCGTAAACGGTGCCACGACCATAGCAAGAGCCTGCGGCATGAGTGAGCGCTTTATCGGACTGACAATCGTTGCATTCGGCACATCTCTTCCGGAGCTTGTTACATCTGTTTCAGCAGCACGCAAGGGAAATGCCGGTATAGCGATTGGAAATATAGTCGGCAGCAATATTTTCAATATACTCTTTGTAGTCGGAACAGTAGCTCTCATTTGTCCGGTACCGTTTGAGAGCAGGTTTGTGATTGATACAGTTGTGGCAATCCTGTGCGGTGTGCTCTTGTGGGGCGGTACGATAAGACATAAAGAACTTAGAAAGCCATGTGGAGTGGTGATGCTGCTTTGCTATGCGGCATATTTTGTATATTTGGCAGCTATGTAATGATGTATTTTTTGAATTGCGATGACTGTGTTTAAAAGAGTGTGATGAAGAGATAATAATTAAATTTAGCAAACCGTCAATAATTGTGCACACAAATCGACATTTTGACATTAAAATGATTGAGATTTCACGCTAAATATAAATAATTAATTAAAAATAGCACTCTTGCTTGACAAGTGCTAATTGCAGGTGTATAACGTAGTCAGAACGAACGGAAGGAAGCGATTATAATGGATAAAAACCCAAAGCATCCATTGAAGAAAAAGAATAAGGCAGATGCAAAGAAGCATCAGAAGCATGTATACGAATAGCACCTTCCACTAAGGAATACTATCCAGTAAGCACAATGTACCCCAGCCCGTCACAGGGTTGGGGTATTTTGTGTTTTTGGAACTGTTTTCAGAGACAGCCCGTGAGGCAGTTGTAAATACATTTTCACCGGCACCTTTTATGAGAGAAGCTTTAAGCTTGTCGCCATACATATAGAGGTCATTTCCACGTACAATTCCCCATTCCATCAGAAGCGCAGCCGCACCGGTCACAAACGGTGCAGCCATAGATGTCCCTGTTTTTGAAGTGTAGCCTCCGGTGTTTGAGCATGAAATAATGTCTACACCGGGCGCAATGATATCAGGCTTTATGCTGTCAAAGGCCCAGGTATAGCCTCGGCCGGAAAAGGCGGCTGTGCGGTTTGTTCGGCTGTCATAGGCTCCGACAGATATGACATTTTGAGCGGTTGAGGGGATGGTCAGGGTGATATCAGGCGATGCATGGATAAATGAGGTCTGTGCATTGCGCAGAGCACCTGACGGCAGCCATATATCCCATGAGCCGTCCTTTACAGATATGGGTTCAAGTGATATTTTCCAGATGCCGGGTGAGATGTATTCAGATCCCATGAGTTCAATGAATATTTCCTGAAAAGGAGAGTAGGGAGAGGGACCGCCGCCTGTTATATATATGTCTGTCCCATCGAGATTGTATCTGTATGTAAAGCCCTTTGCCTGATTGGTAATTGTATCGGGAATCTCCAGCATATCATTATTTGGTGCACTAATGCGCAGCTGTATCTCATCCCAGTATTTTTTCCATAAATCAATGGAAAGAGACGGCTCAGGATAGCCTATCGCAAGCTCTGCATCGGCAGGGTATGAGCTGCCGTTTGCATGACCAAAGCCGGCTCCATCGTTACCTGAGCCGACTGAGACAGCGCAGCGGTAATTTCCTGCTATATAGTCCAGGTATGCTTCAATCAGTGAGGTGCCGCTGTGAGAGCCGTTACTTGTGCCAAAGCTTAGGTTTATAGCGATAGGCATGTTCATATCGATTGATTTTCTTATGCAAAAGTCCACTGCCAGCATAATCTGCGTGGTTGTGGGAAAGCTGGCGCCGCCTGAGGTTTTGAGTTTTACGATTATAAGAGTGCTTTCATAAGCAACACCGCGGTATTTTGTGTTTTGTTCATTACCATTTCCGTTTCCGGCAGCGATTCCTGCCACATGAGTGCCGTGCCCGGATATGTCGATGCTTGGGCAGATGCGCTGCATTTCTAAGCTGTTTTCTGCATTTATGGCTTTGGTGATCGTATCGCGGTCATATAAGGTGCCGAAAGGGATGATATCACTGTGTGAGGAATCATCGGAAACAGTCTGGTCCCACAGATAGGCGATTCTGCTTACCCCATCCTGTATAAAAGCCGGATGGGCATAGTAAATTCCGGAGTCGATAATGCCTACGAGCACACCTTTTCCGGTCAGATTATATGGATTGGTGTGTACGGGAGTGATGCATGAGGCCTGCGAGCCCTCGTACACATCGTAGTTAAACTGCTTTGGCTTTTCCATATATATGATTTCATCGCACAGGGCAACGGTATTTACAAGTGATTTCTCAATTACGAGCACCGCATAGTTTCCGAGCAGCCTCGTGATGAGTACAGAAGGATACTTTTCTTTTATTTTTTCGATGTCACCGACATATTTTACTATCACTTCCCAGCTGTCACTCTCCGGCAGATAGCCGCTTGAAAGCCCGCTCTCTTTTCCAAGCTCATAAGCTGTCTCTTATACACATCTCCGAG
>ENA-OYXP01000861-OYXP01000861.1-human-gut-metagenome-genome-assembly--contig:-NODE-861-length-10978-cov-30.619152_pt1 | contig 10978 bp, 5 predicted proteins | sample MGYA00244847_ERZ653426 | MGnify/ENA primary metagenome ERZ653426 (study PRJEB26926, sample SAMN06164979) | human gut metagenome | biome: ENVO:00009003; feature: ENVO:2100002; material: ENVO:00002003...
ACACTTTATTACCGTTTGTATATAAATCAACAAGTTCTCCTGAAAGTATATATTCATCGATCGCTTTTCCGCTTAACATTCCGCTTTCGTCATAGGTGCGGATAACCGTTGCGTTGTCCTTACTGCCGACAACCGCAAAATACTCTCCGCACTTCACTATTCCTGCATCTGTAAGATCTGTTTCAAAGCTGAAATTGTCGCTGAGCTTGCCGTCCTTTTCCTTAGCGCCGCATATCTCTGTATCTTTTACCGTTGCGACCAGATTATCGCCGTACACGTTTTTCGGCAGAGCGGCCGGCTTCTTTTCGACCGTCACAAAGGTGTCGGGAAGCTGATAGCTAATCTTGTCCCGTGCGGCTACGGCTTCATTCAGAAGCGTTTCATAGCTGTCTATGTTCTGCTCGACCTTTCCGGGAATATCATATGTAAGGTCGGGAATTATTCCGCAGGCTCTGAGCTGATTCAGTGTTATTCCTCCTGCGACAAGCACTGCCGCACCTATAAACGACGTGATAAGACATCCCTTTCTGCGCTTTATGACAACGCAATCATCTTTATCGTCAGATACATCATAATCCGCATTGCTGTCCATAAGCTCGCCTATGGCACTGCCTATCTCCCTTGCGTTACCGCCTATCTTTTCATCATCGGATATTATGCCGTCAAAATCTTCCGCTTCCTCGCCTGCAGGATTAGCTTCTGCGACAGGCGGTGCCGGTATGCAGAACTCCATAGTAACGCTTTTGCTGTCACTGTCGGAGTTATCAGCTTGAACATTTTCTTCCTGCGTAGCAATACTTTCCTTTTCTGCATTATCTTCTTCGGCTTCTGCGGCAGGAGTTTCCTCAACGTTTTTCTGCTCAGATTCGGGCAAATCCGTATTACTATCTGTATAATTCGATGTATTTTCTACAGTTTCGACATTTTCTTCGCTGTCAATTTCTTTCTGCATACGAAGAATAAGTGCCTCAGCCGCAGAAAGCTTCTCACTGTCGGGTGCTTCCTGTGCATCGGTTTCGGATGTTTTTTCGGATGTATCGGCTGTATCTTCCTGCCTTGTTCCTGTTTTTTCTTCTTTATGAACGTTCTTTTTTGCGCTAAGCTCCTCAGTCATACGGCGGAGCGTTTCTTCTTCACGGCGCTTTCTCTGCTCTGCAAGCTCCTTGCGCTGAGTGGCAACCGCAATTATCATACGGTAATCATCGCCGCTCAGAACGGAATTATCCAGTATCTGCAAAAGCTCATCGAACTTCAGATGAGGGTTTTCCTCTATTCTTCTGAACTCCATATTACCGATTTTGCTGTTTCCTAAAAGCTCAAGAAAATCCGAACCGCTTATTTTAAGCTCCTTTAGCTTACGCAGAAATACTCCTGCGGTCATATCTCCGTTATCCTCGAGCAATCTCCTTATTTCTTCCGGTTTTACTCTGTCGGGTATCTCTACGGAAGAAACGTATTCTTTTATCTTTTGTTCCAGACTAACCATCTATTTTCTTCCTCCGTCAGATATTCGATTCTGAAAGCAGTTGTGCTTTCAATGTTACCTCTGCATTGGTAAGGCAGACTCCTACCGTTTCTTCGGTATAGCCGCACAGCTTGGCGGTTTTCTCCGCACTGCATCCGCACACTGTGCTGACGCTGAGTACAAGACGCTCTATGTCGGGCAGATCGTTGAGCGCATTTCTTATCTCCGAGCCGCTATCTGTCTTTGTGCATAGCTCGCCGCCTGTTTTGTTGATGTGTCTTATCTTAGTGCAGAGTATTTTTACGAGCCATTCTATGAACTGCGGCGATGAAGTAAGCCTTGCCGCAGGCAGTGCCGCAAAGCTGTCAAGCACTGTCAGACGTACCGCCTCTACAGCGGCATCCTCGCTTTTCATTGCCATTCTCGCTATTTTATATACAGGTCTGTACACGGCTCTGTAAAGCTGTGCGTAACCTTCCGTATCGCCTGTCTGCGCCTGTTTTATAAGGGCGGATAATTCCTGTGCGTTCATCTTCTCACCTCAAAATGTACATATATATTTATCATACCACAAAATCCGCTTTATGAAAAGCCTTTTTTCGCAAATTTTCATATTTTTCGTTCCCGTACACTCGTTATATTGTTGCACAGGGAGATCATTTATGATAAAATAACCGTATAAACGGAGGGCTTTCTATGACCGAAAACGAATTTGAAAAACGCTTTATGGCTGAAATGAGCGAACAGCAGAATACCGCTGTCAAAGCTGTACAGGGAGCGATTTTACTGCTTGCCGTACCCGGCAGCGGAAAGACGACCGTGCTTATAACGAGGCTTGGATATATGATAAATTGCTGTGGCATCAGACCCTCTGAGATACTGGCGGTGACCTATACCAGAGCCGCTACGCTTGAACTGAAAAAGAGGTTTTCCGACCGTTTCGGAAGCGAATGCGGAACAGGTCTTGAAATAAGAACAATAAACGGTCTGTCCGCCAAGATCATCGAGTATTTCTCCACGGTATACACGGATGAAAACGTACCGCATCTTATGAGCAGGGAGGGCGACCGTAAACGTCTGATAAGCGAGGTTTATCGCCTTGTCACAGGTGAATTTGCGGACACTGCTACCATAAATGACATCGGCGCTATGATAACATTTGCAAAGAATATGATGCTGTCAGACGAGGAGATAGAGGCGCTTTCGGGCAGTGGCTATGACACGCTGAGAATATACAGGGAGTACAACCTTGCGCTGTCGTCACGCTTGCTTATAGACTATGACGATCAGATGGTGACGGCTCTTGACATACTCCGTAAATATCCCGATATACTTGCATACTTTAACGGAAGATTCCGCTACATCTGCGTTGACGAGGCGCAGGATACCTCTAAGATACAGCACGAGATTATTCGTCTGCTTGCCGTAAAAAGCGGTAATATATTTATGGTGGGCGATGAGGATCAGAGCATCTACGCTTTCAGAGGAGCGTACCCTGAGGCGCTCATCGACTTCGAAAAGACGTATAAAAACGCACAGATACTGTTCATGGAGCAGAATTTCCGCTCTACTCCGGAAATTATCGGGGTGGCGGATTCATTCGTAAAGTGCAATCGTTTCAGACGTGAAAAGACTATCCGTGCGGTGAACAAATCAGGTATCCCCGTCCGCATTGTACGCTGTGAACGCAGAAACGTTCAATATGACTTCCTGTGCGGTATCGCCGCAAGAAACGAACAGCAGACAGCGGCGCTTTTCAGAAACAATGACAGTGCGGTTGTTCTTGTCGATATGCTTGAAAGAAACAATATTCCATACAGGCTGAAGGGCGGCGAAAAGACCTTTTTCACAAGCAGGCCTGTGCTTGACATCACGGAAATAATAAGATTCATCAATAACCCGTATGACATTGACAGCTTTATGGCGATATACTATAAAATAGGGCTTTATATAACAAAGCAGACCGCAGAGGCGGCTTGCAAAATAAGCTCTCAGAGGCATATCCCAATAACCGACGCACTGCTCGGCATTGATACAGGTACGCAAATCAGCGTAAATTCAAAGCGGAATATAAAACAGACGGCTCAGCTGATGCAGCAGGCGCAAAACAGCAGTGCCACTGAAGTGCTGAGCATTATCCTGCACGGAATGCAGTATGCTGATTATGCCCATAAGAACGGGCTTGACGAAAACAAATATGATATTCTCCGTATGCTTGCGAGAAACGTAAACAGCAGTGCGGAGCTTATAGACAGGCTTTCTGAGCTGAGCGGGATTATGGCGGAGCATAAGGACGATCCTGACAGCAAATTCACGCTGTCTACCGTGCATTCAAGCAAGGGACTTGAGTACGACTGCGTTTATCTGCTCGATGTAATAGACAATGTACTGCCGTGCATCACTAAGGACAAGCTGAACGATAAGGAGGATATAAAACAGTACGAGGAGGAACGGAGACTGTTCTATGTTGCTGTGACAAGAGCCAGAAAAGAGCTGTATCTGTTTTCGTGCAAGGGCGAAAGCTCGGAATTCCTTGACGAGATAGATAAAAATCTGCCGATAGAATACACGGACAGCAACGATATATTCTTTTCTCTGTTTGCAAGAGATATGCTCGGACGTGTTTACTGCGACAGCAAAAACGGCAGAGGCATTATCATCGCCTGCTGTGCGGAAAAGCTGTGCATACGCTACACAAGCGGTAAGACCGAACTTAAAACGCTTGCCGAAATGCTAACGGACCGTGACCGCACGGTAACATATATAAAGAGTGAGGAGCTTGAAAAGCTCAATGTTACCAACGAAAAGCCGATACCGAAAAAGACAGAGAATATAAAGCTCAAGGCGGGCGACAGGATATATCACAGCTCTTTCGGCAATGGTGTGATAAAGAATATCGACAAAGCTGGAATCGGCACGGTTTATTTTGAAAGCAACGGCGAAACAAAACGGTTGCTGCTCAAAGCGTGCCTTGACAAAGGAATTATCGTCTTATCTTAACAAATAACGTGATATTCTGTGCTTTTTTCAAGCTGTGATGTGAGGTAATGCCGCAGACGGCTTCTCGCTGTAGGCAGTACGGACATAGCAAACCGTAGGATACGGATTTTTGGCAATACAGAGCCGTTTACGGCGGATGCGATTTGCCGCACGAAGCTGTTTACTTAAATTTCCTTAATGTTATGACTTAAATTTACATATATTTGATTAAATTTTCACATATTATGCTCTGCACTTTTGTGCAAAATAGCTGAAATTTAAACTAACAAACTGTGGAAATAGTGAATTGAAATTTATTCACTTTTCGGTTATAATATAATTATAATCATCTTGGTGTAAACGTATACACGCAAGAGTAACATTAAGGAGGACTGAAATGAAACTCTCAAAGAGAATTCTCGCTTGTGCAATCACAGCGGCTATGGCAACATCAATGCTCTCAGCCTGCAACGGTTCAACGACCACAAGCGGTTCTGCAAGCGATGCCGGCACATCGCAGGGCAATTCAAGCACGACCGAAAACAGCAACAGCGGTGACAATTCTTCTACTGACGGAAACGGCGGCAGTAACGGCGGCAACATTGTAGAAGCACCCTCAAACGGTGACACACTCAAGTGGCTCGGTTACTATGATCTTAACACAGACGACAAGGAAATCGTTGACAAGTTCAACGACGCAGGTTATAAGGTAGAGACAATTTCGACAAGCTCAACGGAATACTTTACAAAGCTCGCACAGCTTGTTGCTTCTTCCGACTCTCCCGATATGGTACGCTATGAGTGGCAGTCATACCCTCACGGTGTAGCAAACAACCTTTATACTTCACTTGATGCTTATGTTGACTTTGACAGCGATACATGGTCGGGTATGAAGGATATGATTGAAAACTTCAACTACGGCGGAAAGCACTATTACCTTCCCTACCGTGTAAATCCCGGCGTTGTACTTATATACAACCAGACTGCTCTTGACGATGAAGGTATCAAAACAGACCCGCTGGAGCTTTATAAGGAAGGCAAGTGGACATGGACGGCATGGAAGGATATAATGACCGAATGGTGCAACATCGGCGATGATTACTACGGTGTAATGCCCACAGGCTTCGTTGCAATGCCCTTCATAGTTTCTACAGGAACAACGCTTATAGATGTTGACGGTCCGAACAAGCAGATCATCAACAACATGAAGAACGCTGACGTCCAGAGATGCCAGGACTTCCTTGCCGACCTTGCAAATCAGGGTATGGTAAACTCCGAATACTCAAATCCCGACACTTGTCTTACCGATACAAAGACGCTGTTCGCAGAGTTCGGTCTTGACTGGGGCTGGACAACGGCACAGGCTGCAGCTAAGGATCAGGATATAAGATTCGTTCCGATACCCAGAGATGACAAGGCTGATAAATACTACACCAACACCGATACATTCGGTTATCTCGTTCCCGCAGGTGCAAAGAACATAAAGGCTGCTCTCAAGTATATGGAAATCTGTCGTCTTAATGAAATCGACCCTGAGCTGATTGCTAAGTCAAAGGCTGAAATGACGGCTGAGCATCTTTATTATCCCAAATGCCCCGAATGCGGCGTTTCTACTGCAGACAAGACTATAGAAAAATGCCCCAGCTGTGGTGCAGCACGCAGAGAGAGAAAAAATCACTCGGCAATGTCTGAAGATCTGTACCAGATCTATTCCGATCTGAAGGACACAACAAGCGACAAATTCACATTCCTCTTTGATGATTGCTTCGGATTCTCAACCGACCTTACAAATATGCTCCAGCAGGGCGACAGCGAAGGCAAAGGCTGTGTACTCGGCGGACCGTTCAAGCTCGGCGAATCCTACACAAATCTTCGTGATACATACTATGGTACAGTAGAATCATTCCTTGAGCCTTACAGAGCTTTAATGCAGAAGAGCTGAGGATAAACAAGTCAATAATAACAACGAAGGCACCGCTTATGCGGTGCCTTAAGTTTGTAGAAAAAGTCTGTATTTTATAAGATAATGCAAATTCTCTATCCCTAACCCCAAACCCCTTCCCCGTGGGAAGGGGCTATTTTGCTGGGGCTACCGCCCCTAGACCAAGCAAGGATGCTTGCAGTCAGCCGCACAAAGCCACTATGCAAGGACGCATAATGACAGCCACACAAAGCCGTTGCACGATGCAACGGCACAAATGGCTGTCAATGCACAGACGCAGTGGCACAAATGGCTGACGACCTGTACGGGGGCTTCGCCCCAAAGCAAGGATGCTTTGGTTGCTTGCCAAAAGTTTTGCACGATGCAAAACCAACAGAGCAAGCAATAAGCGACACCCATTATTATATAATCAAGAGGTTTATCGACAGACTGAAGGCACCGCTTATGCGGTGCCTTAAGTTATATATGCCTGTTTTACACGGCATCTTTTTCTTCTTCCTTTTCCTCCATTGTGATAATTATGAACGCCATAGTCATAAACACGGCGCATATCATCACAGCCCACTGATTTATTGCTGTCACGCACAGATCGCCTGCGATAGCGCCGATGGCGAACATTGCGTTTATGCTGAAAAGAAGCAAGCCTTTTCTCAAATCGTCCCTGTTTTTATGAGCGACATATTCACATATAGATGAAGCCGCTGTTCTCATATTGCCTATACACATTGTGGTGGCACAGGCGTAGCTCTGCGGATATGCGCCTCTTATGCTTATCTTTCTGAATGCCTCTACCTGTGCGCCGCAGGCAAGAGAAATAATGCAGTTGCAAAGGATATTAAGCTCATACGGTATAAATGCCGCCGCAAAGAGTGCCGCCGCCTCGAACAGAATAACTATCTGCCGTCTGTGGAGTGCTCTGCCCTTGAAGATATGATGCACCGTCTGTGCAAGCACAACGCCTGCTATAAATGCCATTACAGGAGCAAAATATCTGAGTGCGACAACAAAATTGCCTTTTGCCAGATTCACCGCCATAAGAAGAATATTTCCCGTCTGGGCATTAGCGAATACCTCTCCCCTGCACATATAGGAGTATGCGTCCATAAATCCTCCGGACATTGCGAGAATGTATACAAGCACCATAGAATTTTCGCAGACTCTGATTTTCTTTTTCATAACATCACCGATAGTAATTGTAGCACATTGCCGCATATCTTTCTATTGTTAAAAACAACAAAAATTATCATAGGTGTTACGGATGAAATGTAAAAAGTTAACGGGTTGCCTGAAGCAGCCCGTTAAACGATTGTCAATTGAGTTTATTTCCGCAATTCCGGCAGAATGACGCACCCGGAGTTACCGGAGTGCCACAATTGCCACAGAATGCCGGCGAAGCCTGCTGTACGGGAGCCGCTTGTGCCACAGCCGCCTGAACAGAAGCTTCTGTGTTTGTATCCGCCTGCGGCACATCCTGCGAAACAGGCTGATATTGTGCGTTATCCTGCGGTATATCCTGCTGAACAGGCTGATACTGTGCGTTGTCCTGCGGTACTTCCTGTGAAACAGGCTGATACTGTGCGTTGTCCTGCGGTATATCCTGTGAAACAGGCTGATACTGTGCATTGTCCTGCGGTACTTCCTGTGAAACAGGCTGATACTGCGTATTATCCTGCGGCACTTCCTGTGAAACAGGCTGATACTGTGCATTATCCTGCGGTACTTCCTGCGAAACAGGCTGATACTGTGTGTTGTCCTGCGGTATATCCTGTGAAACAGGCTGATATTGTGCGTTGTCCTGCGGTACTTCCTGTGAAACAGGCTGATACTGCGTATTTTCCTGCGGAATATTCTGCTGATACTGCTTGGGGTAGCCCTGCGGAACATTCTGTCCGTACTGCTGAGGGTAGCCCTGCGGAACATTCTGCTGATACTGCTGAGGATAACTCTGCGGAATATTCTGCTGATACTGCTGAGGATAACCCTGCGGAACATTCTGCTGATACTGCTGAGGATAACCCTGCGGAATATTCTGTCCGTACTGCTGGGGATAACCCTGGGGAATATTCTGTCCGTACTGCTGAGGGTAGCCCTGCGGAATATTCGGCTGACCGTAAGGCTGATAAGGGTTATACTGAGGTGCTCCCGCAGGTGCGGCTGCGCCTCTTATAAGACCGTTTGCGGCGTTGAATTTTCCTCTTGCTATACAGCTTACGATAAATGCGGCCAGTCCGAGCAAGCCTGCCGTAACAAAATACAAGGCATAAAACAAAATGGGCGTGCCGATACCTACCTCTGAGCCGAAAACCGACAAGGGCGACATACCGAATCTCGTAGGAGCTATCAAAAATCCGAGCACTGCTTTCAAAAATTCGTCAGCCGAATCAAAGAAACCGTCCGACGCCATATTAAACAACAATGTAATGATAATGAATGCCAAAATGAGTAATATGCCGATGATAAAATCAATGACAGAAATCACCTGTGCGGCTGTTTTTGCTCCTCTTGCCTTTCCTTTTATGTAAAACGGCGCAAGAATAAAGCAAGCTATTGATGATAAAGCCACCACAATGGCAACTATGAATAAAATTGTCGGAAATGTCATATATTCCGAAAACATTTCTTCAATGTAGCCTGTCAGCTCTTGCACGTTCTGTGATCCTAACTCCATAATTTTCCTCCTTAATGACGGATAACTGTATTTTCCGTAAATTATTTCATCACATTAAATGTGATTTACAACACCATTTTAACACAGTTGATAACTCAAGTCAACACAAAATATATTGCCTTTTGGAGCTTAATGTGATATACTGTTTTTATATAAGCCGTCACACAGGCTGTCGGCTTACAGATAAATGTACTTAATGAATAACAAACAGAATATGATTATTACTATTACAGAGCAGTATGGCTGCTCATCCGATTAAAGAAAGGCGGAACAAGATCATGTGTGGAATAGTAGGATATGTAGGTGCAAAAGAATGCACTGCAATACTTGTAAACTCACTTACGAAGCTGGAATACAGGGGTTATGACTCGGCAGGTATAGCCGTGTTTGAGGGCGACAGAATAAAAACCGTCAAGGCCAAGGGCAAGCTCAAGGAAGGGCTTATCAAAAAGCTCGAAAACGAGCCTCATTTCACAGCTACGGCAGGTATAGGTCATACACGCTGGGCAACGCACGGCGAGCCGAGCGACATTAACTCTCACCCGATAGGAAACGGCAGAGTATCAATCGTTCATAACGGTATAATCGAAAACTACCGCAAGCTGAAGGAATTTCTCATATCGAAGGGATACGGCTTTGAGAGCCAGACCGACACGGAGGCTGTGGCAAAGCTGCTCGACTACAACTATGACGGCGACCCTATAGATACAATAATCAGGACAATTGCCGATATAGAGGGTGCATATTCGCTCGGCATAATGTTCAGGGAGCATAAGAACCGCATATTTGCGGCAAGAAAAGAAAGTCCTCTGATAGTCGGCAAGGGAAATGGCGAAATGTTTATTGCGTCCGATGTTACCGCTATAATCGAATACACAAGAGAATACTATCTGCTTGAGCCGGGAGAGGTTGCGGATATAACAGCCGACGGCGTTACGTTCTATGATATGCACAAGAATGTCATAGAAAAGGAATTACAGGTTGCTACCTGGGATGTTTCGGCGGCTGAAAAGGGCGGATATGCTCATTTTATGCTCAAGGAGATATGCGAACAGCCCGACGCACTCAAAAAGACAATAAATCCCCGTATCAAGAACGGCTTACCCGACTTTTCAGAATGCGGTCTTACCGATGAAAAGCTGAGGAGCTATCACCATATCTATATAGTAGGCTGTGGCTCTGCAATGCACGCAGGCATGGTAGGAAAATACGTTATAGAAAAGCTGGCACGCACTCCCGTTGTTGTGGATATTGCTTCGGAATTCCGCTACCGTGATCCTCTGCTTGCGCCGGACGATCTTGTAGTTATTATCTCGCAGTCGGGCGAAACCGCAGATACGCTTGCCGCTCTGAAGCTGGCAAATTCAATAGGCGCAGACACGCTTGCGATAGTAAACGTGGTAGGCTCATCAATAGCAAGAGAAGCAAAGATGGTAATGTATACCCTTGCGGGACCTGAAATATCGGTATGCTCCACAAAGGCATATATGGTACAGGCGGCGTTTATGTATCTGCTTGCTTTCCGTGTTGCGTATGCAAGAAATGCAATTGACGAAGAACAGTGCAGACAGCTTATATCGGAGCTTTCACAGATTCCCTCAAAGGTACAGAAATGCGTTGACGATCAGACACAGTACCAGAAGGTAGCGTCCAAGCTGATAAGCGCAGACAGCCTGCTGTATATAGGCAGAGGTCTTGACTATGCGCTCAGTATGGAGGGCAGTCTTAAGCTGAAGGAAATTTCCTATATCCACTCGGAAAGCTATGCCGCAGGCGAGCTGAAGCACGGTACTATCTCCCTTATCGAAGACGGTATGCCGGTCATCGCAGTTGCCACACAGCACGATCTTTACGAAAAAACGATGAGCAATATAAAGGAAGTAAAGACAAGAGGCGCTACCGTCGTAATGGTATGCGGTGAGGA
>ENA-OYXP01000869-OYXP01000869.1-human-gut-metagenome-genome-assembly--contig:-NODE-869-length-10896-cov-6.453002_pt1 | contig 10896 bp, 10 predicted proteins | sample MGYA00244847_ERZ653426 | MGnify/ENA primary metagenome ERZ653426 (study PRJEB26926, sample SAMN06164979) | human gut metagenome | biome: ENVO:00009003; feature: ENVO:2100002; material: ENVO:00002003...
GAGATTACTACGCGTCTCGTGGGCTCGGAGATGTGTATAAGAGACAGCTGCAAGGGTGCAATGAAAATAAAAACTGCAAGAATGGCAAATATTATATTTGCCGGTGCCGAAAGGTTTCTCAATTTCTGTTTCATAACTTTAATCTCCTCATTTGTGTTTAATTTGATATGAAAATATTCTATAGCATTTACTTTGACATTGCAAGCAAAGGATTTCATACTTCAATGGACAGCAAAAAAGCCCTGTTCCTACGAACAGAGCCCTATGCATTATTTTGCACTTACAAGCCTTACTATCACATCAATTCCAGCCGCCCAAAAGAGTATCGCCCCCACGATATATACCTTTGTCTTCTGCTCGAAACCGAAGTGATATCCTGTGTAAATGCCTGCCACTATACAGATGACAGTGAGCAGCGCCACCATTATCATAATGGTGAGAAGTCCGGTACCGAGGAAGCCGAATGCTATTCCTGCAAGAACCGTATAAAATGCGGTGATTCCTGCTATCCTTAACACTCTTTTCATGTCAAGCTGTGCCTGACAGTGCTCCTCAATCCTTTCATTTCTTATAGCCTTTCCTATAAGCCTGATTCCCAGTCCTATCAGTATTCCGATAGAAATTATCTCTCCTAAAAGTGCTTCATCCTTCACCGAGTATTTACCGTTAAGAAAGCTTGACAGGAAATACCCGATGTACATTGCTAACAACTGGCAAACTGCAACTATGAAGCAAATGGCTGTAAGCTGTTTCTTATTTACTTTCTGGATCAGGGATCCCTGACATTCCATCGCAACGAAAATCTCCAGTGAGCTTCCCGCCACGATTAACAGATATTCTATCCAGCCCATTTTTGCCTCCCATAATCTTTAAACATCCTTTAATTAATTATTTGTCGCTATCTGCCTTAGCATCTATTGAAGCTAATTTATATATGAACTTAACGCTGCCCGTCTGTCCATCAGCGATTGCTGAGTATGTCTGATATTCCTCACCTGCATCAATTACTGCCTGAAGCTTGTCGGTGAATGGCTTTAAGTCACCGTTGTATGCGTCGAGAATCTTGTTGATTCCTTCCTCATTAAACTGTACCATACCATCTGCAAGTGTGTGTGCACCCTCTGAAAGTGTCTTAGAGCCTGTTGTGAGCTGGTCTACACCTGAGACTATCTGATTTGTTCCATCTGCAAGCTGTGATGCTCCGCTGTTGAGCTGTGCATTGTTTGCTACAAGTGTGTTTGAACCGTCTACAAGCTGCTTGATACCGCTTGTGAGAGTTGGTACTGAGTTATACAATGTCTGTGTTCCATCTGCAAGTGCCTTCATTCCTGTTACAAGACTGTATCCATTTGCCTGCTTTTGATTAATAGAGGCTGCTACAGTCGCTTTTGTCTGCTCTGCAGACGTTATAGTAGCCTGCTCAGCTCCTGAAACTGCTCCTGTATAGGCTGCTGTTGTTGCTGCCTGACTTGCTCCTGTATAGGCTGCTGTTGTTGCTGCTAAACTTGCTCCCGCATATGCTGCTTCTCCTGCCGTCTGTCTTGCTGCTGTATATGCTGCTGTTCCTGCTGCTAAGCTTGCTCCTGTATAAGCTGCTTCTCCTGCTGTCTGACTTGCTGCTGTATATGCTGCTTCTCCCGCTGCAATCTTAGAAGCATCCTTGGCTGTTGATGCTACACTTCCAGCTAAGTTATTTATTATTGTATCAATCTGTTCATTGACACATGCTTCAGCCGCTCCGTCTTTCATTCCAACATTCTGGTCAAAAAAAGTCTTTGCTGAATCATAATCTGTGATTGCAGGATTTTTTTCAGCCATCTTCTGTACAAACTGTGCTTTCACACCACTCTCAATTACCGGCTTAATACTTTCTAATTGTTTCTTTGCTTCATTTGTTATATAGTCAGTTTTTCCGGATGTAAATTCCTGTTCAACAGCACTTGCTGCCTGATTCTTTATTTCAGTTTCCTGTTGTTTTACTGTCTCAGCTGCTACTGACTTAATCTGCTCCTTCTGATCGTCTACTGCGGCCTGAGCCTTTTTCTCAATATCTTCTTTCTGATCAGCTACTGTACTCTGTGCCTGTTTCTGTATATCTGTTTTTTGTAAGTCAACAGCACTCTGTGCCTGCTTTTGAATGGCTGTTTTCTGTGACGCAACTGTTGTCTGTGCCTGTTTTTCTATTTCAGATTTTTGAGACTCCAATGTGCTGTGTACCTGATCTAAAAGAGTCTTCTTTTCTGAATCAGTAAATTTTGCTGAAACAGTTGCATTAAGCAAAGCCACTCCATCATTCAGTGATTTTGCACTAGAGTTTAATGTTGTTATGCCATTAGATAAAGTAGGCACATTTGAATTCAGTTTATTCAATCCACCACTTAATGTACTAACACCATCAGTATATGTCTTAAGTCCACTCTTCAGTGTGCCAACTCCTGATGCGAATGTGCCGAGCTTGCTCTGCAATGTTGAAAGTCCGTCAGAAAGTGTGTCAGTACCCTCTGCCAGTGTTTTTGAACCATCCTGAAGCTGTGTTGAGGCATCCTTTAAGTCATTTATCATGTCATCGAGGTCTGATGTGTCAATTCCGTCTGTGCTTACATAATCAGATGCGTTTACCACGAAAGTCATGGCTGCAGGCATTGAGAAATTCTCTACATCTGCTGTCATTTCCATGTATTCAGGGATATTTACATCGCCATCGAGGTCTTTGTCCTTGATTCCGAGGCTGTCCTTTAAGCCCGGAAGTGCATAGCCGAGCACTACGCTTGATGAGTCGCTTACCTCAGCCTTGCCGTTTGTCACTTCGATATTCTCGAAGCCATCACCAAGTACAAGTCCTGTTATTGCTGCAAATGGTACGGAAACTGTCTGCTTCTCGCCGTTTACTGTCTCTGTATATGATGTGGTATTTGTGTAGTCAAAACGGATTTTGACCTTTCCTGATTTTCCCGCAAGGTCCTCAGGTGAGATTTCTTTTCCATCGAGGTAATATGTAACCTTCTGTGTTACAGGCGGTTCCTCTGTTGCTGTGCCCTGGTAGTAAATATCCTTGCCACCGGCCTGCCAGGTGAGCTTATCACCGCTTTGTGTGAATTTTTCCTTGCCCTTTACGTTCTCGATATCTGAAAGGTTTGAAGCATCCTCCAAGGTATCCTTTTTGTCTTTATTTTTAAGGTGATCTACTACGATTGTTTTGTTTACGTTGCCGTTTGCATCTGAGATGAGGTATACGCTCTCGTCCTTGTCTGCATCGTTATCCTTTAATGATACGCTGTCCATGAGCTTATCTGCTATGTCATCAGCATCCTTGCTGCTTCCTGTTGTGCTATCTGCCTCGGCTGTGACTGCGGTGCTGTTCTTCTCTGCAAAAACCGCTGTTGCTCCGATTCCTGTACCTACAAGTGCTATTGTGAGGACTCCGGCTACAACACGGACAATATATTTACTTTTTAACTTTTCTTTCAATTCTGGTAATTTCATGTCTTATTCCTCCTGATTTTGTTTTTGAGGTCATATTTTTATGTTATGAGGGTCAAAAAGTATTTTATCCCTCATTTATGATTAATCAGATTACTAAGCTGTCAGGTTCTTGTTTTTAAAGCCTGCGCTTGTGGCACATATTACTTTGTCAAAAATCATAAACATTGACGGAAGTATAAATACTACTACAAACATACTGATGATTGCGCCTCGTGCAAGCAGTATACAGATAGAACTGATCATATCAATGTTTGAATAAAGTCCTACACCAAAGGTTGCGGCGAAGAAACAGAGTGCACTGACTATAACTGAGTTTGTCGAATCTGCAAGTGCCTTTGTGATTGCCGGCTTTTTGTCCATTCCGGTGTATCTGTTCTTTCTGTACTTTGTGGTCATAAGTATCGCATAGTCAACCGTTGCACCAAGCTGTATGGTTCCGATTACGATGCTCGCGATAAACGGAAGCTTTGTTCCTGTAAATCCCGGAATTCCCATGTTTACAAAGATTGCAAACTCGATGACCGCTACAAGTATGATTGGAAGCGATACTGATTTGAATACTACGAGGATGATAAGGAATATCAATACGATTGATACTGCACTTACACGCTTAAAGTCTGTATCTGTGATAGTGATAAGATCCTTGGTACAAGGTGCCTCACCGATAAGCATTGCGTCCTTGCTGTAATTCTTTACTATCTTTTTAATCTCTGTAATCTGGTTGTTTACCTCATCAGATGCTGTCTCATATTTTGATGAAACAAGCATCATCTGGTAATCACCGTTTTTGAATATCTCCTTTGCATCATCCGGCACCATATCATCCGGTATGGTAGGTCCGAGTATTGAGTCAAGCGATACCGCAAGCTTCACTCCATCGACCTTCTTGATATCATCTATCATGCTTATGCTGTCTGCCTTTGACATATCGCTCGGCGCGATGATGATATGTGTGGCACCCATAGCATACTCCTTGTCGAGTCTTTCATTGGCCTGCTTACTGTATGCACTGTCAGGCATGGTTCCTGCAAGGTCATAGTAGACCTGATCATGAGTGTATCCGTATATTGCCGGGATGAGCACTACGATGAAAATCACTGCAAGTATCTTATAATGATTTGTTACCCAGCTTGCAATCCTGGAAACATCAGGCATGAGAATCTTGTGCTTTGTCTTCTCGATTACCTTATCACATGCAAGAATCAGTGCAGGGAGAATTGTTACACATCCGATAACTCCGAATACAACGCCCTTTGCCATTACGATTCCCAGGTCAAGTCCAAGTGTAAAGCTCATGAAGCAGAGGGCTACGAAGCCTGCGATTGTTGTGATTGAGCTTCCTGTTACTGAAACAATTGTGTGGGAAATGGCATGTGCCATGGCTCGCTTCTTGTCTCCGTCATATCTGTCTATCTGCTCCTGATAGCTGTGCCACAGGAAAATCGAATAATCCATTGTTACGGCGAGCTGCAATACTGCTGTCAGTGCCAGTGTCAGATATGAAATCTGTCCCTGTATAAAGTTTGTTCCCAGGTTATAGATAATAGCCATTCCTATGCTTAGGAGGAATAACATCGGAACAATTATTGAATCCATTGTAATTCCCATGACAAGCATTGAAAGCAATGCTGCTATGATGACATATATAGGAGCCTGCTGCATAACAAGTGTCTTTGTATCTGCGTTGACCGCTGCCATTCCTGCTACGAAGCAGTGGTGTTTCACCATCTTATCCATCTTATTGACGGCTTCCATTGTCTCATCCGAACCCATTGTGTCACTGTATGTGACGAGCATGAGCTGGCTGTTTGCATCCTTGTTGTTGAATGCGTCGTACACCTCATCCGGAATTGCCTCTCTTGGCAATGTGGAATCAGCGATTGTTCCGTACCAGATGACATCATTTACACCCTTAAGGTCCTCAATGTCATCAGCCAGAGTCTCTATGTCCTGATCCTTCATATCCTCTAAGATCACAAATGACAATGCTCCGGTTCCAAACTCATCTACCATGATATCCTGACCCTTCATAGTCTCTATCTGGCTTGGCAGATAAGAAAGGATATCAAAGTTGATTCTCGTGTTGATAAAGCTGATGCCCGACGGTATAAGCAGTGCAAATGCAACTATCAGTATCAGCACACGATGTTTTACGACTCCTTTTCCAAATTTAATCATTAGATTCACCACTCTTTCTTTTATTCGTATTGAAGTATAAAAAAAAAGACCGAATAAATAAATATTCAATCTCTTTGATTTGTCATGTGAGATATACAAATCCATCAATTTGTATATCCGATATGACACATATATGATATTGTATTTGATTTCTGACACTTTTTCACAGCATTTTCATATTTATATGAACGCATGCCTCTTTATGGTGTCTCTTTATGATTCTGCTTTATGAGCTTGCTCAAGCCGTCATTTTTCCATGGCAATTGTCCTCTACAGCTCACTTAATATATCATCCATTGAGCGCGTAATCAGATACATGTATGCCTCAGCCATCTCCTTCGGCTCAATGTCATCCATGCCCTGGGCTATCCAGCCCTCCGTGATAAAGCACAACGACTGCGCATAATATGTAGAAATCACCTCAGGTGTGAGCCAGCGGTATTTGGATTTCTTTCCTGTGCTCTTTTCGCTTATGATATTCATAAACATCTCGCAGACGCACTTCATGGCAATCTGATTAAACGTCACTGCGCCCTCCAGCTTTAGTGCTTTCTTGTAAAAAACACTGTTTGCCGAGATATTATTGAGCATCAGCACAATCGCTTCAAAAATCATTCCGGCATTGAGCAGTGGCTTGATGGGCTCAAGCAGCTCGCTTTTGATAATCCACTCTATCAGCTCGTACTTGTCCTGAAAATGATTGTAAAACGTGGGGCGGATAACTCCGGCCTTGTCCGTTATCTCTTTAATTGTAATCTTATCGATTGGCTTTTTCGCTGAAAGCTCTATAAGGCTCTCAGCGAGCACCAGATCTATTGCATTCTTACCTTGCTGTGTCATTACTCATCAAACTCCATCGTGACAAAGTAGCCCTTCTCAGTCTCCCTCACATCCACGACATCGCCCTCGCGGCTTTTGAGCCTCTCGCTGACCACGTAGTTTCCCGACATGGCAATCGCATGCTCTATCGTATAATAATATGAAGTCGGAAGCTTGCTCTCTGTTACCTTCAGATGGTCACCGACCTTGGTAAGTCCGGGTCTCTCCATCTTAAACTCCATCCGACGCATTCTGTCGCCTTTCTGTTACTGCTTAATTGTCCTCTTTTCTATCCTCAACAAACGTTGCCTCAAACTCCTTTTGCTTGTTGTAGGCGCTCTCCGCCTTTGTAGCACGGCTTGTAATCCAGATATTTGATACTCCGTTGAAAATCAGTATGATACCGACAACAACAGTGGCTGTCTTCATTACATCAAATGCATTTGTCACGCAGATTATTCCAAAAATCAGACTGATTATTGAAAAAATCAGGCCGACACTCCAGCCTCCGTAACCGTATTTTCTGGCATCCACTGCCTCAATAATGCTCCTGATGCTGTGAAAAATGAGCACCAGACCGATGACTATAGGTATCAGGCTCACCACAACCTTTGGCTGTACCAGAAACCATATACCCACTGCCAAAACCACAAGCCCCAGCATCGCTGAAAAACCATTCGTAACTATATTCAAAAAATAGCTGCACATATAGACCACTCCGATGATGATAAGCACTACCGCAAGCACATTGGCCACAATCGTGAGCACCGAAGCCCTCCATATGATAAACACCAGTCCCAGCGCTATGCAAAGCACTGATGACAGTAGAAAATCGGCCTTTATTCTGCCTAAAAACTCCTTCATACACGACCTCCTTTATATATCCTGCCCTACATTACTTTTCTAATTCTGTTCCTCTGCACTTTTCTTAACCAGGTCAAGAACAGTCTGAAGCTCAGCACCCTCAACCGGTGCAGCTCCATATCCAAGACGCTTGTAATCCTCTGTAATCTCAGCCAGCTCAGTAGTTTTATCGCCCTTCGCATCAATTACAAAATATCTGCCCTGTGACGCAGCATCATCCCACACGAGATAAGCACGGATTGCGCAGTTTGGAGCCATATCTCTTGTCGGGAAATCAACTCTGGTAACATTGAGCGTATCAGAAATCTGCATAGACATAACAGAGAAATCCTCCTCCATATATGGATACATACGCTTCTGCTGATATGCCTCCTCGTACAGCTCATCTATTAGCTTTTCCTTCTCATCGGCAAGTCGGTCCATGAACTCTTTTCCGCCCTCAAACATCTTCGCCGGCAGGAAAATATGCTCATACTGCATACGCTCAAAGATGACATACTGCTCTGCTGTCATCTGTACAGTCTTGCCCTTTGTCGGTGATGTATGATGTCCCTCTCTTCTGGCCTTTTCCACTGCCTCAATCTTTTCTACAAGAGGCTTTTTGAAAATCAGATTGTGAGTGAACGGGTTGAATGCGATACCATTAATCTTTGACTCTTTATTTGCCACCATATTGTTGACTGCAAGAAACGGCATATTTACAATGCATGGTGACGGATGATCCTTAGAAAGCTGTGCCTTTGAGGTATAAATCGGCATGAAAGCCTCTCCCTCACCGTTTTTAATAAATAGCGGAATCGGCTTGTTGTTCTCTCCGACATTTGCAGGTACCAGGAATCTGCTCTTAGTGCATTTTTCAATGAGCTTATTGAGCGTCTCCGCCTTTTTGTCGCTTGAATACTGTGTCATCAGCGCCTCAACCTCCGGGTTTTGCACCTCAAGAGTGAAGGCCGGATCATCCTTTAATTTATTTTTGATTTTATTTTTATCCATTTATACTGCTTCTCCTTATATTAAATGCCCGGATTTACATCCAGGCATTATTTTAACACATTTCTTTTATCAACTCAACAATCTTAGTGTCTCTTGCTATCCATTCTTTATCAAGAAAGGCGCTGTTGGCCTTTATTATCTCATCCGGCGTAGCCCATGACAGATGATACTCAAGCCTTATCTCGCTGTCTGTCATCTGTGCTGCCACATGCTCGTCCTTCACATCACAGAAATACACGTAGGTGTGACAGTAATATATCTTGTCAGCCTCAAATATATCGCGTCTCTTTTCTATGACCTTGCCACACTCCCTGATGCTTTCCGGCACGACAAGAAGCCCTGCCTCCTCGCGCACCTCCCGTGCCAGCGCCACCTCGTTGGTCTCGCCTGCATCGATGCCGCCGCCCAGTATCTTGTAGTAGCCCTCACCGGCCTGCTGCATGGCAAGCTTGCCGTCTCTGATAATAACCGCGCGCACTGCGAAGCGCTCAAATACCTCCATATCATCGGAATAGTTGTGTTTGTCAAATGTATATAGCGTCCTCATGTTTGTCCTCCGTATATGGGCTGTAATCATTCATTAGTATACATGGAAAGCAGTTTTTATTCTACACCATTTGATAGCGAATTGGAATACTATTATCGTCCATTTACCTGCAAAGTAGCACCACTGTCTCTATGTGCTCTGTATATGGGAAGCAGTCATATGGTGTTGCACGCTTCACTGCATACCCATGCTTTGTGAGGTATTTTAAATCCCTCGCCAGTGTTTCCGGACCACATGACACATACACCACTCTCTCCGGCGACAACTTGACAACCGATGATAAAAATGCCTCATCGCTGCCGGTTCTTGGAGGATCCATTATGACAACATCCGCTTTCTCACCCTTTTGTGCCATCTCGACCATGAATTTTCCGGCATCGTCATTGTAGAAGCGGATATTTCTGATGTCGTTTCGCTTTGCATTGATGACTGCATCGCGGATTGCATCACGGTTTAGCTCGACCCCGATGACTTCACCTGCATTTTTCGCTGCTATGATGCCTATTGTTCCGGTGCCGCAGTATGCATCGATTATGCGCTCCTTGCCGGTGAGGTGTGCCTCATGAATGGCTTTTTCGTATAAAAGCTCCGTCTGTACCGGATTCACCTGATAAAACGAGCCTGGTGAGATGCGGAAGGTACAGCCGCACAGCTTATCCTCTATGAAGCCCTTGCCATAAAGCGTGATGTTTCTGTCTCCGAGCACCATGCTTGTTCTTTTATCATTCACGTTGAGCACCACTGTCGTGATATTGGGATGCTTCTTCCTGAGTGCTTTTACGAAATTGTTCTTCGATGGAAGTATCGGCGATGCCAGGACAAGCACTACCATTATCTGCCCTGTTGCATAACCCTTTCTTACAAGCACATGTCTGAGAAGGCCATAGCCGGTGTCCTCATCATAGGTCTTTATCCTGAATGAGCGGAGCATATCCTTTATGTCCCTTATTATCTCATCTGACTCCTGCTCCTCTATCATGCAGCTTTCGATATCCACCACATCATGTGTGTTTTTCCTGTAGGCTCCCGCCACAATCTGACCGCGCCTCGTACAGTCAAAGGCTGCATGAACCTTGTGACGATAATAGAGCGGATTTTTCATGCCGACAATCGGCTCCACAAAGCAAAAAGGCTTTAGCAGCTTTTTCATGTATGCCTGCTTGGTTTTTAACTGTTCCTTATATTCTACGCCCTGATAGTCGCAGCCGCCACATTTCTTCGCATACGGACATACGTTATCGCTTTTTGCCCGGCTGCTTTTTTCCCTTACCCTCTCCTGTCCTGCAGGGTTTTTGTATTTTTTCTCATTGTGCATGTTATGCGTGGTCTTTTTTCTGGAATTGCCTTGATTTCCCGCCATATCTGTACCCCTTAAAATCAGCTGTGCTGATTACTTGCCGTATGTATTATATAAATACACATGATTATCTATACAGTGCCATCCGCTTGAAGCGCCTGCTGTCACACATATATATGTCTTTCCGCTTGCTGCCTTCTCATAGCTGACCGCACAGTTGCCGGACTGATTTACAAAGCCTGTCTTTGCACCGATTACCTCGCCGCTTGTCATCCTGTCCTCTATTCGGCGCAGGAACAGATTTGATATGTTCAGGTTCTCCGGATGCTGCGGTGTTGCAGCCGTGCTATATGTATGATTTGAAAGTACTGTTTTACAAATATCGTCCTGCATCGCTGCCTGCATGATGACCGCCATATCATAGGCTGTGCTGTAATTGTTCTCATCATATATGCCGACAGGGTTTGCAAAATGTGTGGTCTGGCCTATACCAAGCTCTGCTGCCTTCTGGTTCATCATATCGACAAATGCTTCCATGGAGCCTGCTGTATAAACCGCAAGCTGATATGCCGATTCTCCACCTGATGGCAGGATGGTTCCGTTAAACACATCGCGAAGAGGCACCTGCTCACCGTCTAAAAAGCCTGTTGTACTGCAATCATGCACATATGAATAATCCTGTCTCTTATACACATCTGACGCTGCCGACGACTAG
>ENA-OYXP01000882-OYXP01000882.1-human-gut-metagenome-genome-assembly--contig:-NODE-882-length-10782-cov-4.420155_pt1 | contig 10782 bp, 10 predicted proteins | sample MGYA00244847_ERZ653426 | MGnify/ENA primary metagenome ERZ653426 (study PRJEB26926, sample SAMN06164979) | human gut metagenome | biome: ENVO:00009003; feature: ENVO:2100002; material: ENVO:00002003...
CGGGATTTATCAATATGAAAGTAAGTCCTGCCTATCTGGCGAAATATGTCAGCGAAGAATCTCGAAGAATATTTCAAAGAAGCTTCCGAAACATACGGTGTGGATATCAACCTGCTCAAAGCCATTGCCAGACAGGAATCCAACTTTAACCCATCCGCAACCAGCTCTGCCGGTGCCATGGGTGTCATGCAGCTGATGCCGTCCACCGCCAAAGGACTTGGTGTTACAAATGCATACGATGCACAGGAAAATATTATGGGTGGTGCCAAACTGATGGCGCAGAACTTAAAGAAATACAACGGAGATGTTTCCCTTGCGCTTGCCGCATACAATGCCGGCGGTGGAAATGTCGACAAGTACGGTGGGATTCCACCGTTTAAGGAAACACAAAATTATGTCAAAAAGGTGCTTGGTTATTATCAGAATCCCAACGCTTAATTTCTAAAAAGAACCCGTGAAGATGAACGGTTTGCTGTTCATCTTCACGGGTTTTTTACTGTCTAAAGAAAATCTGATTATAATTTGAATCTGGAAAGAAGATCTCCAAGACTTGTTCCGGCCGTTTCATTTGAGCTGTACTCGATTGCCTCTGCCTCTTCTTCCTCCTGCGGCTTTTCCATAATATCTTCCAGCGCTTTCATGCTCAGGCTGACTTTTCCATCGTTGGTATTTAAAATCTTCGCCTTTACTTTCTGTCCCTCTTTTAAAACTTCATGAACGGAAGAGATCCGCTTCTGGCTGATCTGTGAAATATGAACCAGACCGCTGATGCCATTCCCGATATTGATGAATGCTCCGTATGGCATAATGGATTCTACGGTTCCCTCTACCACAGATCCAGGCACAAGCATGGCAATCCGGTGATTTCTTTCTTCCTCGCGCTCCTGTCTTGCCACAACTTTTCCGGACAATACCAGTTTATTCTTCTCAGGATCTACGGTAATCACAACGACACGCACATCTTTTCCGATCCATGCATCCGTGTCTTCCACATAATCTGCGGACAACTGGGATGCCGGAATGAATGCACGGATTCCTTCTAAGAATGCAACCACACCACTCGGCACACTCTCTTTGATCCGTACAGTCACAACCGTCTGCTGCTCCATCATCTCCCGGAGTTTATCCCAGGCAAGCACTTCGTTTGCTTCCTTTTTCGACAATTCGATGTTTCCGTGTCCGTCATCTGTACGCACAACCGTTGCCTCGATGATGTCTCCCGGCTGTAATTCTTCCTTCGCATGAAAATCCGGATCATTGCTCAAATTTTCAATTTTGATAATTCCCGGTGCATAATAATTCAGGTCAAGTGTCACTTCTTCATCGGTTACTGCTACCACAGCTCCACTGACAATATCTCCTTCGTTAATCGTGCGGAAAGAACGTTCCAGCTCCTTTTCATAATCCTTCATTGATTCCATCTGCAAAACCTCCTTTAAAATATCTGAAAAATTGCAAAACGGCAGAACCCCAAAGGATTCCACCGTTTTATGAAGCGAGCTGATGACGGGAATTGAACCCGTGACCCCTTCCTTACCAAGGAAGTGCTCTACCTCTGAGCCACATCAGCAACTATCAACTTGCTAAGTTTACTATATACATCAGCATTTGTCAAGCCACTTTGAATTAAAATATAATTTTATGTGAGTCAGAATACAATTTATTATGAATTATAGTATGCCATAACCTTTGCTACATAGTTCTGAGTTTCTTTAAATGGCGGAATGCCGCCATATTTGGCTACGTTGCCGGAGCCTGCATTGTAGGCAGCTAAGGCCAGTGATTTGTCACCATTATACTGGGTGAGCTTTTCGCTTATGTACCTGGCGCCACCCATGATATTCTGGTATGGGTCGTAGGCGTTTGTGACACCAAGTGAGGCAGCAGTCTGTGGCATGAGCTGCATGATACCCATGGCACCTGAACGGCTGGTGCACTCTGTGGAGAAGTCAGACTCGCACTTGGCGATAGCCTTAAGAAATTTGGCATCCACACCGTATTTTGAGGCAGCCTCATTAAAAATTGCATCAAGATCGGCAGAGCATGACAAACCGGAAGCTTCGAGTTTTACGGAGCTGCTGCTAATTCCTGAGGCTCCGGAAGCTGCTGCATTATATGTATTTGTATCTGAGCTGATGCCGGCTGGAGAACCGGAATAAGCAGCTGTATTATTAACTGCGGCAGAAGGAGAAACTGTATTACGGCAAAGCTCGATATTTATACCATTTTGATCAAAGAACCTCTGTACAAGCGATATATCAACTGAGCCACCGTTACTTTGGGCAATCAGTCTGTCAATGGCAACAGCAGCTTCAGCCATTTTTGCATCGTCAAGCACCTGATCAAAATCAGCACCGTTGCTATTGACAGCGGAGCTGCTATTGGAAGGAATGTTATCACCGGTTACAGCAGCCTGACCGGTAGTTATATTATTTTTTGGTGTATTATCAATATACTGAAGTACTTTAATGTTCATTTTCCTGTTTCCCTTTATATCTTAATTTAAATAGTTATATCAGTTTTGAATAGTTATATCAACTATACTTAAAAAAGTAAAGACATTTACCTAATGAGAAATTATACCATAAAAATTCTTGAAAATATACCCATTTTGTTGTAGCATATGTTTTAGTATACTTTACTATGTAAAAGTTAGGAGATAAACATGAAAAAGACACCATTTGTGACAAAACAACAGGTAGAGGAGATTGTTAAACAATTTCCTACACCATTTCATTTATATGACGAGGCTGGCATCCGTGCCAACGCGCAGGCTGTAAAGGATGCATTTGCATGGAATCCGGGTTTTAGAGAGTATTTTGCTGTAAAGGCTACCCCAAACCCATACCTGCTCAAGATTTTAAAGGATTATGACATGGGCTGTGACTGCTCATCATACACAGAGCTTATGCTTGCAAAGTCATGCGGCTTCGACGGAGAGCATATCATGTTTTCATCAAATGATACACCGGCAGAGGAATTTGCATATGCAGACAAGCTTGGTGCTATCATCAATCTCGATGATTTCACACATATTGATTTTTTGGAGGAAACAATCGGACATATTCCGGAGACAATAAGCTGCAGATATAATCCGGGCGGAGTGTTCACACTGTCAAACGGTATCATGGACAATCCGGGAGACTCCAAGTATGGAATGACAAAGGAACAGCTTTTTGAGGCATTCAAAATTCTTAAGTCAAAAGGCGCTAAATACTTTGGCGTGCATGCATTCCTGGCAAGCAATACAGTAACCAACGAGTATTATCCACAGCTTGCAAAGGAGCTTTTTGAGCTGGTTGTTGAGCTTAAAAATGAGACCGGATGTGATATTAGATTTGTAAATCTTTCAGGTGGAGTTGGCGTGGCTTATAAGCCGGATCAGACACCAAACGATATATCAGTTATCGGCGCCGGTGTACATAAGGTGTACGATGAGGTTTTGGTACCGGCAGGAATGGGCGATGTGGCTATTTACACAGAGATGGGACGTTTTATGATGGCTCCGTATGGCTGTCTTGTGACAAAGGCTATCCATGAGAAGCATATCTACAAGGAGTATATAGGAGTAGATGCGTGTGCGGCAAACCTTATGAGACCGGCTATTTACGGCTCATACCATCATATCACAGTGCTCGGCAAGGAGGATGCACCTTGTGACCATACATATGATGTGGTAGGCTCACTCTGTGAGAACTGTGACAAGTTTGCAATTGACAGACAGCTTCCGAAGATTGATATGGGAGACTATCTGGTAATCCATGATACAGGAGCACACGGCTTCTCAATGGGCTACAATTACAACGGACGACTTCGCTCAGCAGAGATATTGCTCGAAAGCAATGGAGAGGCAAAACTCATCAGAAGAGCAGAAACTCCGGCAGACTACTTTGCAACCTTTGACTGCTTTGATGATATTAAAATAACAGAGTAATCTGCTAGCGCACCTTGCAGAGCACGTGTCCGAATTTTATCCATTTGCTCATATCATCAACATTATCGCTGTCGACATAAAAGGTCTCACCGTAATTGTTGATTGGTGTGAGCTCACATGGGTTTTTCTGGTGGAGTTTTCTGATGTATGCACGTTTGTTCTGTGCGTTGATAAAGATACCGGTATCGCCGTCGCGGATTGGGTTTCGACTGATTAGAAGTATATCGCCTTTATTATATACAGGATGTAGATGATTGCTTGTGATGCGGATTCCGATGTGAAGGGCATCACCGAAGGCTTTTCTGTAATTTGAAACATCAAGCTTTTCGACATTGTAGGAGTCCAAAATCATGCCGTCGGTCATATTGCCTGTCGGGATGAGGACGGAAATCAGATCCTCCGTATGACTGCTTTCATCCTTGTAGGCAGACAGCGCAAGCTCAGTGTCTATAATCGAGTTTATAAGTATGCGCTGGCTTTTGGAAAGCTTTTTGATGCGCTTTACAAGGTTTATTACATCATCATTGAAGCCTGTTAGTTCGCAGGAAAATCGTCCTGTCAGCTTGTATATCAGGTAAGCGGTGTAGATGTCTATACGAGAGGATTCTCCGTTTGCTATTCGCTTGTAGGTGGAGAGTGACATATCAAGTGCTTTTGCAAACTGTGCCTGGGACATACCAAGCTTTATGCGTTCGCGCTCAATATTTGTAGATATGTTATTTACTATTTCAAGTCGGTTCATTTATGAGCTAATCTCCCTTCTTTTTAAAAAAATAAACTCCAAATTTGGTCAAGTATTGACATGCGCAATACACTATAATGGTTATTGTTGAAACATAAATAAATATATAAGAAACGTCAATTACTGTCAAATAAAAATGTTTGTTATATAAAAAGGGAGGTGTCCTGAAACTTAATTAGTGTAAGCTGAATGCAGCTTACACTTTTTTTATTTAAACAAATGCAGCTTTATTTATAATAAATATCAAAAAACTTTTTTGAAATAAATGTGTCTGAGGCATTGATTAGAACACCGCTAATTGGTACAATGTTTTATTATATACAAAAGAGTAGGTGAATATATGTCGCTAAGTTTCAGAAAGTGGCGGGAAATGGCGCTGACTGAGTACCCGGTAGTGAGTGATAAATACTACAAGAAGGTGTACGAAAACATAGCCACAGATCCGCAGACAGGGGAGAGTATACTTGTACAGCTTACATTGCAGGGAGTTTTGGATAAGTGCGAGGGTACTAATTTTGAGGAGCCAATCAGAAAGTGCATTATGAAGTGTGTATACACGGGCTGTAAGCTTGAAAAGGAAATAAATAAGGTGATGAATCAGTATTACGAGGTCTAGATATAAATGAATGATATAGCAATTGATAAAGAACACTTACATTATTTGGAACAGCTGTCGGAGATGTATCCGACAATAGGCAAGGCATCATCTGAGATTATTAATCTGCAGGCTATTTTAAACCTGCCAAAGGGCACAGAGCACTTTGTATCTGATGTGCATGGTGAGTATGAAGCCTTTTCCCATGTGCTGAAAAATGGTTCTGGGGCTGTAAGAAAGAAGATAGATGATGTATTTGGTCTGGCGATGAACAAGGCTGACAAGGCTGCGCTTGCAACACTCATCTACTACCCAAGGGAAAAGATGGAGCTTATTAAGCAGGACGAGCCGGATATGGATTCGTGGTATAAGACGACTCTTTATAAGCTGATAGAGGTGTGCAAGACCGTTTCATCAAAGTATACGCGCTCCAAGGTGAGAAAAGCTTTGCCGGAGGAGTATGCATATGTTATAGAGGAGCTCATCACAGAAAAGCCGGAGGTGTTAAACAAGGAGGCTTACTACGAGTCAATCATCAATACAACAGTGGAGCTGGGCACTGCGGAGGAGTTTATAGTGGTGCTTTCAGAGCTTATTCAGAGACTTGCTGTTGACCATCTGCATGTGCTTGGCGATATATACGACAGGGGAGCGGGGCCACATCTGATAATGGACAGGCTGTGCAGATATCACTCGCTGGATATACAGTGGGGCAATCACGATATTATCTGGATGGGGGCAGCAGCAGGAAATCCTGCATGTATTGCAACTGTTGTCAGAAACAGTATCAGATATGGTAATCTGGACGTGGTCGAGGAGGGCTATGGCATAAATATGCTTCCGCTTGCTACGTTTGCACTGAAGGCTTACAAGGATGACCCATGCACCAGATTTGTGTTTAAGGTGGCTCCAAGTGGCGCAGATAATATGGAGAGTGATCTGATAAAGAAGATGCACAAGGCCATTGCCATCATACGTTTCAAGCTGGAGGGACAGCTCATTAAGAAGTGGCCTGAGTATGGCATGAAGGAACGATTGCTCTTGGAACATATTGATTATGAACATGGCACTATAGAGCTTGAGGGCAGAACTTATAAGCTTCTTGATACAAGCTTTCCGACAATTGACCCGGCTGATCCTTACAGGCTGACAGAGGGGGAAGAGGAAGTCATACAGAGGCTCAGGAGCTCGTTTATTCATTGCGAGAAGCTTAAAAACCACGTTGGGCTGCTGCTTAAAAAAGGCAGCATGTACAAGGTATATAATGGCAATCTGCTTTTCCACGGCTGCATCCCGATGGAGGAGGACGGAAGCTTCGCAAAGGTAAATATCTACGGTAAAGAGTATAGTGGCAAGGCTTTGTTTGATATACTGGAGACTTACGTCAGAAAGGCTTTTTTCTCGGATGATAAGCTGGAAAGACAAAAGGGCAGCGATATCATGTGGTACATATGGACAGCACCATATTCTCCGCTTTATGGCAGAAATAAGATGGCTACGTTTGAGAGATATTTTATAGATGACGATGACATGCAAATAGAAAAGAAAAACTTTTATTATGACTATATAAACAAACCTGAGTGTGCGCAGCGTATACTCGAGGAGTTTGGTTTGCATGATAAAAGAGACCATATCATAAACGGACATGTTCCTGTTCACAGATTAAGAGGTGAAAGCCCTGTGAAGTGCGACGGCAGAGTGATAGTCATAGATGGTGGTTTTTCAAAGGCGTACCGCAGGCGGACAGGCATCGCGGGATATACCCTGATTTACAATTCATATGGGCTGACATTGACAGCACATGAGCCGTTTGAATCACCGGAGACGGCAGTAAGGGATGAGAGGGATATCGTATCAAGGCGTGAGGCTGTAGAGGTACTTGATAAGAGAATACTTGTCGGAGATACGGATGCCGGAATAAAAATGAAGGAAAAGATAGCTGATCTAAAGCATCTCATTGCGGCATATCGTTCGGGTGAGATTGCAGAGCGCGATGATTAGAAAGAGGGAATATGATGTATGTAGTTGATGGGTTTGAGTTTCAGACAAAGGAAGAGGCAAGGCAGGCTAAAAAAGAAAGTGACGGAATACGATATATAAAGGATCAGACTGATATGTCTGACCCGGATACGGTATACAAGCTGTATTTAAGGCTTAACAAGCCGGGGTATTTTTTTACTCCTGTAGGGCTATCGTTTCTTGTTGAACTGCAGGAATATCTGCATACAATCCCATATATCAAGAATGAGGATATCCGTCCGATTTATATTCCTGAGGATAAAAAAGCGGTTGTCGAGGTAAAAAAACAGACGGAAGGCTATAAGAAAAAGTTCCATGTGGCATTGTTTTTTACTATTGTATTATCGGCTGCCATAGTAACTATGTTTGGCATCACATATGTGAGTGGACACAGTCCGTATGTGGTGGACTACGAGAATGAGCTGATAGACAAATATGAAAACTGGCAGAAGGAGCTTGAAAAAAGGGAAAAAGCAGTAGAAGAGAGGGAAAAAGCACTGGATGAAAGGCAGGATGCAACAGAGTGGACAAAATAAAGATACTGGTGGTAGATGACGAGAGCAGGATGAGAAAGCTCGTGCATGATTTCCTTGCAAGGGAAGGGTACGAGGTACTTGAGGCCGGAGACGGCGAGGAGGCACTTGATATATTTTATCAGCAGAAGGACATAGCACTGCTGGTGCTCGATATAATGATGCCAAGGATAAATGGCTTTGAGGTATGCCGTGAAATCAGACAGACTTCAAAGGTGCCGATTATTATGCTTACAGCTAAGGGCGATGAGCGTGATGAATTAAACGGCTTTGACATTGGTGCTGATGAGTACATTTCAAAGCCATTTTCTCCAAAGATACTGGTGGCCAGGGTAAATGCTCTCCTTCGCAGGGCGAATAAACTGGGCAAGGAGGCAGTAATAAGCGAGGCCGGTGGTATTGTTATGGACAAGACGGCGCACACTGTAGCTATTGATGGCAGGAATATTGAACTTTCGGTAAAGGAATTTGAGCTTTTGGATTACTTTATGAGCAATCAGGGGATTGCTCTTACCAGGGAGCGCATACTTGACAGTGTGTGGAGCTATGATTATTTTGGCGATGCGAGGACTATTGATACACATGTGAAGAAATTAAGAAGCAAGATGGGCGCTAAAGGCGACTATATAAAGACTGTCTGGGGTGTGGGATATAAGTTCGAGATACAGTAAGTGTTAAGCTTAGGACTAATGGATTCGGGATAAGAGGTGTCACCATGAAAAAGAAAAAAACGCTATCCACGCAGCTTACGTTTGTGATTTCATTCATTGTACTTCTGATAGTAGGCGTGTTCTGGATGGCTAATAACACACTGCTGGAAAAGTATTATGTATATAACAAGGAAAAAGAGATGCTTGCGGTATACAAAATGGTGGACCTGGCTGCAAAAAATGATAAACTTTCAGATGATACGTTTGCTGTAGCATTTGAAAAGAAATGCGTTGGCGCCAATATAGATGCGGTTGTGTTCAACAAATACGGTAAGGTCATCATTGAGGGAACCACTGACAATCAGGAAATATTCCAGCTGCTTTTGGAGGCAAGCATGTCGTCGTATTCGGCAGACTACAACAACCTGAATATGACAAGGCAGAAGGATAAAAGGCTGGGGACAGAGTATATCATCATAAATAACAGACTGATTGACGGTAACTTTGTATACATGAAGACACCGCTTGAGAGCATTAAGGAGAGCGTGTCCATATCGAACCGCTTTTTTGCAATAGGCACAGTGGCTGCTATTGTTGTGGGAGTGTTTATGGCATATATTGTTGCTCGCAACATGACCAGGCCGATAAGAAATATGACTGAGCTGTCGACAAGGATGGCGAAGCTTGATTTTGATGCGAAGTACATTGATACGGAAAACAGTGCAAAGGAGCTTTATGTGCTTGGTGAGCATATGAATGAGCTGTCGCAGACACTTGAGCAGACCATCACAAGACTAAAGGTGGCAAACAATGAATTACAGCGTGATATAAAGAAAAAAGAAGAGATTGATGAGATGAGAAAGGAGTTTTTGTCAAATGTGTCACATGAGTTAAAAACTCCGCTTGCTCTGATCTCAGGCTATGCTGAGGGGCTCAAAGAGGTCGTAAATGACGATGATGAGAGCCGTAACTTCTACTGTGATGTCATCATGGACGAGACTGACAAGATGAACCGCATGGTTATGAAGCTTTTATCTCTCAATCATCTGGAGGATGGCAGTGATGTGCTTGAGATGACGAGGTTTGATCTGACACCACTTGTCAGAGGGGTTATAGATTCATCTAGGCTTCTGGCACAGAAAAATGAGGCTGCAATTGAGTTTGACCGCACCGATTCCGTATATGTGAGCGGTGATATATACAAGATTGAAGAGGTTGTGACAAACTATATCAGCAATGCGATAAATCACTGCACAAGAGGTGGTACTATCACTGTATCATACAGCATGTACAGCGACCGTGTGAGGGTCAGCGTGTTTAACATGGGAGAGCCGATACCTGATAAGGATATAGAAAATATATGGAATAAGTTTTATAAGGTGGACAAGGCCAGAACAAGGGAATATGGCGGAAGCGGCATAGGACTGTCTATAGTAAAGGCCATTATGGAACTGCATCACAGAGGGTATGGTGTCATAAATCACAAGGATGGTGTAGAATTCTGGTTTGAACTTGAGTTATTTATTGCAAACAATCAATAAATGTGTTACTATATGTGTTATTAGGATAAAAGTCATAGAATAAGAACGGGTTTATTGCAATGATGGGAAGAAATATAAAAATGGCAGCTGTGGCATTTACAGCAATTATAACGCTGACAGGCTGCGGAACAAAATTATATGATATGACTGATGCGGAACAAGGCCTTATCGCTAATTATTCAGCATATGTTGTTGCAAAACACAATATATACCAGCAGGATGGCATGACTAACGCTACGGAGAAACGTGGGGATATGGAGGATGCTGACGACACTGAGAAAGTGGACGAGGCGTCACCTGATAATTCACTTTCGCAGGATAATAAGACATCTGAAGCTGGAAATGATAAGAGCAGCAATTCGCAGAAAGAGCCTTCTGCCACGCAGGAAAAGAAGGTGTCACTTGCCGAGGCAACAGGCTACGGCAGCCTTGAAATTACATATGATGGAGTAAACGAGTCAGATGTGTACAATGAGGGCTCATACTATTCTATAACGGCAGGAAGCGGTAATACTTTTGCGGTTATGAAATTCACTCTTAAAAATCCGACAGACGAGGATATAAATGTTGATATGTTTGGCAATGCCAGGACATATAAAGCAACTTTCCCCGATGGAAAGGAATACACGGCTGAGGGCACATTCCTTACATATTCCCTTAATACTTTTCAGGGAACCGTAAAGGCGCACGATGCGGTTGATGTGGTGCTGCTTTTCAAGATACCTCAGGGTACGGCATGTGACCTGTCTCTTATACACATCTGACGCT